>Ga0222649_1000379_pt1 | contig 15315 bp, 23 predicted proteins | sample AntAcemetagen337_FD_179865 | JGI IMG/M metagenome (GOLD analysis project Ga0222649, IMG submission 179865) | Saline water microbial communities from Ace Lake, Antarctica - #337 | ecosystem: Environmental > Aquatic > Non-marine Saline and Alkaline > Saline | place: Antarctica: Ace Lake... | reverse complement strand
GGATAATTTGAGATTTACCAATTCCTGGAGGTCCTACAAATAGAGGATTAAAGACGTCCCCGTTTTTTCGAGCTCGACGTGCCAGGTCTAAAATTGAAAGAATTCCTTGTGGTTTCATTATACTAATATCTCCCTTTATAATGATTCGGTGTTATAACCATTATAAACAGTATAATGCACTTTAGCAATACTTAATTTATGTAATATACTTAGGCAACTATTACAAGGCTTTGAGGTTGCCATAGAACCGTTCTTAAGCTCTCGGTATACATAGACCTCAGCTTCTGTAGTTTCATCCAATCCTAGGCCTACTAGGGCGTCAAATTCGGCATGTATTGTGTTATATTTGTGGGGTGATTTGGGATGAGTTTTAAGTTTATTATAACCAGTAGATATTACCCTGTTCTTCTTAACCACGACACACCCAATCTTATGAGTGTGATGATCTGAATATGAGGCCATTCTACGGGCCAATTTAAAATACTTAAGCTTCATTCATTTCTATGAATAATTGCTCGGGGTTCTCGTTTTTGAGAAACATCTTTAAGTTCGATGTTGTCAAAATTCTTGTGAGATCCACCACAAACTGTACACTGTTGGAATGTATAAATAGTTGGTTTAATATCTTTATATACAGCTTTTTGTTCAACCCTGGTTAATGAGTCAAAATGTTCAATGAGTTTTTTGGCTTGTGCATACCCCTCCATTAAAGTAATGCTATAATGAACGCAACCACAATTTCTACATTTTACATAGTTTAAATCTGGAGACAAACTATTGGACGGTTTAGCAGTTTCTTTGGCGACTTCAGCAACCTCAACGGTTTCTTTAGGTTCATCCGTGATTTGTTTTTTACTTACTTTTTTTCTAAAAGCCATGATATTTCCTTCTATTTAAGATACATTTAAAGGTGATTTAGTGGGACACACTGTTAGGTATTCCTTAGTATGTCCGATGACTTTTACAGACATGTCTTTTTCTAGGGGTTCTGAACTGTATGCTTGAAACATACGTTCTTCTTTATTATGAATAAATAATATAATGTTTTTATAATCACCCACTTTACTGGAGGCTAGGTACACCTTACCAACACTTCCCAGTTCGGGTCTTCTTGAAATTCTCTGTATCCTGTAGTTTTGAACTAGTTGTATGGTTTTACAGTATGCGTATGTGGCGGTATACCCACCCACGCTGGCGAAAATAAATGTTATAAGCACATTTACATAAGTACTTGCTATCAAACCAATCCACCCAAAAAACATATAAAAAACTAATGTAGATTGTATAGTTATTAACTCAAGAGGTTGCTCATCGCCTACTGAATATTTTTCAATACTCCAGTCTGTGTTTATAACAATAAACAACATTCTAGCTAAAAAAGAAATGGTTGCGACTATTGCTATAATAATATAATACATATAACCTTTAACTATTTACATTTAAACGAGACATAACCCATTTCTTCAACTTCATAATCAAACTTAGTATAACTTACAAGTTGTTTATAGCCAACAAAACCATTACTAGTTTCAATTAGATACTTTTTATTTCTAACCTCAAGAATTTTAATGTAAAGTCCCGCTGCGTCAAAGCAGGTATTTGCAGTGTATTCGGGGTTCTTCGTGTACAAGGAAAGAAACGTTATTGTTGAAAACGAACAGAAAATTAAGAATGGAAGAATTGTTATTCTTATAATTTGTTTAATTGTACTCACAATACCTCTAATAATTTCTTATTTCTCTTTAATGCGTAATTTGGAAACAATTCTGCTGTATCTAAAACAGTCTGAAAGACTTTACCAGTTTCAAACAACTTTTTCAACATGACATCTTTATTATAGTCTCCATTATACTGTTCTTGCAAGCATAAAGTTTTATCTTCTTTAAAGAACATATAAACCCTATCACCTTCTTGATAAGACACTCCTTCTAAAGCATCTAATATCTTAGTTTCATTAGCTCTTGTACCATTAATAACATTACTGCTAATTGTTTTTCTGGTAGTCCATCTGGATATGTCTTTAATATCCATAATTTCTTTTACATATCTAATGTAGATGTCTTTAAAGGTTTCTTTTTTATTTATAATAGTGTCTATAACTTCGTCAATAAACTCTCTTAAAGCCTTTTCTTTTGTACTTGCTAGAAGAGCACTTCCCTTTTTCTTTATTTTACCTTCATTATAAAGAATGTAGTTTTTAGCCTTGATTACAACTAAGGTATCAAATATGCCATCGTGTTCCCAGCTAATACCGTCTGGATAAAGAGAGTTTAAATCCATTAATAATTTATCTTGTTCGTCCTTCCCAAAAGATGAGAAATCTTCTTTTGTAAACGATATTGAGTCGGTATCCGCGTTAACAATTCTAAACAATAATGATTCAGCCCAGTCCAGTGCCGTCTGGAGAATCTCTCTACCCTTTTTAGTAACTTGGGATGCGCCCTCTGGATAGTTGAATAGTAAGCCAGTGGCACCAAGAAAACCGTAACAGGAGTTAATGAAGATCTTTTCCGCCTGTTGTCTGTGTTCATAATATGAGTTGCCGGTTTCTTTAGAAAGTTTTTTATGTTTAAGTCTTTGTTCAGTAAAAGCCTTTACTAGCCTTGTAAAATTATTATTAGGATCTTTATCTGGATCGCAAATATTATAAGACAACATAATAGATGGATATAGAGATGCTACATCTACCTTAAAAACATTCCTATAAATACCGGGATTACCAAAAGAAATGGCTCCTTCAAAGGAGTATTTTTCACTTGCTTTGGGCAGGCTGTGTCTATTTTGTAAATAGGACCTTACCATTACTGAATTAATTTGAGAGCCACTAGCGGACTCCAGCATCAACTGGTAGGGCTTTGGTACTGATTGTGTGAGGTAGAAGAAAGGGGCACTCATTAAATCATAAAGTTGTAGTGCTTCATCTCCATCATACATGGCATATTGTTTAATCTTTTCCCATTCAAAGGGATCTTTATAATTATCTCTAATTTTAGACGCGTCATAGTAAACACGACCCTCTACATCCAAACCTTCTTCTTTAATAATACTTTTAAGACCGTAGCTATTATACTTTCTACCAATGTCATACCGAACCGCTAAGAACATTGTATCAACTAGTTCTCTACCGTATATGTGAGATTTATTATAGTGGTAGAACATTCCAGCATCTTTACGAAACTTACTTTCATACCGTTCAAACCACAAAGGGCTCTCATCTCGACCAAGCTCTAGTTTAACCCCAAACTTATTGGCTATATAGTTTAAATATGGTATATCATAGCAAAAAATATTGTGGCCGCAAATAATACTAGGGTCTACTTCTCTAACCCATTTACACCAAGCTTGAATCATTTCACCCTGGTCTTTATAGTCACTATAGCAAAACATCTTTCTGGTGGTTTTACCGGCTTTTCTAAAGGTGTTTGCAATTAAGAGAACATTAGCAGTTCTATCCATTTCCAAACTAGTAGACTCAATATCAAAAGAAAGAATTGATACTTCTTTATGGTTCATACCTTTAAAGTAAGTATAACCATCCTTTACCATACAGGATTCTTTTGGATTATAAATACTGTAGGAATCTCTTATAAAGCGTCTGTTTTTAACAAACTCTTCCCTAGTATTAAATTGTTTCCCATACTTATAAGGTAAATTTCCCTCAAGTTCGATCCCACCTCTAATCGGTTCTTCAGACACAACCCAGTATTTATGAGGCATGTCTTTATACGTTATCTCACCATCGGTGTCTTCAATAAATAAACGAACAAACCCATCGTCCGCTTCGATTGACACAATTCTTTCAATGTCTGATTTACCGTATATTAGAGGGTCATATTTAGTTGTCACTGGAGTCATTGTGGTCAAACTCTTCTAAAAGTCTATCGTACTTATCAACAAATTTAGGTATTTCTATGGAGGCTATAATATCTTTAGATACAGCTTGTGTCACTACATTTTCAGTGTCGCCAATATAATAGTAAAACTCATCCTCATCCAATAAATACCCCTTTAAGGCTAATGGAGTAGATTTTTCATTACCACTTCCATCCACACCCATATGCGAAACACTAATACTAAGAGTTGTGATAAGTTCTACAAATTCTTTTTCAAAGTGTTTAAAAACCTTGTTACCACATTGCATTGTTTTTCTTTCTGGTTTTAGATTCTAGGAGTTCTTTTAAATCTAGATCTTCATTATTTTCAAGGTCTCTGATAAACCCCCGTTTACCATTCCAGTGATATGACTTTTCATCAAGCTCACCAAGGTCATTCTTCAAAATGGCCATTTGCATAAACTTATCATTCTTTGGATCTTCTGGATTATACCCAGGACGCCAAATTGATACAATCTGTCTAAAAGCCTGATAGATAAAAGAAGAGCCTTTAATTTTGGTATAATCCCTAATAGCCGTATCTACACCCCCACTCAAAGCGTATTTATTAGGCTGTACAATAACAATGATTGCGATGTTAAGATCATTCACAAGGTTTTGTAGTTCCCCAGCAATCTTCTTACTGCCCTGGGTATCATCCGAGTATTCACTGCTAACACGTTCGAAATAATCCAACATGAGAAGTTTTACTTTTTCGCCAGATTCTTTTTCACAGTCTAGGATATAGTCTTTAATGTCTTGTACCGTTGGAAGACTTCTGTCGTAAAAGAACACGTTTCCAAAGTTTTCATCAACTTTTTTTAAGATTTCATCTTTTCTAATGACATTCTTTTTAAAGATTGCATATAGGTCGTGTCTACTAATACCCGTTAAGCTGTAAATAACCTTTTCAAACATTCTATTAGGATGCATGTCCAAGCTAGCAAATACAGTTTTAATTCCCTTACGACTGGTGTGTCGTAAGATGTTTAGAGCAATGGCAGTTTTACCACTACCAGGGGCTCCAATAAGACCTACGTTTGAACCCACCGTAATAGGCATCGTTTCATCTAGAAACTTATACCCAGTTGTAATGGTGTTCTTTTCAATGTTTTTAATAAAGTCTTCAAATGGTCCGCTAACATTCATTAACGTCTTAGGTTTAACTTTACTATTATCAACTTCTTTAGTTCGTAAACAACCTTCTTCGCCGTGGTTTTTTGAACAGTAGTTGTATAGTGGGTCTGAGGTTCCTCTACAGGAATATGTTCCCCCATTCCAAGTATCACTATAGATTTGTCCTACAATGGCCTCAACTTCTGATTCTGAAAGAGGGTCGCCTTGAGTTCTTTCAACTCTAAGCTCTTCGGCAGCCTCTAGTATCTTGGTGGTGGTTCTAGCATCATAACCTAGGTAGTTATAAGAAGAAGCTAATGCCATTAAACAGTTATTTCTTTCACCATCGTTATAGTTGCCATTTTGAATGGACCATTTACAATCTGTTAGAAATTTAGGTTTTTCTCTTGTTGGATCTTGTATCATTTTTGGTTTTTCGTAGTGAAACAATTCTTTCGGTAAATTAATCGGCATAATATTAAACCTGTGTTTGTGAGAAGATTTAGCTTTTTCTAAAATCTCTTCGATTGTAACTGTCAAAAACTTGGTATATGGAATGGGTATTTTATATAACCCACTACTTTGATGGGTGGTGTTAGGAACTCTGATAATCCTTTGTGCGTCCGTTATCTTAGTATCTAAGGTTTTGTATCTTTTAGCAAGATTATTCGTAATTACCTTGAATTGAAAAGGGGTTATGGACTTGGCAAGTTTGGCCTCTAGTGTAAATCCCTTTTTACCACTAAAGTAAATCTCGAAGTTACTTGGCTCAATCTGATACTTTTTATTAAAAAGATTTAGTAGGCTTAATGCGTCATTTTTAGCTTTTTGTAAATCTGTCCCTGAATCAAAATCAAATACCAACCTATTGGTAACTACATCGGTTATTCCAGCAAGTTTGTTGGTCTTTTCAAAAAGCTCTTTATGTTCTTGTCTGTATACAAAAATACTTGTATACCAATCTTTACTATTATCTATATTATTAACAACGTCGTAGTCTATTGGTACTAATTTACCACTGCCAAACGTAGATTGTTTTAAGTTCATGTAGTTCATATAATTCACCATTAAAAATGGGGAAGAGCCATTAAGAAACTCTTCCCCGCAACACTGCTACACAACAAAGAGCAATCTAGTCGTTAACAGGAACTGATACTGATACTTTGAATTTAACCCATTCTGGGGTATTTCGTAGGTTTTCGAGTTTCTTTTCAACCCAATCACCTTCTACTCGACCAATGCTAGCAGCTTCTTCTAGAGAAGAAATCTGTTCTTGTGGGGTTTCTAGGTTTAGAAACTGGCCTTGTGTTAGGACTACTTGGTCCAATGCTTTTTCATTGTAGTTAACTTTAAGGTAATATCCACCAGTCTTACTCTTGCAGATGCTACCAATCTCAACTCTACGTGTTTTATTTTTTAACATCACTGTCTCCTTTAGGTTGTGTTTGCGTGTTTAAAAACTCAGTTACTTTATCTTTAATAACCTGAACTTCTTCTTCTGTTTTATTTACTGCTTTACTAAAAGCTTCTACATTTAAATTAGTAATGTTAGACACATTAAGACCAACTTTTACCATGTCAGAAGCTTCTTCATAAGACATTTCACATGCTTCCATTACAGCTCTAGCTTGTTCATGTTCCATTGCTGTATGAATAATCATGATGTATTTTGATTGTAGCAGTCTATCACCCATATTGTAAGCCATTACTTCAGCCTCACTGTTTTTATTTGGGTGGAGATCTTCTAAAGGATATGCAACAAGTGCTTGCATCAACCTAATTAGATGCTTTCTAGACATACCATTAATAAGTTGTATAAACTTAGGTAGGTACAATCCAAACATGCCGGAAGGGGCCATCATAGGATCTAGATTCTTTTCAGCCTCTAGTAGTTCTTCAGTCGTTTTAGCTGAAGAAACCGTTGGTCCCGTATGCTTCTTTTTTAGAGCCGCTTCTTCTTTGTCTGTGAGCTCTAGCTTATTAACACCTTTTTTTAAATCAGTCATTACCACTTATCTCCAGAAGCTGCTTCTTTATTTCTAAAACTAGTTTTTGCTTTAGATACTGATGAAATACTACTTTTAGTTTTACCAACAGATTTAAGTGGGGCATCTGCTAGACGGTCCCCTTCATCTAGTTCTGGTAAGCTAAATTGTGTACCATATCCAGCTAGGGCTAGAGCTCTACCGATGGAGCCAGTTTCAGCCTTTTCAATAAAGTCTGGAAAACCTTTTCTATCTTCGTGCTTAGTTGCGGTTGCAATTTGAACAAGTTCTCCAGAAGCGTTGGGTACTGAAATAGATGATTTGAAAATAGCGGAATCTGTCTCAAGTCGAACAACCTCAGTGTTGATAACACCCATTGGATTTTCTTCTCTAAACCAAACAATCCGATAAGCAATCATTAGGTAGTCACGGCCTTTTAGATCTATAAGGGGTAGTTTGGTTCCTAACTTAGTAACATGGTGTTTACTCATTTTTATATTCCTTTGGGAGCTTTGGGTAGATGTACATCAAGAAAAACTGATGTATCAACTTGTTTAAGCTATAAAATAATACAATTAGCATTGTATGCATCTCAGAGAGACTATACATAAAATGTAACATAATCCCCACTAAAATGACATAACTAAGTTGATATAAGATGGCCGTTGCTGATGCTAATAACAATTTAAAAATCCTGTAGAAAGACTGAAAGAGATTCTGCTGAAACAATCTTGAAGCGTTCCTGAGCGATAATAACATTGGGTCCAACTCGAACCTTCTCAACTTCTCCAACCTTACCTTCTGAATTATAAGGAACTTTTAAGATATACCAAACCCCATCTGTAAACTCGCTGCTAATCGCAACTTTATCAAATTCTGGTTTTTTAGCTACTACAGAAGCTGCTTTTTTAACAACCTTTTTCTTAGGTTCGGGCTTATTTTCATTATTGATAAGCTCTGCCATTGCAGTTAAGGCTTGTGTTTTATTAGCAAACATTCTAGATACTGGAGAGTTGTCATTGTTATCAACAACAACAAAACTTTCAACATCTTTTTCATTAAAAACTTTATTAATTTTATATCTGTGCATCGTTTATTTCCTTTATTATAGGGCTAATATATTCCGATTTTGATTTTTTGTCAAATATTTCAGCAAAAGCTCTTATAGCATTTAGGTAATCTGAAAATGTCACTTTATTAAGATTAAACTTATCTACTAATTGTAGCACAATTTTATGCAGCGCCATGGATGTTTTTATGTCATCTTCAGAATATCCCATAGCTATTAACAAATTAATAACATTTTTTAAACAAAATTTGGTATTTATTTCGTCCATTCTAACGCCTCTGAAATAATTGGAAATTCTTTAATAAAGATTTCTTTAATAGCTAGGGCAATTTCGGTGTGTTCTAGTTGTGTACCATTCTTTTCTCTTAACAAAATATAGTGCATCCACGAACGTAAATTCCCATGTAGGTACATACGTGTTCCTGTATTCAGCGGTAGAAGAAATCTAGCTTGTTCTTTAGCAACACCCCTATCTAAAGCTTCTTCATACAAAAGATTTGCTGTTTCCCAAAGATCTACCTGGGCATCAAAAAACCAATCTTTATCCTCATTAGACATGTCATCAATACTGTTTTGTCGATTCTTACTGTCTTGTCTTCGAGCTCCGTATAATTCAACTTGATTAACAGTCGAGTATCTTTGACTAAACTCTTGCACTGAAAATGATTTATGTCTCACTATCTGATGAGATATTGCTCTAGATGTTTCAATTTCTATACACATACTAGCCATCTCAAATACAGACCAATGACCATGTTTAATACAATACTTTAGTAGCTTTGCATATTCAGGATTGTCTTGATCTGAACTAGACACTCTAGCACAATATGCTACATGTTTTTCAGCATCTGGAGTTCTGTGTATAAGCTTTACGTTCATTTCTTTTTAATCAACCCGTTATAGTTTCCAAACTTACACGCTTTATAATAAGGACAGGGTTTACCAAAGGCATAACAACCGGATGGTATACAAGGAAATTCCTCATTGTGTATTTTCCTAAGTGTATCATCTATTGTATCAAAAACCTCGTCTTTTTTAGACTCGTCGATTTTATCCACGATCATCTGCCACTTAAGCTTACCTTCTTTATCGAGCTTTTTAGGGAGTACTACATACCCAGCATAAGGAGTTCTATACCACTCGTTATATGTAGCTAGTTGATCACTCTCTTTCACAGCATCGTCTTTATAAGGCCTGCTAGCTGTTTTATTATCAAAAAGAACAACTCTACCATCTTCGAGTTCTGCTATAAAATCAATGACAGATGTAAATTGGTCGCCGTTGTCATTTTCAACAATCTTCTTCTTTTGAACGCTTATAACCCTTTTAAATAAAGGTAGAATCTCTTCATGGTACACATCTAACACCTTAATACCGTGTGTATATAAGTGTGTCCAAGCTCTTTGTTGATTACCCTCCCAATCATCCTTTACAAACTGATCTGGCGGTATTTCAGACTTAAAGAAGACAAACTCGTTTTGTCCAGTCCACTCTTTCATGACTTTCTTAAACGCATTCTTGGTGTATGTAAGATTGATCTTCTTACCCTTGAGTTTTTGACCTAATAGGTAGTTAAGAGCCCCATCTAAAGCACTTCCGTATAATAAAGGACTGTGGGTTTCATCTTTAGCATACTTATCAATATATTGGAACTTATAGCGTCTTGGACACCTCTTATAAAGGTCCACCCTACTATATGACAGTTTTATCTTATCCTTCTTCATTTAGCCTGTGTACTAACACTTTCTCCACTTTTTCAGGTTGAAATGCTTCATTTAGTATATCACACACTAGATCACTGTCAAAATCCTTGCAACTGTAGCAATCAAAGGTAAAGAAGGGTTGTTCTATGGTTCCTCTTTGTCCCTGTGGGAACGTGTGTATGGACAGGTGTGACGTTGTGATTATTGCGGTGCCGGTGATACCCACATCCTCATGAATGTCCTGAGTGACGTTGTAGAGCACAGGAGGCCCTAGTATTTGCATACCTAGAACTTCTGGTAAAGTGTTCAAAAGATGTCTAATATAAGACAAGTTTGACACATTGCTAGAAGAACATTTAAAGCCAGAATACATTAAATGTGGCCAACCTATACAAAGACCTTCCACTAAACTAATAACATCTTTAATAGAGGCTTTATGCTGAATTGATACACCCATTGATGGAATAGTTAAAAGCTTTTCATGGGAGTTGTGTTTAAAGTGGGGTTGTTTTAATTGTACGTATTCCTTATTGTGGGTAAAATCTAGTAATGATTGCTGTATTTCATACAATTTACCATTTTTATCCCAGTGATTAAGCCACTTCAAAAGCTCTTGTTGTTCACTCTTTTTCATCGCCTACACTCTGCATAATAACTAAAACCACTAAGTTTAAAAAATCTTACTAAACAACCCCTGTTATACTTAATACAACCTCTTTCTTTAGCCTGATTAAAGTTTAAAAGATCTTTAGTGTTCCAAGGGAGGTTCGTTTTATTAATTCTTTTAGGTACAATATCTTTACACTTATTAGCCTGTAAAGAAAAACTACTTAGTAATAACATAATAAAGATTAGATTTCTCATGATTTAGGATCTCTATACAGTTTTACTATTGTTTTCATCTCCGGTGTACAGCTGATAAAAGAGTCGTATAAACATATAGTATGGACCTTTTTATCAATGTTACTTAAAAAGGTAAGCTCTAGTGTCTTGTCTGTAATATTAAATTCTATTGTATCATCTTTGTATAAGGAACCATCTATCTTATTCATCGCAAGTTCTAGGTCTTTTAGCTTTATCTTCATTGGTATCCTTCAAACGAATCTGTTTCTTTATAACCGTGTACGATACAGTTTTGTGTATATATCTTGTATGCAGTTCCCCAATGTTCAGCATTATCCATTTTAGGACAAGAACATTTGGGCATCTCCCAGAATCTGAAGTGGTCTGAACTTCTTTTAAGATTAAAAAGTTCCTGAATATTCATTTTTAAATCTTTAATCTCAATAGCTATTTGTTTAATAGACATTGAATCATCACAACTAGCAATTTGTTTAGATAAATCTCTATAGCTCATACGTCACATACCCCGGTACTACAATTATCAATTGATACAGCTTCAATGCTATGTTCTTCGGCGAATCTTTTCTTAGCGTCTTCCAAAGAAATGGCTTTTAAAGGGGGTTCGTGTACAACACCTTCATCATCTACATAACCTCTAGTATTTTCTCTGTAGAAAGTCGTACCTTTAAGATGGGGTAAATATTCTAACCAAAGCTTTTCCATTTCTTCTAATGGGAAATCTTCGGCCATATTAATTGTTTTTGAGACAGCTGAATCAATGTGTTTTTGTACTGTCTTTTGTACTTCCATATGGTCTCTTGGTGAAAGATTATGACTACCAACCAAATGATCTACTGATTTACCTTCTTTCATAAGCTGTTCAAAAAGAGGGTGAAACACTAGCTCTGATTTTCTAACTTCTTTATCCCAATATCTACGCTCATATGCAGGTGAAAACATGGGTTCTATGCCGCTAGAACAGTTTCCTGAAATAATTGATACTGTTCCAGTTGGAGCAATTGTTAATATAGTGCAATTTCTAATACCATGTTCTTTTACCAGTGAGCGTATTTTTTTTGGCATTCTTTTCATAAACCCCGAGTTTAAATGTTCTTCAGGATTGCATTTAGGAAATGCTCCCTTTTCAACTGCTAACATAACAGAAGATTCGTAAGCAACCTTTGCAATAAATCTATACAATTTATCAACAAATTTATTTCCTTCACCGGAACCGTACTGATGTCCTAAAATTGCTAGTAGGTCTGCAAGGCCTGTTGTTCCAAGACCAATTCTTCTTAGATTGTGAGACTTCTCTTTCATTTCTGGGAGTGGGTATGTGTTAATACTTAATACATTATCTAAAAATCGAACTCCAAGTCTGATTGTATTGGCAAGTTCGTGCCAGTCTACTTCTCCGTTAGTTACAAAACGAGGTAAAACTAAATGCCCTAAACAACAACAATCTCCACTACTTAATGCTAATTCCCCACATGGATTTGTTGTAACTAACGGTTCTATATAGAAAATATTACTCTCGCTCTCTACGAGCTCCCAATTTAAAAACCCCGGTTCGGCTGATTCGTAAGAATTTTTTACAATTTTGTTCCAAAGATCTTTAGCTTTAATTTTTCTCTTAAAACGACCCTTCCAATTTAATTCCCAATCTCCATCCTCTTGTACCGCTTTTATAAACTTGGTAGTATTTTTACAGCGCACTGAAACATTTGCATGTGTAAGTTTACCTTTTTCAAGCTTAGCATCTAAAAATTCTAGTATATCTGGGTGATCTAAATCTAATGAAAACATCAAAGCAACTCTACGCTGACCACCCGCTCTTATAGGTTTAGCGCATGCGTCTATTAAGTTCATCAACTCGACGGGTCCTGGACATTCTCCCTTTTGACCTTTAATAGGAGCTCCCCTAGGTCTTACATCTGAAAAATCAATCCCAGCCCCTCCACCATTCATAGAAGTTATAATCATTTCACGAGCAATATTACCCCAACCTTCTTTAGAATCAAGTTGGTTGTCTAATACAAAACAGTTTAAATTTTGACCTTTATTGCGTCCACTATTATGCCATATTCTTCCACCGGGAACAAAAGTGTTATTAGATAAAATATGATTAAATTTATCTTCGTATTGTTTTTGTTTTTCAGGCACTTCAGCTAATGCCATTTGACGGGCTACTCTTTTACAAGCATCTTCCCAGCTTTCCTCTTCTGTAAAAGCATACCTATCTTTAAATATCTGTAAAGAAAATCCGGTTGGTTTAAACATTATATGACCTATTCCTTTAAAGCATCTGGAGTGTTATCGTAAAGAGTAATATCTTCTTCTTTATCTTCAGGCATTGATATCTCTAAGGTGCTGGGTGCCGACACCTTAATACGCTTAAACAATCGGTTAACCAAACTCTTCATTTTACGAGTGTCTTTAGCTCTTGTGACTGTTTTATTTCTAACACCTTTTCTAAACTTACCTCTTGCAGGCTTTTTAATAAGAGCGTCTGCTAAACCAAGCTCTACAGTTTCTTGTGCCGTTAAATACAAATCTCTTCGAATAATAATATTAAAGAATTCGGCAGGCATTAAAGAGTTTTTAGCAAACATTTGAACTAGATCATCTCTGCGTTTATTGTCCTCAGCATTTGCAATATCAATATCGGTATGTGTACCTTCACTAGTCCAATACCCACTATCGTGTAGCATTACAGATGTATTCTCAGCTAGGTACCTTTCATCACATACAGACATAACCCAAGTAGCTGCTGACATAATAGCCCCACTACCATAAAAGATTGTCTTACACGGTATCTGTTCTAGCTTATCAATGAGTGCTAACATAAAGTAGCTGTCACCACCAAAAGAAGACATGTGTATTTCAATGGGTTGCTTATTAGAATAGTCGACCATCTTATCAAGGGCTCTTAGGGCAATACCCACACTGGTCGGTGTGAAATCTGTTGATTCGTCGGCTTCAGACGGTGATACATCTAACACATGACCAAAATAAATTCTACGTTTATGGAGGTCTATACCCCAATGTAGAAAATAGGATAAGTTTCCTAAGTCTTTACTTTTTAAATCCATTTATATCCTTAGTGCTTTAAGAATTCTTTAACATTTAAATGCTCTAAAATCTCATATACTTCTTGAGGATTTGCATCCAATCCCTCAGCTATCGACCTAGAAAGAATTTGTTTAACAAGCGTATTGAATTGTTTATTAATTGTATCGTGAAATGCTGGGTCCATTTCAGCTAAAAGCTTTTCTTTTTGGAGCCTACCTTCAGCAACCTTCATTCGGAGTGCTAGAGAATGATGTGCTATGTAAAGGTGAATGGCTTCTAGTAATTTTTCATCTACGTCAGACATAATATATAATATACCAATCTTTAGCTAGAATGTCTATGAGAGAAAGGGAGCTCTTCATTTACATCCATCTTTTAACCAACTCTTTGTATTCTTTACAAGTCTTTCTTAGAGTAGATTTTTTATTACCACAGTTGTATCTAACCCACCAGTCTAAAGGTTCTTTCTTATACCACCTTCTTTTAAACCCCTTTAATACAATAGCTCCAGCATTTACACTATATTCTAAATCGGTCACAAGTCTCTCAACATCAAACTTATAGGAATTTGCTGTTTTATAATAAATCTGGGAGATACCTATATCTTGTACCAAAGTTTCTACTCTGTATTGTCCAAATACAGTTTTACTCAACTTAACACATTCTTTATTTGATAGTTTCTTAATACACCTATTATATTCTTTTTGGATGGTGATTGGCTTCTTAGGTACCAGTCCCGTAAGAATGCTTTTAACATTTAATCGATACATACTTTCTTGTGCTAGTATGGCTGTAAAGATTCTACTAGAGATTTGATTTTTAACACTAATACTGTATATTATATTAGAGAGTTTAAATGCGTAAGCTTTATTAATGGTTGGTTTGTTTTTAACAATCTGACAGTAGATTGGGTTGTCTACACAGTTTACCGTGGCGTATGTTGTTGGTATGAAAAAACACATTACAAATAAAGCAGTTTTCATATACTTATTATAATGACTATTGAATCTTAATACAATACTTATTAACTTTATAATATTAAAGATTTACAACTCCTATACACCGTGGAAGGTGTAAAGCTTTTTTACATTACAAACGATGTAACATTTATTTTTCTTCTCCCAAACGAGGGCATTCAACTTTTTCCACATCCAGATAAAAGCTGGTAGAGAAAATCCAAAAATATTCTTCTTTTGGAATTTTTCCAGCATATTTCCCAGTCATAGGCCTATAGATATAAACATAATTAGATGCACCGTCTGATAGTAATTCAACACCATCTTTTACAACTAAACAACATCCGTTAATGTATGTATATAATTTAAACTCTTTTTTTGCTTTTTTACTCATTTTTATTCTCTTTAAAAACGTATTGCCACTCCTTGTGGCGTTATTGAAACACTGTCGTCTGGAACTATGCTATAAAATAAAATACTACCTATTCCAGCCCCTATTAGATTAGCGGTCATATCTCCCCAATCAAAAGAGGCTTTTCTTTCACCGGCATCCATAGCTTCAACTGCCATACCGACTGTTGTTGCTAAACTAAATCCTACAATAGTACTAGCTAGCTTGTGTTGCTTACCAGTTGCTGTCCATATAAAAGTACTAGTCAATCCTGATATAGCCAGCGAAGAGCCCATATGAAGGGGTGT
>Ga0222649_1000375_pt1 | contig 15414 bp, 22 predicted proteins | sample AntAcemetagen337_FD_179865 | JGI IMG/M metagenome (GOLD analysis project Ga0222649, IMG submission 179865) | Saline water microbial communities from Ace Lake, Antarctica - #337 | ecosystem: Environmental > Aquatic > Non-marine Saline and Alkaline > Saline | place: Antarctica: Ace Lake... | reverse complement strand
AACTGCACTATTAGCAAAAGTGATTTAGAGTTGGCAGAAATGATGGGAAGTCGATTAGTAGACGGCAAAACGGTAGTAAATACTTCTTTAGGACTCAGGCAAGTCTTTGATGCTGTTAGGCGGTTTGGGTTAGCCCTGCAAGTCTTGGAGAATATCAGAGCCAACCCGCGACAAGCCAGAAAGTTAGTTGATGCTTTTTTGGGCCCGGTTGAGGTTACGGGGGCAAGTAGCGACAGCTAAGCGCTGCAACCCAATCGAGTCTACCTTGAGTGTCGATCGTGTGAACAACACGATCGACAAAAGCCGATCGCCCGTCTAACGTAAAAACACTGCCTGCTATCATTCTCCAGTCTCCCAGAATTTCAAAGTTAAATAAATAGTTAGCCCCGTTAATCTGTCGCAACTGTTCGCGCGCGGCGATTACCATTAAGTTTTCGTCATCCGCTCCGACACCCGCGCCCCTATAGATTATTATTTTACCATTAGATACACGGGTATCCTCAACTCTGATATATTCACTATCTCCAAATAATACTACTTCATAATCAATATATTGATAAGTTTCTGTGCCTAAAATTGTCTCCGAATAATTTATAAATTGTGTCGAATTGATAGCGAATAACGGCGGTCGGGTTTCTAAATCTATAAGCAATGTAAAAATTAACTCTCTGTTTTCTATCTTGAAAACAGCGCCGATCCTGTTTGCTAACCCGTTCAAAAAATCAAGGTCTGACTGGTCATTCTGTGCTATTTGTGAAAATTCTATATCAGGTAAATCAAGGGTAAACACTGACAACCTATAGCGTTCTGCTATTTCTTCCAGTATGTCTATCAATCTATATTCTGAATAGTCCGCATCCCGTTTTAGCTTCAACTGAGGATCTGACAATGGCAACCCGGTCGCCGCGATCGTTCTTAATCCGTCTTGCCGACTAATCCGATCGACTTCAAATAAACCCGCTCTAAGCCTATAGGGTGACTCTACACGCCCTATCTCTAACTCGATAGTAGCTTTAGGCGCGATCGGGATTAAACCCCTGTCAATGACGCTTAACTCGATATCCGGCGATCCGCCTGTTAGCGGATCGCTGTAGCTGAGCTTTGTAATGTCCTCTATCAATCTGGGATAGTTGAGTCTGATTAAACTTGGCATATTTATACCTCCCAGTGTTGGGAATAATTAATCCCTCCTATTATACCGCGCCCCGATCGCCCCGTCACCCGCAGTCACACAATAGGGGATAAAGTCACAGGACATACTGATATTTATAATATATATGACGTTCCGTGACAGACTTAAACCTATACGCTGTATACCTTTTACCCCAATATCAAAACAGGTCGGTGGCTGAGGGCGATCGCCCGTCGCCCGCCGTCACAGAATAAGGGATAAGTCACAGGACATACTGCTATTTTTATAATATATGACGTTCCGTGACAGACTTAAACCTATACGCTGTATACCTTTTACCCCAATATCAAAACAGCTTAAAAATACTTTGCTAAACCCCTTGACAACTCCTAGGATGTTATGGCATAGTAAACACATAGCCCACCGGGATCGCAAGATTGCCACATAGCAGTGTAAATCGGGATGGAAATAGAGGCTAAGCCTTGCGCTGCTACATCAAAACCACAATTGAATGACCGAGCAAAGACATAGGGGCGATCGCCACCTCTCCGAGCTAGTACCACCTGCTAAACTCTCTAACTCCCGCGATCGTGGTTGTCACGAATTGCGATCGCTCCCTAAAACCCATGACAAGCTCACGCCCGATCGTTTTCGCGCTTAGGGGTAAAGTCATCCCAAAACAACGACCACAGATTGCAGACGGTAAGGCCTATTACTCTAACGGTTATTCGACTTGGCAAAAAGCAGCAAAACAAGCTTTAATTGCCGCGATCGGGATTATGCCTGCAATGATAACCCGACATTTCCCCTTAACTGGAGTAAAGATCGAAGTCGAATTTCACGGGTGTCTAAGGGGCAACTCAGACCTCGACAACTCTCAGGGATCTTGGATGGATGCAATGGTGCAAGCTGGTATTTTGTCCGGTGACAATATCAAGAAAGTCAATCAAATTGGATCGAAGTATTTTGATTCATCGCATCCGATTTCAGTAATAACAATTACCCCAAATTGGGAACCTGTCTCTGAGGTCGATCCCAGACTGTTAGAAGCTCCAACAAAAGCAGATCAGGTCAAGCGATCGCCCGCAGCGAAAAAAGCTAAGGGTATGCTGAAAACAACAAAGTAGAATAGTCCTGGAGGCAATTTAAATGGGCTTTAGTCCCGAATACGTCAATTATATAAACTCTGCTGAATGGCGCGCTTTAAGCCTCAGAATAAAGGGTTACACCGGATGGCGTTGTTCTCTCAAACCTTGGCATCGTGCCACAGATTCTCACCATCTGAATTACCGCAATATGGGCCATGAGTTATTTGTCAGAGACTGTATCCCCCTCTGTCGCAATTGCCACAACTCAATCCATAAAAGCCCGATCGGTGCATGGTTTTGGAATGATATCAATGGTCGCCGGGTATGGATGAATCACGCCTTAAGAGGGCTTGCCGCGATCGTTGCGTTCTATGCCATTTTTAAAGGGGATAAGCCGATCGGAAAACCTAAACTCAGGAAGTAAGCCCGATCGCGCCCGAATCTGAGAAACCCAAGCAAGCTACCAACAACTTTAAAACAAAAATAGGAAAAATCATCATGACTTTTACCAATGAACGAAGTGAAGTTTTATTTAAATATCTAGTAAAACGTATTGATGCGGCTAACATTGTCCATGACCCTGTGAAGATAGTTAATCCTCAACAATTACATAACAACGTACTACTAAAACGTTATTATGAGAGGGGGACAAGTGGACTACTTTATTCTGATTATATCCATTTTCACTCGATAGCTTATAGATACCCAGTATTTTCTACAGAAAAAGACGACGACTTGTTTGCTAAAATTGTATCGGCTTATATCCAATGTCTAAAAGAGGCTAGACCTACTGGAGAATTATACTTAGTAAAAGAAGTACAACGTCTTATGGTACTTTCCCCTGATAGCAAGTTCTATCTATCAAATATCTTAGTGGCGCTTGATTAGTTGAAATTGACATACACCCCAGCCTAAAGGCGTGGGGCGTATGTCAACTTAAATTCAACCGTAGGACGTGCGACCGTACTTGCTTAGTGTTTCTTTGATAAATACTTCAAAATCTCGCTGACGCTCTCTGAGGGTGTCGATAATGTCATCTTTGGACGCTGTGCCGCTAACATTTACAGTTGGGGAATAGGTGACGGTTTGCTGTTGACTACCGCCGCCGCCAGAGGAACCAAATAAATTTGAAGAGCTAGCCGTCGGCATAGAGGGCAAGGAACCGATCGCACTCATGAAACCTTCACGCAGAGGTCGGATTGTTGCCACCGCGATCGCGCCCGCCGCAGCTACTGCTAAAAGCGCTGTTGTAGCGCCGCCACCAAACACAGAGAAAGCTAAACCCGCAGCGGTCACAATGCCAGTTATAGAGGAGAAGAAAAGGACTGTAGGGGCGATCGCAGCAAGCGCCGCCCCAACGTATACGATCCCTTTAACAACTTTGGGGTTTTCTTTAGCCCAGTCCGCTGTTTTTTGAACGAGCGGGATCATCTTATCCAGTAAAGCATTGATAGGTGGTAGCAAGGCATCACCAACAACGATCGCCAGCTTATTCATACTAACGCCCATCCGTGCGACTTCCGAGGCTGTAGTATTTGTTTGGATGTCAAATTCTCGCTGCAAAGATGTTGCTGTTGCCTGTTCATCATTAGCAATGTTTAAGGCGCGTTGCAGCAAATCTACATTACTCGACATCATCCCTAGATCGTCTGAGTATTCCTTGCCACCTATTAAAGCCATTGCGCTCGATCGGGTCGCAGCGTCAAGCGAGTTAATCTTAGTTAGGAAATCAGTAATAGCCACAGATCCGCGCGTTCGGATATCTTCTTCCATCTCTCTAGCCGAATAACCCACCATTGCGATCCCGCGTTTAAATCTAGCAGATCCAACGGTTGCCGCACTCATAGATCCAACTAGAAAATTAATCGCCGTGCCCGCCTTAGCTGGTGCAATTCCAAGTGAAAGAATAGCGCCGGAAAGTGCCGCGGTTTCTCTATAGGTTAATCCCGCTTGTGCTGCTAAACCAGCAACACGCGGTAGCACTTTGGTGATCTCTTTAGCGCTTGCTGCCATGTTGTTAGAAAGTTCGTTTATAGTTCCTCCTAAGCTGTTCATTTCATCAACTGACAGCTTAAAAATATTTTTAATTTTTGCCGCACTTTCCCCGGCCTCATCGGCTGGCAAATCAAAGGCAAACGCCATCTTCCCGACTATTTCCGTAAACTTCAGAACTTGATCAGAGGCAATCCCGTATTGTGCAGCAGCCGCAGCAAGGGCGGCGATCTTATTGGGATCAACTACCTTCAAAGTATTAGACAGATCCAATATTTCCCCTTTCATTACTGCCAGTTTGTCGGGTGTCAAATCGAGGATTTTATTGATGCTAGTTATACTTGTCTCAAATTTGGTTGAGGCATCAAACGCCACAGCACCGAGCGCAACTAACGGCGCTGTAATGTACGTTTGGGCCCCTCCTACGACCTCATTCATTGCCCTTTGAGCTTCACTAATCCGCTTTAATTCATCCGCGCCCGAACTTGCTAATTTTTGTAAACCGGGTGTTACGTTATCGGTTAAATCCGCCTGTACTCCTAACTTTATTATCCCCATTAATTAATCCCAATATTGGGAATTATTTGTGCCGTCGTCTTAATTCGTTTGCTTCCTCTTCCATCAGTGCGATCGCCTCAAGTATAAATATTTCTTGAGCCTTTGGGGGTAACGGGGCTATTTGCGCTAAGAAATCGTATCCGCACCACTTAGAGAGGATAATAACGGTTCTGGGATCGATAACTCGAACTTTCCCTGGTTAATGCTTACCTTCAGTAAAATTGCAGCCAATAGCCAGCCTATCCCGCCCTCGGTAACTGGTAGCTCGAAATGTTGACTTAAGACGGGCTGTCCGTCAATCTTACAATAGCTGGTAATATCTTTGACGTGAGCTAACAATCGCCCGGACTCCTCTACATTCCTTGCCCATAAAGTATTCTGAAAAATATCGTTATCACTGTTTTCAAAAGTGATTTCTGTTTTGTCAAAAGTGAAGTGCTGAGAATTTACAACGTCTAATGAGTCGTCTAGTATCTTAAACCGATCGCCCTCACAGAGTAGAACACACCCCATTAACCCGGTCATCTCTACCCCGTCGCCTAATGATTTGCGTCCTATCCCCGCGCGTTGTAAATTTTCCGCCGTTGTGGGCAATATTTTGCCGTCTATTTCTACACTTGAAATAGCCCCCAAAAAAGCCAATTTTGATAATACATCTCGCGGGGCTAATTCATAATCAAAATAATGTTGCCCTGGTTTATCGTAGTTGAGAATTAATGCACCCTTTGGGAGTTTTAGGCTAGCTAGTGACATTGTTCGATCGCGCTAAGGTTTCCTGACATCTTAACCTATTGGTTGTAAATTAAGTGCATATCCATATCCTCGTCTTCTTCCTTTTTACGTTTTGACTTACTGTCTGAGGCTCGGTTTTTTTTGTCGATCGCCCGCTGTTTTAGCGCTTCCCTTGTCTTCTTTTGCAGAGCTAGACTCGCTGCCAAATCTTCAGCCGTGCAGGCTTTGTGACGTACACTTAAAGGTGCATTCAGAAAGCACTCATCGCACCAGTCCCAGTAATCCGTTTTGCTATCGTTATTTGAGAACATGAAGCCACAGAGGATACAATGTCTGGTAATGCAGGGTAAAGGTGGATGCACGATTTCCGATCCTTCAAAACTCATTTATTTTTTCTCCGATTGTGTTGTCGCTATATTATACTATAGTAACACTAAACAACCGGAAAATTATCAGAAAATTGGGTTTTAAACCCGATCGCGCGATCGGGTTTTGTTATTCCCAGTGTTGGGAATTAACCATAGACTAATTCAACTCCGATCGTGTCGGAGGAACCCGTGGGAAGTCGCCAAACTACCACACCGTTTTCTGTCCGCCACGAGTCGGAGACTTGCAATTTGACGCTGCCGTCATCAGCTTTATCTGGGGTTACAGAGCGTCCAGGTCGGCTAACGTAACCTGAGAAAAACTCGCCATCGCTAGTTGCAACCGTTGGCGATGTCATCTCTACATTTAGTACCATTAAAGTTACAATTAACTTTAAATTAAAGGCATTTTCCACAAACCTTAAAAAAGCAGGATTTTTTCTATGTTCCTTGAGTGACATTGTTAATTCAGCAGCTTGAATAGATCTCGCCTCCGGTTTTGTAAAGTCAGTCCCGACTACCATATCCGTATCGTAATTTCTAGTAAATTCTGGGATTTCAATTGTTTTGACTTCACCATTAACTAGGATCACCCCGTCATCATCAACAAACGCAACTTTGAGCATAATTTTAACTCACGAAAATTGTTATTTCTGCAATACGATCGCCCTGATTATCACCTTCCAAAATAACATCATAAACAAGACTACGTGCGGCTATGTCCGATTTTTCGCTATTGAAATTAACGACACTATACGGTAGTAGCGAGGCATCCGGTTCACGGTTTAAAGCGATCCGGATCGCTTGAGCGATAGCCTCTAAATGTACCAAATCGAAGGGTTTTTGTCTCCAGTTAAAAGCAACTTTGTTAGCCAAAAATTGAGCTTTTGCCCTTAGTCTAGCCATGTTAAAATGTAATCCGTTTGTTACGATCGATGTCATAATTCGATCGCTTCCCCACATTACATTTTTAGATGCCAGTAATACAGAATCAGCAAGGGTTAGGGCAACAGCAGACTCTTTTAGTGTTTTTCCGTCTGGACTCTCCCAGTAATTCAATAATGCCACGGCTGCGACAAAGTGAACCCCAGCACTCTCTAACCCGCGATCGCTAGTGCGAATAGGGAAAACCGCGGCGGCGTTTGCAGAGTCAAGTAATTGGATCGCCGCGGTAGCGCTTGCGCCCGGTTGAGTGTACACAGCGATCGCGTTTAATGCGATCGCTTTCTCATTCAAAGCAGATGCAATATTAGCCGTAATATCAGATCCTGCGGTAACGATTAATGTAGGGGATCGCCCATTAACTACTATAATGCTCTCGATCGCAGAGACTAGATCGATCGCGTCATAGTCCGCGACTGAGTACGTTACTCGCACAGTACCAAGCGCCGGAATTGTACTCGCAGCCGTGCGCGTTATTATCCCTGTAAGCGAGGCGATCGTGTAATGTGTAGGGGATACATAGGTTATATCCTCTCCCACGTTAGTTACGATTATAGGCGCAACTATATTGGGGTGATCTAGCTTGATTGTACCCGAGGTATTAAATGTGTAGCTTTTAGGTGCTACCGCTGCTACCGCGACCGACGGCGTGGCATTCACTGCGATAATAGGTACTTGAACATACTTTAAAATTGTCTCGATCGCGTCAACTAAGCCGTAAGATTCAATACCTTTACCCGACGCGGTAGATAATGACAAGCGCTCCCCATACTTCGCGATCGCTTCAGTCAGAGAGGTTATCAGACTAGGGTTGCCGTCGCCTTTTGCAGCGTTGCCCACTATTGCGATAACATCCCAAGGGGATCTCGGTCTTCTGATACCTTGTTCTATTAAAATGCTAGTCAAAATATATCAATCCTCATTGTTAATATTTGTGGACTGGTTGTAGCTATTTCATTAATCCTCTGCCTACCTACTATATCAAAACTTTGCTCTAGCACCCACCTTTTTTGTTGGAAATATTCGCGGCGGGTATCAAAAGTTAAATCAAATAAAGCGCCTGTAACCTTTAATTGCTCTAGTGCTGATTCCACTCTTTCCGCTACTTTCCCCGCGCCCGTTGCCTGGTAATATTCGGGTAGACTTATTACGATCAATACTTTCTGACTTCGCGTCTGGAAATTAGCTGAAAAAGTTCGATCGTTCTCGATCGTTCTCTCACTAGGGAATAGGATCAAAATGTCGCCAGCGTTATCAGAGATCGATAGTTCCTGTACTTTGTTAGGGTGTATCCTAAGCAATACATCGGGTGCAAGTGTTGCGCGCACGGGTGCTAAAGCTGCTGATATTTCTGTCCTGATTTGTTCAGAGTCAAACATAGTGTGCTACAAGAAAAAGGGGGCGGATGAAGCCCGCCCTGAGATCAACTAAAACACCAATCGACATGGACTCTAAAACTGTAGCACGTTCTATCCCAGAAGATCCCCCCGCAGGGGAAGGGCCCCCGATTCGTGGCGACGGTCGCGATCGGTAATTGTCAGGAATTCCCAACATTGAGAAAAAACAATAACATTATGGCAAGAAATGAAAATAACGCAAAACTTACCAGAGAACAAGTTGCAAAAGTCCGAGAGCTAGCAAAGGAAGGATTTAAACGTGCCGACTTAGCAAAGCGCTTTTCTATCTCGCTTGGCGCTGTTGGGAAAATATTAAGAGGTGAATCGTGGCCTACCTAGCGATCGCGTCTGAGTCTGCCCGATCGCCGCCCGATCGCCCGCAATTAACCCGCCCCGCGCGGGTTTTTGTCTGGGAGACTCCCAACACTGGGATTAATCTTTGCGGGCGATCGCCCTAAAAGATTTCTGAAACTTCCTGATATTCTGAAGAAATCGTGCTATGATATAGAAAGCACCGCAAAGCTATAAACTTTCGGTGCATTGAGTCAACCTATCGGAGAGGTCAAACTATGCCTAGTATAACACGCAAAGCTACGATCGCCACAGTCAGTATCGGGAATTTAGGGTTTGAAGGTTTGATGCTAGAAGATGACGGGAGTTTCGCGATCGGCGTTCCCCAAATAGGCATTAACTGGTTGAATCAAGACACACAAAATTACACGGCTCAAACCTTGAAACGATTACTAGCTAAGGGTTCCAAGACCCCCCAAGTAGTCTTTTTTGATTGTAAGACCGAATTTAACAAAAACAAAACTTTAGCAGTAAACTTGATCGACTTCCAGCGCATATTAAGAGTGTTGGACAAAGCCGGGTATCAATCGGCAACAGATACCTGTGATGACCTGATTGGTGTCGCAATAGATCAGCTTTGGGCGGATGCTTTCAACATCAAACGTGAGAAAGAAGACCGCCAGCGTGTGATTGTCGCGCGTCAAACTCATCGGCAACAATTTCGTGATATGTTCACCGACTGGCTAAAAGAAGACGGCGACAAACTCTCGATTACCGTCAACTACGGGGCTGAGGTTAACAAATTGAAGACAGCGGCAGGATTGTCTTTAAAACATATTGACGATTACAACCCAGATGACTATGCACTAATGGAGCAATTGAATCGCACTTATTACAGCTATCATATGCTGCGATCGTCAGGGAAAAATCACGATGAGACGATCGCCGTGATAGAGTCAACATCCACCAAATAGACAGCAATTAACCCGCCCCGCGCGGGTTTTTGTCTGGGAGACTCCCAACACTGGGATTAATCTTTGCGGGCGATTCAACTAGCGGGTTCATCTATATCAAATGTTTTCGCCATTAGAGCCTCTAAAGGACTGCGGACACGCCCCGCTAAAGCATCATCAGTGCCGATTATGGTGTATGTGAGGTTACGTTCATCAAACGAGTCATAAAAGGCTGTTTTCCCGGCGCTTTCAAGTATGTCTGATGTGGTAATGCGATCGACACTTTCAATTTGATTAACCTGTTCTAAAACTTGCCTTGATGCGATCGGACTGCTACCGCCTATTACATTGCGATCGAGCGATCGCCCGCCGCCAGTCCCCGATCTATTCTGATCCCATTCTAAACCTCTGCTGATAATGTCGCTATTGGTGCGATCGATAATCTTTTCTGGGTCTATTCTCAGTATGAAGTTTTCGGGATTTGTAACTGTGCTCCTACTTTCTCGGTTAACAGTCTCACCCGTATTATTTATTAACCTATCATTATAATACTGGATTAAATCTTCATTAACTGAAGCGTCCTTAATTTCTGCTTTTACAAAATCTTTAGCAGCATCTCTAAGAGCATTTGCAGGACTTTCTTTAAATGCTGCTTGCCAATCTTTAGACTCACCGGAAGCCATCTTTTGTGCTTCATTAATTACCTTATCAGCAACTTTTGTAGCAATATATTTTTTAGCAATACTGCCACCCGCCCATTTTGCAATTACCTTAGCCGATCCCTTTGTTAGTGCACCCGCAGCTACCTTGATCAAAATGGGAATTATTGCTAACATCAAATATTACCTAAATTAGAATTATGTCTGAACAATTAACCGCCGTAGTAAGACTAATTAATCCTCACATTAACTGCTTTTTTACCTGCGACTGTGGCTTTAATTGGTGTCCAGGTCAAGTTGTCGCCACTATTCGGCTACCTATGACAGAATATTCTAACGAGTTCGTGCTAGTTCGAGATATTGGCAATGAGTGCCACTGGGTAGCTGCGAACCGGATTAAATATACCACAATTCCCAACACTGGGATTAATGAAATCAAAGACTTTTAGAATTAGAAAACATATTTAATTCTAGCCGTTCCCCAAAGTTTTCGGAGTAAGCAGGCATCGAAGTCCGATCGAGACTTAGTAATATAAAATCGTAAGTCCGATCGCCCAATAAACAACTACCACCAACACCGGGAACTATCCATAAAGGCAATATTTTCGGCTGTTGCGAGTGACCTCTATAAAATCTGTTTTGCTGTCCACTGTTAGGGTTAGCGAACGATTCTAGGCTAGTTGTGATGTATAAATGAGCTAATACATCAAATAGCTCTGATCCCGTAGGATTGCCCAAAATATCAACAGCACCGACCAACGACTTCTCAAAAGTTAGCGTGACGAATTGGTAATCAGATTTTAAAAAAGGTACACTAGGTAGAGTGCTTTTTATTAATCGGTCTAATGATATCATATTCTGAGTTCACACTAAAATATGGTGCTGAGTTTAACGAATCAATTTATTTGGATTGGCTACCAGTCGCCACTGCTAGAGCGTTAATTTTCCCTTTAGCTTTTCGAGAGTTAGCGACCGAATACTATCTGGGTTGGCTGCTTTGTACCACATCGGGCGATCGGCAAAAATCAGAGGTAAAAAGTTTTGAAGTCAAGCCAGATGGTTACTCGGTAAGTTATGCCAATACCGCGACTCCTAAGTGCGATCGCTGGCTTAGTTCTTTAGAACAATTAGCGATCGCTGCTGATATTGGTGAGATTCCGGAACTTAAGCGCACTAGAACATTTGTGGGGAATAGAACCGAAGTTTTCGTGCACCGATTTTGAGTCGGCACCGATTTTGAGTCTAAACCAGCCCCTGTTTCAATTGAGTAATCCGAGTCGCGATCATGGTTCTAACTAGCTTGCGTTGCTCTGTTTTAAGCCATGAGTCAAGCGTTATCAAGTCTACAGTAGAATTGATAACGCTTGCTGCTTCATCTACTGCATAAGAGCCGAGATCGATAATTTCCGTATTAGCCAGCGGATTAACTTTCTCTGACTGTTGCACAATCTCGATCGCTTTTAGCTTGAAAAATCTTTGATAATCCGGGTGCTCTTGTAACTTTTGGATCTTGGAATCGTCTAGTGCGTTTGTACCAGCAACTAGCGCGATCGAATCAAACGCTAAAACTGCACCCGGTTTCATTGTTGGCTGGCATTTTTCGGGGGAAAATATAACAACTTGTAGCATGGTTTTTGAGTTTTCTCTTATTACTTGAATGGGGCGATTAAAGCAATCAAAACCTATTCAGCTTTAACCACGTCAATATATTTGATGCCTGCGGGATCGTGAATCATTGTACCGCTAGAACACGAAAAGAAGGGGAAGATTCGGGTTAATCCTTGTGTTGGTGCTAAGAATTGTTCGTCAACTAACTGGGCAACTGTAGACTCGATCCGGCGACTGATTACCGCGGGATCTCTTGTGTAAATAACGATCCGATCGCGGTTAGTTGCTGTTGAGAAAACTCCATATTTTTCGAGAATATCGCTCGAACTAAAGGGCGATCGGATGAAACTTGCAGAATTGCCAGCGGCCGAGGTTCCCAGTTGCTCGATCGCAGCGTCTAAAGCTGAAACATCGCCATTTTGAGGGTTCATTATTCGAGATGCTAACACCCGCATCCGCTGCGATAACAGAATTGTGTCAGGCTCTAAAACTGTCTCACCATCCGCACTCAGTCCGGCGCTCAAGATAGTATCAATTAGAAATTCTACCCACTGAGCATAAGTCGCAGTATTAGGGTTAAATGCTGACACCGTAACACTGACGTTAGGGTTATTATACAATCCGGTGTAGCCTAGTGCAGGTTCGCCGATCGCCGCGAACCTGTTTAAGCGCTTTGCTATCTCCGATCGAACTATGTCTATTTTGCGATTCTCAACTAATTCCCTGATTTTTAGCGCGTCTTGTGTCCGGGCCTCTTGCCACATTACAGAATATCCTTTTGCAGCCATTACAACAGGATAATTATCTGTGCTTAAAGTAACTGGGGTTAATGGGATATCAGCAGCGCCGGGCGCTAATAATATCGCTTCTTCCCCTAAATTACCGCCCATAAAGATTGCACCGACCTGATCCTTCCCCGGTGGAAGGTCGCCCGTAGTAGGGATCAGCGTCCCATTCTCGAAAGGATATTGAGGGAATCGGTAGTTATTCCGAATTTCTAATCCTTCCGATATGTATTGCCACAAAGCAGAAACTGGCATCTTTAATCCTCTCTGAATTCCCATTGTTGGGATTAATATTGGAGATTGTAATTAAGGCAAGTTGAGCGAGCAAATTGCCACTTCATCCGCGCCGATCGTGGATAAAAATCGAGCGTTGGGTACTAACACTGCATTAGCACCCGCTACGTTAGTAGCTTGCCCTTGTGTTGCGCCCGGTGTAAATATCGTGAATACCGGGTCGCCAGCTTTCACGGCTGCAACCACTGTCACGCCTATTACACCACGAAAATAATATGCTACCTGATCCTCTGGGGGATGTTCATCTTTTAGATACCAGCGCTTACAAGCTCCCACAATAATCGAATTGGCATCGACTGGTAAAATCACCCCGCGGCGCTCTAAATTGCCCTCTAAAGCCGTCGCGATCGCCACAAAGCAACCCGGCTTAATCGCTGCGGTTTCCTCTGCATTGTAGGCAGTCCGGGCGCTGTCCTCTTGCCCTGACATTGCCAATTCGCCAGCGACAAGTTTGTTAAATAGCTCAGGCATTGATTAATCCTCTCGGTTTATTTCTTCCAAGCGTTTTCGTAGCTGATGATTGCTGCGTTAGTGTCAGCTAGATCGCCTTTTGTTGCGATCGTGTCATCTGGCATTTCTGATGGTATTTCTGAACTTTTTTTGTTCAGTGCAGCCGATCGCTTTTTAGCCATACCGACTACAATCTCGATCGCTCTCAATTCTGCCGTAGCGTCCGGTATTACCAGAAAGTCGGCAAGCGATCGGGCAAATAGCTCGTCAAACTCGTGACCGGGCATTTTAGCCTCACTGACTAAAGCGTCAGCCTCCGATCTCAGACTAGCGTATTTTTGGCTAATCTCAGCATCTTTCTGATATTTTGATGCTGACGCTTGCAAAGCTAACACTTGACCCCTTAAAGTCTCATTCTCAGCCTTCTGTGTGATTAACTCAGCCTGTGAGCTTCTGTACTTATCATCTAGATCCAAGTAGGCCGGATCTCTCTTGATATCGTCTACTCTTTCTGTCATTTTTTCTAAAGCTTCCTTAACTTTTTGTACTCCGACGGTTTTGATAACTTGCTGCAAATTATCAGGAAAGCCGCGATCGGCGCGCCCTATTCCTACTGTAGCATCCGCCGGAATAGAAACTGCACTGATCTCGAAAATTTCCCATTCGATCGCCTTTACTTTTTTTGGGGTTAGTAATTTAGAATCCCATTCTTCACCTTCCCACACTGCATTACTTAAAACTTCGTATTTGTGGACTCTGTACCCTACACTGATCCCCCTCAGAATGCCGTCTTTGACATTTTGATATAATTCCTCTGTAGCGGCCGATCGCGACATCTTAGCCACAGCTAAACCTCGATCGCCATCCCATTTTATCGAACTAATAACGCCTCGAACCTGATCCGGATCATGATTCCATAAAAATTGAATTAAACCCGAATTAAGCCGATCGCCCTTAATTGCTTCTTCCCGACAATCTAAAATTTCGTCTATAATTTCCCAGTTTTCCCAATCCATCCGGCGATGTGGGGTGTTGCTAGCAAAGCTAAATTCTAGCGTTTTTATCCCTTCAGTATCGATCCCCGCGATCGTCTCCGATACGTCCCGATAATTCATCTTCATACTATCAATTCCCACTGTTGGGAATAACGGTTAATCCTTATTAATTTAGCATAGAGATGCGCGCGATCGCCCTAAAAGATTTCTGAAACTTTTCTGATATTCTGTTTGAGTTCTGCTATGATATAGAAAGCACCGCGAAGCGCAAACTTCCGGTGCATGAGCAAACCTAAAAAGCAGGTCAACTAATGAGTATTCTAGCACGCAAAGCAACAGTCGCGATCGTCAAAATGGGAATCTTGGAAATAGAAGGTCTCAGGTTTGATGATAATGGGGAATATGCGATCGCAGTTTCACAGATTTGTAGTATATTCTCGTTCCTCATAAAGAACGCATCAAGAGACCTCAAAGCTATACTAGATGAGGATTTCTCGTTCCTCAAAGCGCGTACTACATTACACCCAAAAGCTGTCAACTGTGTTACACTTTTGGAGTTTGATAGACCGAGGCATGGAACCGCTTTTAGCCGTCACTGACGCGATCGACTTTTACCCTTAATTCCCAACTCTTGCCCGCCGTCAAAAAGCGGGTTTTCTATTTCTTAAAACCATGCCCTACAGAACAGTCTATTTGCACCGAGTCATTGCTGAACGTACAATCCGCCGTCCACTCAGGAAGGGAGAGGTTGTCCACCATTTAAACGGCATCCCAGAAGACAATAGTCACGACAATCTAGAGGTTTGCTCTAGCGCCTCAGTTCATCGGCTGCACCATCGCCGATCGCACTCCGACAATTTCCAGCCCGATCGCCCTTTAGAACGCGACGGCGACCTCTGGTTTTAATGGGGAATTTGTCACAGGACGTACTGATATTTATAATATATATGATGTTCTGTGACAAGCTCAAACCTATACGCTGTATACCTTTACCCAATGTTAAGACAGGTCGGGCGATCGGGCCCGATCGCCCGCAATGAACCCGCCCCGCGCGGGTTTTTATTTGGGTAGATTCCCAACAATGGGATTAATCTTTGTGCCGATCGCCCCGTTAAATGCCTGCTAATTCTGCAATTCGATTACCTACCGTGTCAGCCTCTAAAATCGAATTTT
>Ga0222649_1000374_pt1 | contig 15434 bp, 23 predicted proteins | sample AntAcemetagen337_FD_179865 | JGI IMG/M metagenome (GOLD analysis project Ga0222649, IMG submission 179865) | Saline water microbial communities from Ace Lake, Antarctica - #337 | ecosystem: Environmental > Aquatic > Non-marine Saline and Alkaline > Saline | place: Antarctica: Ace Lake... | reverse complement strand
TCATCCAAGTCCTCCCCGCTGCCCTCTAGGGCAAGGGCGATGTCGAACGTCAGACGGTCCGACCATTTGGTGTGATGCAGCGGGTATGTGTCCATGGCGCTAAGATAGCGCGGGGTGGTGGGGTCTGACAAGGGGGTATGCAAAGTATACAGTTTGGTTTCTGGGAGGCTCGAAAGTATACACGTTCCTTTTTCTGGCCTGTGCTTTGCGAGGTTTACTACACTATGGGGGGGCCAAAGATTCCTGTGTCCAACTGCCCCCCCTACCCTGGCTTACCATGCGCGGCGCGGCGTGACAGATACTATACAAAGCAAGCCGTTAGACCCCTATAAAACAAGGCGGTTTGACAAGTCACGTATCGTACGGCACAAATGTTTCATCGGATGGCAGATAAGACGCCGGACGATACGGGCCACCAGCCCACGCTGTTTGAAATCGTTAAACGCACCTAGGGATGTGATCCCGATGATGGGATCATGCTCTTTCAATCTTAATCCTCGAAAGGGAAAGACTATGACTAAACGTATCGCCTCTGAATTGACATGGATCGAAGTTTCCTTGGAATCCAACGCAGCGCTCGCTAAGCGGCTTGATGCCGTGCGGCTCGCGGAAAAGGATTACAAGGATACTAAATCAGCGTTCGAGATGCAATTCGTTGCCGCCGCTCGCAAGAAAGGCGCGCTCGATGAAGGCTTCACTCTCGCCTTCGGATACCGCTTCGGCAAGCTATCGGTTGCAAAGGTTCCAGAACAGGAACAGCGCGTGACCAAGGCAAGCACCAAGCCTGTCTTCAAGCTCTAAGCACAACGGCCAGCCCGCAAGGGCTGGCCACCTTTTCACTGGGAGAAAACACTATGTCACAACGTATTGATATTACGCTGCAGCAGCTGCAGTACGACGGCTATGTTAGCCGCATCGGTCAGGTGGAAGCGGAGCGGTACCTCGCAGCTCGTGAACAACCACCAACACGCGGCAACATCCGCGCGGCCCTCGCCTTCATGCTCTTTGCTGTGGCCGTGATCTTCATTGGCATGGCACTCTAACTACCGACCCGTCTGGCGAAAGCTAGGCGGGTTTTCTTTTGTCTGCTTGTACCTCGTTCCTCTCGGCATACGTCGGGGGTCTTTAGCTCAAAACTATACACGCGCGCGCCCCCGTAGTATACATGTAAACTTAGGGTGCGTTAGTATGCGTGTATAGTTAAAGTATACACGTATACTTAGCTGGTAGTATACACGTTACATTTTTAAGTAGTTGAAAACAAACAACTATCTATTTCTGCTAAAAACTATCTACGTTTTTAGGGCCTGAAACGTTACATTTTAAGGGTGCGTGTATACCGGGATTTGTGTAACGTTGTGGTACCATGGGGGAGAAAAGCGTGTAAAACCAGTAAGATAGAGCGTGTTTAGTATATATATACATTTGGTCAACTATCTAACTATCTATCTATCTACTCATATATTAGCCCTTTCATGCGCGAATATATTCACAAGTATACACGCACCTGCACTAAAAGATGGGGCCTCTACTGAAATTCACGTAGATAGTTAGATAGTTGTTTGTTTTCATACACTTACAGCGCTTTTTCGTAGATAGTTGCGTAGATAGTTTATCTACGCCTAATAGTGTATACTTGGGCCGCGAGCCGGAAAAACCCTGCAAAATCAAAGGTTTAGCCCGAAACTTGACACGGCCCGGCCGGCCTGCTAGTTTGAAAATCGCCAAGCCCAACCCGGCTCGGTGGTATAAAATCTCTCTTTTACAGGAGCTAACTACTATGTTTGATAATATCTTCATGGACGACGATGACAGTGAAGTTGACACTGCACCAGTGACTTGGGTCAATCTTGCCGACCTAAGTGAACAGACACCACATCGTATACTTACCATCCGTCCCCGTCACCGGACCTATCTGCACCAGTCTGAGGCTGGTTATGACTGGGCTGCTGGCCGTGAGTTCATCATCACTAGCAAGTCCAGTCCTTACTACGGCTCTGTGGTAGCAGTGGATGAACGTCGTAACCTCATGGATTACGGATACACTCATGTACAGATTCACTACAACGTCGTGTCAGCACCGCTGACACTTGCTCTCAACTAAACACCCCAAGGAGAATAAGCTATGAACTATACAATCGAGATCGACGAGTGCAGCCTTGAGGCAACCGCCAACGTGTTGTCTGTTATCAACCCCGGTAAGTCCAGTGCTGCCCATATCAGGGACATGGTTAGGGCCAACATGTGGGACGGTAGTACTTCCATGGGTACTGCTGGCTGGGAAGCTGCTGGTTTCTTCCCTGACCATAAGCCCGGTGTAATGGTAGTCCGCTTTGCTGTCGCTGCCTACACAGTACAGTGCTGGCTTGATAACAACCCCACCAAGGAGACCAACTGATGTTCGGATCAAACATAGAACTGCCCAACCGTATGCTGTCCTACAACACAGCACTGCTAAAGTACCACTCCACCAAGCCTATCCGTGGTCGGTCTGACCAGAACACAAGGCCACTGGCTCGCCGTAGTAACGAAAACCTGACCATCCGGATGGAACCAACGACCAACGACGTTATTGTCCAGCTCTACAGCACTGACATCATCCGCTACACCTACCAAGCTGATGGTGACAACGACTTGTCCCCTATTGTCCTCGCCCCTTACCCCTCTGCCCTTACCAACCGCGTCATGTGGTCAGTCCTCGGACCCCGTGTGAACACTCACTGGTCAGACAAGGGCTGCGTCACCGAAGTGGGTGGTCGGTACTATAGCACCCCGTCCTTCGCCGTGGTCCAGCCAGCAGAGACCGGTTGGACGCTTGTCGATGGTTCCAAGCCCATCGAGGTGCCGTACTTCAACCGCAAGGAAGGAAGGCAGGCTCTCAAGGACGCCAACTACTACACGTTCAAGCTATGGCTGGAGACACGTATTCGTCTCAACTTGTGTCCACTTAGCACCCGTTGGCCCAGCAGTTCGTTATCGTGGACACCTAGTGAGGCTGTCAAGTACCTCCGCCAAGGTGAGACTGGCTGGGCCGAGATCGCTAGTCATATGAGCACCTATGCACCACTGGAGACTGTGCTGCGGTCACTGCGGGAGGCCGTCTACAAGTACGAGACGTGCTACGACATCAATACGTATGAGTATTTCGAGGACCACACCCAGATGCGGAACGCCTTGAACCAGATCATGCGGGTTGGGTAATATCGAAACGCCCTACGGGGCGTCTAGCATGGGTGGCTCCCATGCTACTGATGAGACAAGCCATATAATAGGAGCCGCAAATGCGTGCTACATTACTAAAAGACACACTCCAGTCGCTCATCCCACTCGGTCGCTCCGTAGCTATCGAGGGGCCTCCGGGCGGTGGTAAGACCACCATTGTCCACGAGGTGGCTGAGGCTATGGGGTTACCTGTCGTGGAGCGGCACATGCCGACCATGCTGGTCGAGGACTTCGGGATACCCTACCCCGACGCTGCCGGCGACAGCTTCAGCTACAAGCTGCCCGAATGGTTCCCACTCAAGGGCAAGGCCGGCACCGAACGCGGTGGTATCCTACTGTTCGATGATCGGAACCAAGCCAACGCCGACCTACAAAAGGTACTGGCCAACATCCAGCAGGCTCGGACCCTACACGGCAAGCCCTTGGCCAATGGGTGGACGGTGGTGTCAACGGGTAACAGGCAGTCCGACAGGGCTGGTGCCAACCGTGTGTTGAGCCACTTGCGTAACCGTGAGACAGTGCTGGAGTTCGAGACACACCTCGACGACAGCACCCAGTGGATGATCGACAACGACGTACACCCCATGGTCATCGCCTTCACACGGTTCCGGCCTCACTTGCTGCATGACTTCGACCCACAGCGTGACGTCAACCCGACACCACGGTCATGGGTCGAGGGTGTCAGTGCAGTGCTTGGCAACGTGCCAGCCGAGGCTGAGTATGAGTGCTTCAAGGGCGCCGTTGGTGAGGGTGCAGCGGCTGAGTTTGTTGGGTTTGTGCGTATCTACCGTAAGCTGCCCAACCCCGATGCTATCCTCGTCAACCCCGATACGGCAGAGGTACCGACTGACCCGGCCACACTCTACGCCTTGTCCGGTGCCTTGGCTGACCGTGCCACCGAGGCTAACTTGGAACGTCTTGTGACCTACACCGGCCGTATGCCTGCCGAGTTCTCGGTCCTTAGCATCTCCCATGCTGTCCGCAAGACACCCGGTCTGGCCAACACACAGGCCTTTACTCGCTGGGCATTGGCACACCAAGACGTGCTTTTCTAAGCATGGCTGTGCCCAAGAGGCCGACGTTTGTCCACTGGCTTCGTGCCAGTGGACAGATCACTCCCGACGAACTCGGCAGTCTCGTTAGGGACTGGACCGAGGCCCGTATGAAACGCACCGGCTACGCGGTGTACACCACTGAGCCCACCACGTGGGACCAGTTCGTCGCCAGCAGATACGCACGCAAAGTGCTGGCCTATCAAGCGTATCTCCGACTGACCGGAGCCGCACCAACCTTAAAGAAGGACTGATATAATGAAACTCAACGACCGAGCGATCCTCGTACAACTCAGCATCTCCACATGGTCAGCCAACAAGCTGGATAAGGAGATCAGCACCGAGACAACCCGTGCCAAGGGGGCACTGTCTGGGTCGATCCGCAGCCATAAGAGCCTGCTGCCTATGTGTGACCTGCTGGACAGCATCAAGTCCAAGGCCAGCCTGATCCGTGGCAAGTTCTATGAGAACACCTTGCCTTGGGGCGTCAAGGGTATCCAGATTCTACCGACCGCCAACTACCTCACCTTTATGACTGAGTTCCGCAAGGAACGCAGCGAGTATGAGTACCTCATCAAGCAGTTTGTGCCTGCCTATCCACAGCTGGTGCTCGATGCCCAGCGGTTCCTTGGGTCCAGCTACAAGGCCGAGGACTACCCCGACGTCAGCGAGATTACCGACAAGTTCAAGATGGATATGCAGGTCATGCCTGTCCCCAACGGCGACTTCCGTGTCAACATCGCCGATGAGGAACTGGAGCGTATCCAGCAAGAGGTCACAGCCCGTGTCAAACAGGCCGGACAGCAGGCTATGCAGGACGTATGGCAGCGGCTCTACGACAAGGTCACCCACATGGCAGACCGACTGTCCAAGCTGGACGACCCCAAGGCTCGCTTCCATGAGAGCACTCTGGAGCATGTGACTGACTTGTGTGAGTTGCTACCACGGCTCAACGTCATGGACGACCCCAACCTCGAGTCTATGCGCCAAGAGGTCGAAGGTAAGCTGGCCGGACTGAGTAAGGACAGCGTTGTGATGAACACCACGTTCCGACAGACCAAGATCGACGAGGCCAACGAAATTGCTGCCAGAATGGCAGTCTTCATGGGAGGACTGAAGTGAAGCTACCTGACAAGCTGTTCAAGCAGATGGACCAACTGATCGAACTAGAACTTAAGAAGGTCGAACTGCTGCGCAAACTCAAGCGGGCGTACATGCTGGCCAACGTGGTCGGTGTGCACCCCAACCAGATCAAGGGCAAGCTGGCTGTTCGTGTCTACGAGAGCGGCAGGATGTTCACCCCTTGGCAAGGCACAGATTTCGCTGTCCAGCTGGATGGTGAGGAGGTGGCCCGTGAGAAACTGACCGACGTGCCACTGGACCTGTGGCCCGACGACATACGGGCCAGTTATGAGCGACACAAAAAGAGGGAGGGAGCCCGATGACCCCCTTTGATAAGGAGTATGTCAAGGCCAGACTGAGGCAGGCAGTGTCCGCTGCCAAGCAGCCACACTACGGCTGCAAGGTCACCAAGATCGACAACTTACACACGGCCATAGACGTAGTGTGTGGACTAATTGAAGAACTGGAGAAAAAATAATGGACCTTATGAAACGACTGAGCAAGGCTAAGACCAGCCTGATCCTAGAGCACCCCTTCATTGGCAGCGTGGCACTCAACATGCCCATGTCGCTGAGCGACAGCATCCCTACGGCAGCTACCAATGGCAAGCGTGTGCTGTACAACCCCGACTTTATCGAGCCGCTGACTGACGAGGAACTCAAGTTCCTTGTGGCCCATGAGTGCCTGCACCCCATGCTGGAGCACAACTACCGACGTGGTGCTCGTGACCCCAAGAAGTGGAACAAGGCAGCGGACTACGTCATCAACCAGCTGCTTGTTGACGAGGGCATTGGTAAGTTCATCGAGGGTGGCTGCCTTGACCCGACCATCTACAACAACGGCGGTGGCACGAGCGATGGTATATACAACCTGTTGCCAGACACCGATGGTGATGGTGATGGTGATGGTGCCGGCGGTACTGGTAACGACCTTGAGGACGGCGAGGGTGGCCAAGCTGAGCAGGCTCAAGAGGCTGCCGAGTGGAAGATCAAGGTGGCCCAAGCGGCGCAGGCTGCCAAGATGATGGGTAAACTGAGCGCCAACATGGCCCGACTCGTCGACGAGGTACTCAAGCCCAAGGTGGACTGGCGCGACGTGCTGCAACGGTTCGTGCAGAAGGCCAAGAACGACCAGCGTACCTTCGCCAGACCCAACCGCAGGTTCCTGAGCCAAGGACTATACATGCCCTCAACCAGTGGTGAGGTGCTCGGTGAGTTGGTGTTCGCCGTGGACATGTCTGGTTCGATCAGTGACGCCGAGAAGAACCAGTACGCAGCGGAGTGTCGGCAGGTATTCGAGGATGGCAAGCCGTCTAAGATACACTTCATCTTCTTTAGCCACGATGTCTGTGCCCATGACACCGTCGAGCGTGACGGTGACTTTGAGTTCAACCCACGTGGCGGTGGCGGTACGGCGTTCAGCCCTGTGTTCAAGCACATCGAGGAGCAAGGTATCGACCCTGCTGGTATTGTGTTCCTCACCGACCTGTACTGCTGCGACTTCGGTGACGCACCTGCCTGCCCTGTGCTGTGGGTGACGACTGGAGCAACAAGCGCGCCGTTCGGCGAGATCGTGGAGATGGAATGATAGGCACACTTGTACTGATGGCGACCCTCGTGGTCGCCATTTGCTGGACCATATACCAGCAACGCGTTGTGACTAGGCTAATAAAGAGACTTGTCAATGTGGACAGGAGGCTGGCCTCTGCCCACCTCACACTGACCGGAGCAAGGGTGAAGTCAAACGACTGCTTTGAGGAGAACGACCTGCTCAAGGAAATATTGGTAGACGTAGCAAAGGGAGAAGCACATGTCTGGATCGGAGAAGATGGTCTCGTCAGAGCAGCGCGCAAGCCTGCTGGAGAAATACAGATACATTAACGTCGAGTACGACGATTGGTGGGACCCCGTGGAAGCAGACTTCAAGAAGGACATGCGAGAGGTCGGTATCTTGTTAGAACGTACTTACTTCTCGGGGTTCTCGTCGCAGGGCGACGGGGCCTGTTTCGCGGGTGGGTTCAACTCGCTGGATGTTTACCTCGACCACCACCACAAGGACCAGTACCCCATGATCCGCAAGCTGATGAAGCACGGCGGCAGTGTCTGGGTCACGTGTGAGCAGAGCGGTAATTACTACCACGAGCGCTGCACCAGCTTCAGCACTGACCACGATACGCTCTACCAAATGGTCGAGTGTCCGACGGAGTTCCATGAGCAGATCGTGGATACATGGGACGGGCCGCTTGAGGATGAGGTCGAGGAGCTCGAGAGTAACGTGATCGAGCAGTGGCGATCCTACATGCAAGACCTCTATCGTAAGCTGGCGGCTGAGCACGACCACCTGACCAGTGACGATGCGGTGTGGGATACCATCGAGGCCAATGAGTTAGACGAGGATGTGGAGGACTTATATGAAGATACCTGAGATGTGGGCTAGGTGTGACGCGTGCTATGAGAACGCACCTGAAATGGCTGGACACCCGCCTGAGTGTGTAGCGTGGGCCGCGCGCAACAACAAGTGGTTGTGCGAAGACTGCTGGGAGGGGCTGGAGGATATAGACGGCGATGCTGGCTCACCCTTGTTGTACGCTAGCGACCTGATGTTGGGTACAGAAGACCAGCTCAACAGACTTATCACTGCCGCGACGCGCCGCCGCCTTTCAACTTGACATAATATACATACTATACTACAACACAGGAGAACATAATGGGTAGTAGAAAAGTTACGCTCACGCCTACACCGTGGGGTGAGAGCGACGAAGATAGAGTATGGCAGTGCCTTGTACGTAACAACTTAGCTACAGCAGCGGAGCTACGTGACCTCTGCGATGTACCTGAATCCTTAGCACAGGGCCTGCTCAACAGGATCGGTACGCCACGAGAAGTATTCATACGAGAGGCAGAGGAGAAAGCCATGCTTGAGAACACGTTAAACACGCAGGTTGGCGGCAGCCACTACAAGGACATGGGCGTGCAGCCATGGCAAGCGATGGAAGCGTGGCTCACACCAGAGGAGTACCGTGGCTACCACAAGGGGGTAGCGATTGCGTACCTCGCACGTGAGCGGCAGAAGGGTGGTATCGAGGATATCAAGAAAGCTGTTCACCACCTGCAACGCCTTGTGGAGATGGTAGAAGAGCCGACGTGTTAATCTTTCACCCAAGTAAAACAGTTATTATTAAGCAACCGGAGAGAACCAATGACTATTATTCTAACACGAAACTACGACACCCTTGTTGCCGACGCGCCAGTCGTGGGGGTGGCAGCATGACCCCTAATGAATACAAAGCAGAAGTTTACGCCGCTGTCATAGGTGGTGCTTTATGCCTGATCGCTTGCACCGTTGTGTTTGCGCTTGCCATAGCCGCCGCCGTGGTGCTGCTATGACGCAGGGTAACCAAATGAAAATAAAATCAGCACGCCCATTCGCAATATCAGCCGACATTGACCAAGACGAAGTGCGCAAGTGGTGGGCGACAGACCAGACGCTTCTAGTAATCGCACGGGCGATGCAAGTCTCCGAACGTACAATGCGCAAAGTTGTCCGCGAAATGTCGCTCCCTAAGCGAACGCACCTCATAGGCCGGCGCTTAAAGCTGCATGACACGCCAGAAATCCGTGCAATGTGGGACGCAGGAAAGGCACAGCGCACCATCGCTGCACATGCTGGCGTATCTGACTACGCAATCGCGGCACTGGCAAAGCGTTGTGGCTACCCTAAGCGCAGTATGGCAGGGGGTGCCAGAGGCGGCACGTTCTGGACGGACGAGGAGCGGGCCAAGACCGTGGCAATGCGCCACGATGGATACACCTACGCCGAGATAGCCTGCGCGACAGGTCGGGCTATCAGTTCGATTGGCGAAATCGTGAGGAGCGCCGGGCTGTCTAAGCCGCGCAACCAAGCGACCCACTACAGAACCGCGCCGCCCCCCGTACCGAAGCCGAAAGACCTAAGCCTTAGCGGGCGCTTGATTGATACCAAGGGCAACTACGAAATGCTTTTAGAGATCGCCAAGGTGCAGGGCTGGACGCACATACAAGCGCAACAACGATACCACCGCGCCATGTCTGGGGGGGTGGTGGAATGAGCCGCCACGCGCAAGGTCTCCAAGCGTGCTTTGACCGGGGCATGGGGCAAAACGAGACGGCGCTATATCTTGGTATCAATCGCAAGACTGCGCAACGGTGGGAACGGGAAACGGGGCAGCGGTTTAAGGCTCGGCCCCGCAGTGAGTATTTAGCCGAGGCACTGCAAAAAGCCCGCGCCGCTGCCACAAAGAAAATTGATGATGAATGGGCGCTGTTGGGTGACTTCACGGACCAGCAACGGGCGGACATAACCACGCTCCGGCACATGGGTGGGTACTCGCTAGAGGCCGCTGTTGCGACAGTTATGGCACCTAAGGTCAAGATTCGTGCCTCCGCTTAATTAACACCATAAAAATAAGGGTATATACAAATGAAAACTGTGAAAATATTTTGCGTATTTACTGTAGAGTCTGGCTCTGCGTTCGGGGCTTGTGCTGACGACGGCACCCAAGTTTACATCCCCCCTACTGTGGCACGTTCCGCCGACCTCAAGGCCGGGGACGCTGTGATTGCAGACCTGATCCCAAATGTGCACCATCCGGAACGAACCCCTTGGTTTGCTGTGCACATCGTACGGTCAGCGGACGCTGACTTAGATAGTAAGGTACACAAAGTTGTCATTGACGTACCAGTATACATTACAACAGCAGAGGTTGCAGACGCGGTGGGTATAACCTCTCGCGCGGCGAACGCTACACTCAACCGGTTGTTCAAAGCAGGGCGTATTTCTAAGGCAGATGTGTTTGACGTACACGGTCAGTCGCGACCGTCGTTCTGCCTCTGGTCGGCAAGCGCTAGAAACTTCATAGAGGCCGAGGAGTAAGTCATGGACATTGTGACAATAGACTTTGAGACTTACTGGTCGCAGGACTTCACGCTATCCAAGATGACGACTGAGGAATACGTACGCGATGAGCGCTTCGAGGTGGTCGGTGTAGCCATCAAGGTCAACAACCAAGAGCCTGACTGGTACTCCGGTAAGGACGTGGGTGGGTTCCTCAACGCCATCGACTACAGTGACAAGGCGATCCTTTGCCACAACACCGTGTTCGACGGGGCCATCCTATCATGGCTATATGGGATCAAGCCCAAGCTATGGTTCGACACGCTGAGCATGGCGCGACCGCTGCACAACATGACAGTGGGCGGCAGCCTCAAGGCGTTGGCTACCTACTACGGGCTAGGTGCAAAGGGCGACGAGGTGATGCGCACCCAAGGTATGCGCCGCGAGGACTTCACGCCAGAGCAGCTGGCCAGCTATGCGGACTATTGCATACAGGATGTGAACCTTACCTACCAGCTGTTCAAGAAGCTGTCTCGTAAGTTCCCTGTGCCAGAGCTACTGGTCATCGACCAGACTATCCGGATGTACACCGAACCGCAGCTGGAACTGGATACGGACGTACTAGACCACCACCTTGCTACTATCCTTGAGCGCAAGCGGCTGCTGCTGGAGAAGCTGGGCGGTGAGGCGAAGGCACGCAAGACCCTCATGTCCAACCCCAAGTTCGCTGCGCTGCTCAAGGCGTTAGGTGCAGAGCCGCCGATGAAGCTAAGCTCTACCACAGGCAAGCAGACGTTCGCCTTTGCCAAGACCGACACAGAGTTTACTGACTTGCTGCAGCACCCCAAGGCGGCGGTGCGCACCGTCGTTGAGGCGCGGTTGGGCACCAAGAGCACCATCGAGGAGACCCGCACCCAACGTTTCCTCGCAGTGGCGGAGCGCGGGCGTATCCCCATCATGCTCAACTACTACGGTGCGCACACTGGGCGGTTCAGCGGTGGCGACAAGCTGAACCTACAGAACCTACCGCGAGGCGGCGCGCTGCGCCGTGCGTTGGTAGCACCTGCGGGTAAGTGCGTGGTAGCATGTGACTCCAGTCAAATCGAGGCGCGGATGGTGGCCTACCTCGCCGGGCAGGATGACCTCGTACAGTCCTTCCGTGACGGCGAGGATGTGTACTCCAAGTTCGCCACCGATGTATACCAGCGCCCTGTCACCAAGGGCGACAAGGTCGAGCGGCATGTAGGCAAGACCTGCATCCTCGGGCTGGGCTACGGTATGGGTGCACCCAAGTTTCAGCACTCACTGGCCACTGGGTTAATCTCGGTGAAGGTGGGCGACAACGAGGCAAAGACTATCGTTTCGTTGTACAGGAATAAGTACAACCGTATCCAAGCGTTCTGGAATCGGTGCAACCACGAACTTAATGGGATGGTGGCTGGCGCGAGCGGTGAGCTGTGTGATCTAGTATCTTATGACAGCGAGGGTATCGTTCTACCTAATGGGTTGCGCCTTAGATACCCTGCCTTACGCGGCGCTGCTCACGGGTTCGAGTACATCAACGACGCGAGGGTGTACCGAAAGTTTATCGTGGCGCGGGTTAGCGGTGACACCACCCCCGATATCACATGGACGAAACTCTATGGTGGTAAGGTGGTAGAGAACATCACGCAGGCTGTGGCCCGCATCGTTGTGTCCGAGCAGATGACCAAGATCGGACGGCGCTACCCCGTCGCCCTGCAAGTGCACGACGAGATCGTCTGCGTGGTGGACGAAGAAGATGCAGAGGACTGCAAAGCGTTTATGGTGGACGTTATGTCCACCCCGCCCAAGTGGGCGCTCGACCTGCCCGTGGCCTGTGAAGCAGACATCGGCCCCAACTATGGAGAAGCCAAATGACCAAGCTCAGCCATTCATATTCAGCTCTCAAGATGTATGAGAACTGCCCGAAGAACTACTTTCACCAACGAATCGAGAAGTCTGTGCGAGATAGCGGCAACGCCGTCACCGCCTACGGTGAGCGTGTGCACAAGGCGTTGGAGTTAAGGCTGGGCGAGGACGCTCCGCTGACCAGCGAGACTGCCCGCTACGACGTGCTCTGCGAGGCCATCAAGCTCACGGCCAAGGGCGGTGTACTCACAGTCGAGGAGGAGATGACCCTCAACGACAGCCTCAAGCCCACAGGCTGGTGGGACGACGACGCGTGGCTGCGCTCCAAGATCGACGTACTTGTGCGGCGCGGGCCAGAGGCTATCATGTTTGACTGGAAGACAGGCAAGCGCCGGCCGGACTTCGACCAGCTGGAGCTGTTCGCGGTGCAGGTGTTTAAGCATTACCCCGAAGTCCAGCGCGTCAAGACCACGTTCGTCTGGCTCAAAGAGATGAAGATGGACAGCGAGACGTACACTCACGCGGACATGCCCGCTATCTGGCATCGCATCCTGAGCAAGGTCAAACGGATCGAGGGTTCGGCCGAGCATGACAACTGGCCAGCCAAGCCGAGCGGGCTGTGCGGCTGGTGCCCGTGTAAAAACTTCTGCGAGTTTGCAAAATAAAAGTTGACATACTATACACAAGGAGTTAGCTATGGCTATGACACCTGAGGGTCGGGTCAAACACAAACTTGACAAAGTTCTCAAGGCCGAAGGGGTCTGGTTCTATAGCCCACAGGCCGGTCCGTTCGGTGTGGCAGGCATACCAGACAGGGTAGCGTGCGTGTATGGGCACTTCGTTGGTATCGAGTGCAAGGCCAACAAGATCAAGAAGCCCACAGCACTTCAGCTGAAGTGTATGCGGGACATAGAGAAAGCGGGTGGCAAATGCTTTGTCGCCTATGATGACGAAACCATTGAGACGGTAAGGGAGTATATCCGTGCTCGTAATCCCCAAAGCAAAAGCGCTTGTGCTGAAGCTAAAGAACACAGCCCAAGTGCTGGCGGTAGTACCGTCGGCCAAGGTGCTGGCGGTGCGCGGGAATGACGTCGTCGTCGTCCCTCACAAGCTGGCTGCTGTAAAGCAGCTGCGCGCATTAGGTATCGCAGCGCCGTCCCCGATCCTGCACTACTACGACTGGCCGGGCCAGTTCACACCATACGAGCACCAGCAAATGACAGCGTCCTTCCTTACAATGCAGGACCGCTGCCTTGTACTCAACGAGATTGGTACAGGTAAAACCCAAAGCGCACTATGGGCAGCTGACTACCTCATTAAGACCGGCGTCATAAAGAAGGTGTTGGTCCTGTCTCCGCTCTCAACACTGGAGCGGGTGTGGGGTGACGCGATCTTCAAGGGCTTCTACCACCGCAGGCACGTGGTGCTTCACGGCACTGCGGCGCGCCGCAAGAAGCTGCTCAACACCGAGGCTGACTTCTACGTCATTAACCATGATGGGTTCAGCATCATCTCGGAAGATACCGTTGGCAAGTTCGACCTAGTCATAGTTGACGAGGCTGCAGTCCTGCGCAACCCGTCGACCAGTCGGTACAAGCACTTTAAGAAGTGGGTGGGTAAGAACCCAGACGTGCGCCTGTGGCTGATGACCGGCACGCCTACGCCAAACGATCCCACTGATGCGTGGACCCTGTCCCAGTTAATTGGTAGCCCATATGCGCCGCGTACTTTCACGGCGTTCCGTGAGCAGGTGATGATGAAGATTGGGCAGTGGAAGTTCGTGCCGCGGCCAGAGAGCGTAGATATTGTAAAGAACATCCTGCAACCGGCTATACGTTACACACGTGACGAGTGCTTTGACCTACCTGACACGATCATCCAGACACGTAAGGTGGAGCTGACAGCCGAGCAGAAGAAGCATTACCAGACCATGATGCGCCGCCTTGTCATTGATATTGAGAAGGGTAACGGCACCATCAGCGCAGTGAACGAGGCTGTGAAGGTACAGAAGCTAGTTCAAATTGCCTGCGGTGTGGCATACACCGACGACGGGCAGGACTTTGAGATTGATTGTTCACCACGGGTGAACGCAGTGAAGGAGGTGATTGAAGAAGCCGGAGAGAAAGTAATTATTTTTGTTCCCCTCACGGGAACTCTCAACATGCTGGAGCGGGAGTTATCCAAGCGCTGGACCACGGCCGTTGTCAACGGCGCTGTGTCACCCAACAAGCGCAACCAGATATTTAACGACTTCCAAAACAGTAAGGACCCGCGTGTCCTGATCGCTCACCCTGCTACGATGGCTCACGGCCTGACCCTGACCTCGGCTTCAACCGTGGTATGGTACGGCCCCATCACTAGCAACGAGCAGTATGTTCAGGCTAACGGGCGGGTAGAACGCATCGGGAAGCGGCACGTCAGCAACGTGGTCCACATAGAGGCCACCGACCTTGAGTACAAAATGTACCAAAGGCTGTCGAGCAAACAGAAACTACAGGGCCTGCTTCTGGACCTGATCCAACAAGCAACGGAGTGACAACATGACCGTGACAGTCGATAGCGTCATCAAGACGTACATGAAATTACGTACTCAGAAAGAAGCGATTGAGGCAGAAGCCAAGGATAAGGTGGCGACCGTCAAGGAGAGTATGCTCAAGATCGAAGCATGGCTCAAGGCCAAGGCTGACGCCGATGGCGTCACGTCTTTCAAGACAGACCATGGCACGGCCTTCCTGACGACCACCGACTATGCCAACGTCGCCAACTGGGACGCAGTACTGGACTTCATCCGCAGGGAAGAAGCCTATGAAATGCTAGAGAAGCGCATCAGCAAGACCGCTGTTCGTGCGCACCTCGAGGCTACCAACGAAGTCCCGCCGGGTGTGACTTATGGCACCAAGCTGGACATCAACGTTCGTAAACCGACAGCTCGTTAAGGAGGACCCTATGAGCAATATCATCCCCGTAAATGTACAAATCCCCGCGCACCTTGCCGCCAAGGTGGGCCAACCCTCTGCCCTGTCGCAGAGCATTGCCTCTGGTATCTCCAGTGGCCAGTCGTTCCCGCGCATCTCGATCAAGGGATCGCGCTTCCGCATCATCGAGGACGGCACTGAGACTGTACTGGATACAACCTCACTGGACGTGGTAATCGTGGGTGCCAACCCCAAGCTATCCAAGACCTTCTACGCCAAGGCGTGGGACAAGGACGCTGAGCCCAGTGCACCCGACTGCTTCTCGCTAGACGGTGTGCGCCCGCACCCTGAGAGCGAGGGT
>Ga0222649_1000370_pt1 | contig 15597 bp, 21 predicted proteins | sample AntAcemetagen337_FD_179865 | JGI IMG/M metagenome (GOLD analysis project Ga0222649, IMG submission 179865) | Saline water microbial communities from Ace Lake, Antarctica - #337 | ecosystem: Environmental > Aquatic > Non-marine Saline and Alkaline > Saline | place: Antarctica: Ace Lake... | reverse complement strand
ACACCGAATCATTATAAAGGGAGATATTAGTATAATGAAACCACAAGGAATTCTTTCAATTTTAGACCTGGCACGTCGAGCTCGAAAAAACGGGGACGTCTTTAATCCTCTATTTGTAGGACCTCCGGGAATTGGTAAATCTCAAATTATCCAACAATGGTGTAATGAAAGAATGTTACCGTTTATTGATTTAAGAGCTGCTTATCTAGAGGCACCAGATCTTATTGGATTTCCCACCGTAGAAAAAGAAGGTGGAAGACAGGTTACAAAACACAATCTTCCTGAATTTTGGCCCACTACAGGTGAAGGAGTGCTACTTCTAGAAGAACCTAACCGTGGAACCACAAGTGTATTAAACACCTTCATGCAACTTCTTACAGACCGAAAGGTCCATAACTACAGCCTACCAAAAGGTTGGATTGTTGTTGGGGCTATTAACCCAGAAGATTCACAATATGATGTGAATACAATGGACCCTGCTTTAAAAGACCGATTTGAATTCTTTACGGTTGATTTTAATAAAAGTGATTTTATTAACTACATGACTGAGAAGAAATGGGATAGTAATGTTAAGTATTTTATTGAGTCGGGTTCTTGGGAGTATGTTCTTCCTGAAAACGTCGGAGAAAATCCGGGTAGTAAATATCTCTCACCTCGAACTTTTAGTAAGCTAAATGCAGCTGAAAAGGCTGGAGTTGAAAAAGAGGTACAACCTATTGTATATGAAAGTATTTTAGGACGTAACATGGGGATTGCGTTCTATGCGTTTAAACATAAAGAACGTCCTGTGCTATGGTCTGACATTAAGAAAAACTTGAAAAGTTCCTTAAAAGAACTAAGGACCCATTCAGATCCTAGCAACTATAAAAGTGGTCACATCTCAATCACAATTAGGAGCATTATAGAAGAGGCTTCCGAAGAAATTACTCAGGAAGTACTAGCGTCTATTTGTTTGGTACTACCGGCAGAGCATTCAGTCCCTCTTATTAGGGAGATGTCTTTTAAAACGAATAATGAAGATTTGTTATCTCAGTTATTTAAAATAGAGCCAGCTCTTAAAGATCAAATTAAGAAAATTCACAACTACAAAAGCTAATGATCACTAATAAACAAAAAGAAGCGCTACACTCAGCCTTTTATTTCTTAACTGAAAAGGAAGGAGGGAACCAGTTTCTAGGTACTCTCCTTCAAGAACTTACAGTTAGGTTTGACGGTCGAGTGCCAACAGCCGCTATTTCATATAATAAAACCTTCAAAAGAATTGAAGTGATGTTAAACGCAGACTTCTTTATGGCGTTCGACACTAAAGAAAGAGCTTCAATTCTACTACATGAGGTTTTACACTTTCTATATGATCATTTAAATCGATTACCATTCTTAGCGTCTAATACGTCAGATGAAGATAAAAAGATGTTTAATGTTGCAGGTGATATGGCAATTAATCAATATCTTAGATATCTACCTAAAACGTTTACAATAGGCGATAAAGAGTATAATACAATCGATGTTGCGGCGTGGAAGCTTAAAGATGGAACACCTTTTCCTAAATGGAAAACAATGGAAGAGTATTACGATCTTATTAAAGATAATCAAGAAGCCAACAAAGATAAACTACGAGGTCAAGGTTCTGATGGTGGTGAAGGTGAACAACAATCCTTTGATGTTCACGATTGGGATGAGCTGTCTGAAGAGGATAAAAAAGACCTTCTAAATGAGACCGCTAATATACTTAAAAGAACCGTAGAGAAAACAAACACAGATTATTCAAATTTACCAGGATTTATTAAAGATTTAATTGAAAGAATTAATGTCAATTTAAATAGATTAAATTACAAGAAAATTCTTCAAAAGACTATTAAAAAACATGCGTCATGCGCAGATAGAGAAAGCACCTGGACAAAGCCTAATAAAAGATATGGGGTGTACGCCCCTGGAACTAAACTGGCTAAAATTCCAAAGCTTGACATGTATATAGACACATCTGGAAGTATTTCCCATGTAGAACTAAATGCTTTTTTGATGGTTATAGATAACTTCTTGAAAGTTGGCACTAGAAGGTGTAAAATACATCTATGGCACACCGAGGTTTATAAAAGCCTTGATTATAAGTTGGGTCAAAGGTTTGATGGGACTGAGTTGGAAAGTGGTGGTACGTGTGTAGAAGACACCCTTAGTCACATTAAGAAAACTTCTCCTAATCTGTCCATTGTTTTAACGGATGGGTACTTTTATCAAAGCAGTATTAAACCGAAGAGTGAATTAATTTGGGTAATTTCAGAAGGTGGTAATAAGGATCACCCTCTGGTTAAACTTGGAAAAACAATACCACTGGAGCATTTATAATGAAGGGCTTGATAACATTTATCACTAAGAATAACGAAGTAGAACTTACAGTTAAAGATGACTATCTAAAAGAATTAGAAGTGGCTCCAGAAGAACTCACTTTGGAAGAGCATGCACAAAAGTATAACTTCGCAGATTTTCTACACAATCCAAATGGACCCGCTATTAAACACGTTAGTTTAAAGGGTAAAGCTGATGATATTTATGCCTTAGATGGTAGACCTTTATCTCCAGAAGATGAAGAGGATAATCAAAAGATTTTAGATATTAAGAAAAAACAAAACTTTAATTCGAAGCTTGATGAAGCTTTGCAATAACTTCCCATCTATTGGGACTAAGCGGGTAAACTGGGCTATCCTCCCTCCCCAGTTTACCCTGCTTGAATTTTATAGTGTTCTAAAAAACCGAACAAGTTCGAAACATTCGAAAGGGAATAAATAGAAATAATGAAAGCATTATCATTTAATGACATTACATTAGTACCAGCTCCTTTTTGTGAAATATCTTCTAGGGCCGATGTAGACCCATCTAATATACTTGCAGGTGATTTTTTAAAGCTTCCCGTAATAGCGTCCAATATGGACAGCGTGTATTCTCCGAAACTGGCTAGGACATTGAGAGAGCTCGGTGGTATGGCATGTCTTCATAGGTTTGAAACAATTGAAGAGAATGTAAAACATTTTATTGAATCTAAAAGATCTTCTTGGGTATCAATAGGTGTTGGTGAATATGAGCTTAGTAGAGCTAAAACATTGGTTTCTCATGGAGCTTCTGTAGTACTAATTGATTTAGCAAACGGCGCTTGTCGACAATCTGTAGACCAATTTCTTAAAGTGAAAGATCTTGGTTGTAAAGTAGTTGTTGGAAACTTTGGAACATATGAACAAATTAATGAGTTTGTTAATAGAGCCGGTGGCCATAAACCAGATGCAATTAAGATCTCAATTGGTTCGGGCGCGGCATGTATCACAAGACAAGTTGCTGGAGTAGGACTTCCTTCTATAGAAACAATTCTTTCTTGTAGAAAAACAGACATCCCAATGATTTTTGATGGTGGTATTACTAATAGCGGAGATCTAGCTAAGGCTCTAGCGCTAGGTTGTTCGGCAGTAATGATTGGTAAACTCTTTTCAGCCACATACGAAAGCATTAGTTCTGGAAACCTTGCACATTTAAACAGTATAGTGGAAAGAAAGTATAGAGGAAGTGCTTCGGCTGCCTCGTATGAAGCTCAAGGAAAGACCGCTAAGTGGCGAGCCCCTGAAGGTGATGAAATGATTGTTACGGTAGATAGGTCTATCGAAGTAGTTTATAATCAATTAGAAGGTGGTTTAAGATCGTCTATGACGTATCTAAATGCTAAAAATTTGACAGAGTTTCAAGAGAATGCTAACTTTGTTGAAGTGTCTCAAAACAGTAAGGTAGAGTCCCAAGCTCATGGAAAAAAACCACTTTAAAATCAAATCTATTACTGACCTAGAAACCGCTTTAGTTGGGGACATTGTTCCAGAAAGTGACTTCTGTTCTTTAACCCCCGGTGGTAAATTTGTTCAATTAGAACACGTTGAGGTTGAAGAAAAGACTTTTGATTATAAAGTAAAGCCGGGTATCTGGTCTATTAAATCCATCGACCACGACTTAACCCTTATTAAGACAAAGTTTTCTAAAGAAGCAATACTAGACGAATTTGTACATACCGAAACTATTACCTCTACAGTTGAAAAATTCTTTAATAAACTACATGTATATAAAGAGTTTGGGATTGATGTACCTAAGAGAGGCATCCTTCTTTATGGAGCTCCTGGCTGTGGTAAAAGTTCTGCTATTAAGAAGGTTGCCGAACAATACGCCCGACAAAAATCTACAGCAGTAATCCTGTGGGCTACGGACAAATTAAACTCTTCCGATGTTAAAGACTTCATATCAAGCTTTAAATATATCGGAGTTGATAAACTAATCCTAATAGCTGAGGATATTGGTGGGGTTGAAATTGACCAAGTTAAGATTCAAAGTCAAAGTAGTTTATTAGCACTACTAGATAATCAAGAACAAACCTTTTCAATTCCAGTAGCTATTATTGCCACTACGAACTACCCTGAAGTATTCATGGGTAGCCTTACAAACCGTCCTGGTAGATTCGATACTAAAATTGAAGTAGGTTATCCAAGTTCGAGCGAAAGAGCTAAGCTATTAGAGTTTTATTTAAAAGACAAAGCAACTGATGAGTTACAAGAAAAGATTAAGCAAAAGAAGTATATTGAGTTTTCTACAGCACATATTAAAGAAACCGTATTAAGATCTGCCATATTTGAAATACCAGTTGCCGAAGCTATGGATCAGATTTTAGAAGAGATTAAGCAATATAAAGACCTATTCCAAAAGAAGACAAAGTTGGGAATAGGAAATGATTTTTGATGTAAAAAAGTATCGAGAAGCTAAGATACTTGTAGAAGAATTATCTTCTATTAATAGTGTAATACAAGCAAGTAGTAAAGCTTTTATAAAGTATAAGAAATATAAAGAAGTACAGGAAATATTAGCACAGCTTAGAGATTCTAGATTTATTATCAATTTACACTTAAAACAGCAAAAGACTGTATTAAAGTCGAAAGGTAAGATTAGTAGTGAAAAACCAAGACAGAGCTAAAAAGCTTTTTTTCGACATCGAGACTAGTGCAAACGTTGCATTAACTTGGGGTAAATACGACCAAACAGTTCCTCATTTTGTGAGGGAATGGGAGGTACTCTCTATCTCTTATTGTTGGGAAATTAATGGTAAACGGGATAAAATTGAAAACATTTCTAGACTAGACCATAACTATGCAACTGATAAAGATTTAATGAGAAAGTTTGGAAAGCTATTAGACGAAGCTGACATGATCATAGCTCATAATGGTAGAAAGTTTGACTTAAAAAAGATTAACTCTCGAATTAAAAAACACAACCTTCCAGTACCTTCTTCGGTTAAAGTTATTGATACATTAGAAGTCTTTAGAAGACGTTTCAGTTTAAACAGTAATAAGCTTAATGATATTGGAGCGTTTTTAGGTTTAGGTAAAAAGGTTGAAACCGGAGGCATCATGCTCTGGGTTGATTGTATGACGGGATTTATGTTGCCTGGAAAGGTAATTAAAAAATCCTGGAGGAAGATGATTAAGTACAACAACCAAGACGTTGTTCTCTTAATGGCTGTATATGATAATAGCAAGGCCTGGATTAACGGACACCCAAGCGTAACTCTTTATGGAGAAAAGCCCGGAGGATGCCCTACTTGTGGTGGAACTAAGCTTAAGTCTAAAGGATGGGAGTATACAAAAACCTCTGCATATAGACGGTTTGTTTGTACTTCATGTGGTTCTACTTGTAGGTCTAGAACTGCTGATAAAACTAGAATTAAGCCAGATTACGTACCGGTATAAATGAAAGATGTTAAAAGAAAGTTAGTATTCTTTACATCAGACACTCATTATGGACATGCTAACGTAATTGAGTTTGATGAGAGACCGTTTAGAGATTTAGAGCACATGCACAGTGTTTTAATTAATAATTATAATGCAACGGTTCCTAAAGACGGAGTTTGCTACTTTCTAGGCGATGTAGGCTTTAAAAACCTTCAACCAATTATATCCCAACTCAACGGTACTAAAATAATTATTGTGGGTAATCATGATCCTGGTATAAATAAACTCTATGAGGCAGGGTTTAGTGCTGTATTAAATTCAGCTAGTATCTGGCTAAATAAAACAGAAATAACTTTATCACACTGTCCTTTAAAGGGAATATGGCGTGAAGATGTTACAGGTATGCGAGGCGCTGCTAAGGGAGATAACTGGCACGGCGAATCAAAACATGCTAAGTACACCCTAGATGATAGAGGACAGCTACATCTTCACGGTCACATACACAGTGCAAAAGGCAAACACTCCCAAGGAAGACAGTTTGATGTAGGTGTTAAAGCTCATGATTATAAACCCGTATCTATGTCTACTATTGAAAGTTGGGTATCTAGTTGTTTGAAATCGTAGGGTGGATTGGCGGCCTATGCTTTATGTTCTGCGCAGTACCCCAACTGGTGCAAACCTTAAAAGATGGTCATGCCAAAGGCTTATCTTATGCATTTTTAATACTGTGGATTGTTGGTGAAATCTGTACATTTATTTACACTTTACCTTTGTGGAAGATACCTCTTATGGTAAACTATGGGGGTAATCTAATTTTGCTGTTTATTATAATGTATTACAAAATATGGGAAAGAAAGGCATAAAATGAACCATAAAGAATTTATTGATTTACATAAAGAGTTTTCAGAAAAGATGCATGAACTTGTTCTTAGAAAAAACGCAGACTATACAGGAAGCAGTTCCTCCCCCTTTGCAAACTTTGAAGGTAGCAACCCCTTTTACAAAGTACCAGCAGTTGTTGGTATTACAGAGCGGTACAAAGATAAGATTACTCGCATTAAAAACTACCTTGAGAGTGGCGAATTTAAAGTGACCGACGAAACCTTAGAAGACACTTTTCTAGATGCAGCTAACTACTTATTCATTTTTTATGCATATCTCCTAACCCAAAAGGAATCTGGTGTAAAAAAACCTTTGTCGGTTGTTAATGAGGTTGTAGAAGAGGTTGTAGAAGAGGTTGTAGAACAAAGTGCCAGTGTAGACGGTTGGCAGTAATGAGTTCATTAGTTATTAACTTTAAAAAAACCCATAAGGATGCTAAAACTCCTTCTTATGCATATCCAATGGATGCTGGGTTGGATGTCTACGCTCTTTCTATTACAGAAGAAACTGCAAACTACACAGAGTATGATACTGGTGTTGCTTTAGAACTACCCGAGGGTTATGTAGCCTTGGCTTTCCCTAGGTCTAGTATTTCCAAATATTCTCAAAGTCTCGCTAATTCTGTAGGGGTTATTGACGCCGGGTTTAGGGAAAGTGTTAAGTTTCGATTTCGTAAGTATGCCGAAGGTAATAACGTTTGTTATAAACAAGGTGATAAAATAGGACAACTTATTATTATCCCCTTTCCAAAGGTAAACTTAATCGAAGTGGCAGCTTTAAATGATACAATTCGAGGTGGTAAAGGAACGGGTTCTTCTGGAAGATAATGACTAGTAATGTGAAGCACAGTAGTAAAAATGACAGTTGGATGACTCCACTTGTTATTATTAATAAAAGCTTAGAAGTATTAGAACACGTCGATTTAGATCCAGCTACCTCCGTAGAGGTCAATAGTAGAATAAAAGCATCTAATATACTAACTAGAGAAGAAGACGGTTTGATAGCTCCCTGGCCAAAGGGGTTGTGTTTTTAAACCCCCCAGGAGGTAAGCTGCGTAATAAAAGCATTCCAGCTCTATTCTGGAAAAAGCTAATGGACCACAAAGAAGCTGGATTATTAACTGATGCTATATTTATAGCCTTTTCTATAGAATCACTCCAAACAACCCAGAACTATGGGTGTAAGTCAATAGGGGAATTTCCCTTCTGTATACCTTCTAGACGCATGGCTTTTGAACGCTCTGACGGGTCACCAGGCTCACAGCCAAGTCATTCCAATGCCATTGTATACATTCCAGGCACAAAAGACCGTAGAAAGCAATTTAATAAAACATTTCAAGATCTTGGTATTATTATTAACTTGTAGATTAACAACTGTATATAGGTTGGCTACTAAGTTTGAAAGAGAAGAAGCTGTTATAGACAGACTTGAACGTGATAACCGAGCCCTTAAAGCGACTAATCGGCGTTTACAAAAGCAGATTAAATCACTAAGTAAGGGTCAGCGTAAAACTGCATCTAAAAAACCCCCAACCGAAAACGAAGAACAATCTAATGTAGTTCTTTGTACCACCTGCGAAAGGGGGGAAATTGTCCATAAAGAAATCCTCGGTAGGTACTGGGAAGAGTGTACCGTCTGCGACTACCGCACCAAAACGAAAACCAAATAGAACTTTCCACTGGAAAAGCTTCAGTATTGCTGCGTTACGTAAAGCTAGTTATAGAACTCCAATGAGAAATGCCTGTCTTAAAAATGCCAGGGTTGGTAGGAATGAATACCTATGTTCTTACTGTAGTGTGCCAGATAGTTTAACTGAAGTAGAGCAAGAGTTAATAACACAATATATCAAAACTCAAACACATACAAAAGAACTACAATTATTAAAAGACAAACTTACTATATTTGGGCGTAAAGATATTAATGTCGATCATGTAGTGCCTGTAGTAAGTGTCACAAATACACAAAAAGACCAAAGTCTTGACACTTTTGCTGAAAGATTATACTGTGAGGTAGATGGTTTACAAGTGTTGTGTAAGCCTTGTCACACGATTAAGACCAATGAAGAAAAGGTTTTAAGAAAAAGTTATAAGGATAAGAGGAATGAAGATGTGGATTAAAGATCCTAAAACGGGGGAAAGTAGTGTAACTCTGACAATGTTTGTTATAGGTTTTATTATAGCAACTATTAAACTATTATTGTCTGGAATTCTTATTGGAGATGTTCATCTTCAACCATTTACGGGTGGAGAATTTGCGGCAGCTGTAACAGCACTTGGAGCAATCTACGCTTTAAGAAAACATACAGACAGTCAGAAGAAGGACTAATGGAATATATAATCGCAACGTTGGTAGGTGTTATTGGTATGTTCTTCTATGAACGTAAAAAACGACAGTCTGCTGAAGCGTTAAATGATAACCATAAAACTAAAGAATTTATTAATGAAGTTAATATCGAGGTTAATAAAAACCGAGGTTTGATTTTGGCTGAAGAAAAAAGGCGTAAAGAACTTAAAGCACTTCTAAATAAAACTAAGACGGAAAACTTAACTAATGAAGAAATTATTAATATTCTTAATGGTAGTTCAGACAAGTAGCGTACTTGCAGATGATGAACAAGTACAGGTTATTAGTAAAGGGCAGACGGCTCCTTTTTCCGGCTATTTATTTCCCGAATCAAAGGCTCAACAAGCAGCTAAAGACCGACTCAAACTTGATGGCCTTGAACAGCTCAACAATTCCCTTCAGATTTCGATTACCTTATATCAGAAGAATTCGGAACTTGATCAGACGAAGCTTGTAGAGATTGCAAAACAAAATGACAACCTAGCTTTACGTTTGAGACAAGAAAGAGAATCCAGCGCTTTAGAAAGAGTTTTGTGGGTAGGACTTGGTGTATTAGCTGCTGGTGTAGGCGCAGCAGCTCTTAACGCGGCCAGGTAATGAGTAAGCTCACTATAGAAGAACTACTAGAAACAGTAGAAAAAAGTGAGACTAGAAGGATACTAAGTGATGTATCCGATAACTTCGATATATTACAGTTTGTACATGAGTTGAATTTAGAACCCGGTGAAGAGAATGTTAAGGGTGTTTTGTTGTATGACGTATATAAAAAGTGGTCTAAAGCTCCAGTAACTCATTCATTCTTTACAATGCAGCTTAAACTTCATTTTGACTTTGAAGGTATTAATTCACCATTCTTTAAATTAAATATTACCGCTATTAATTTAAGTAAAGCTGCTATTGAAATGTTTTTAAAAGAGAAAAGAAAGTCAACTGTTGTTATAGGACAAAAAATTCACTTTGAAGCATTTTTAAAAGCACACGAAATTACAGAAGGTGATGTATCAATGGAAATGTACATTATCTACTATTTATATGATAAATGGTCTTTTGATAAGAAGTTTAATATACCTTTAAGTTATTTAAATTTGTGTAAGATGTTATCCTTGTACTTTGGAAAACTAAAGGCTAAAGATCAGTATTATATTAAGATACATAAAAATATTTATAACCACATAGATAAGCAAGTGATAAATGAAATCAGACAAGCCCGACAAGAAAAAAAGCAATCGAAGATCAAGAAGTAAATATCCAGCTTTAAATCCTTCCTTGAATCTTAAAACTAGATACGACGAACTGGTTGATTTTGATTATATAGATAAATTGAATGATGAAGAAAAGGATTTTTTAAATAGGTTCTTAGAAGAGTGGGTTAATGCTAATATGAACCACGGCGGAGAAAGGCTTCATAAAACAAAGGCAGAACGTAAACTTTGTTATGATAGGAATAATTCTAGAAATCGAGACATGCTCTCTAGAGCAAAGGCATCTGGTTCCTGTATCTCAATGAATAATTTAAAAGAAACTGAGTCAATACAAGAAGAACAACTTTATAAAAAACTAGAGGCTTCTGAAAAAAAGAATAGCTAGTGCTATTAATACAGGTATCAAACCGCCAATAAGGCCCCAAATTCCAGACTTAACTTGAAGCTTGGCTATTTCAATCTTAAGCTCTGTTATCTCAGTGGCTTTCTTTTCATTATCATGGTCTAGTTTTTTTAGAACCGATAAAACGTATTTAGACCACTCATTCCAACCGTTGTGAACTATTTGTCGTTTTTCTTCGTCGGACATTGATTGTCACCTATATATCTAGCTATAACACAGACATAACCATTTGTATTGGTTTGAGGTACACTCCACTCTAATTCAGCATAACCGCCGTGCTTTTTTAAGCAGCGATTTTTAAATGTTTTAACCGAAGAGTCTTCAAAACATCCTAGAGTACTCTCTATATCGTCGGGATGTATAAAATCAAAGAAACTTTTATTATATACATCATGATATTTCCAACCAAGAACTTTGGTCCACATTGGATTAACATCTATAAACAAACCTTCGGATGTAAAGATTGCTAAGAAATCTTGGGAATGTTCCCAGAAATAAGAATACTGGTCTTGGAGACCGCTCAATACATTAGTAAGTTCTTCTAATTCTTGTAAGTTACTCTTCATTATTTGGTAGTATGACACGCCTGGCGTCAGGATTTTGCATTATACTAAATAATATAGCTCTTTTTCTAGCTATGTTATCTTCCTCTACGGATTTTTGTAATGCATTACCTAGGGTGTCAAAGCCTCCTTCTTTTAAATACTCACTCAAAGCAAAGAGCTCAGGATCTTCTAATTTATAAACATCTCTAGAAGCTTGGGCCGTAGGTATGTCAGCATTAGCACTTCTTTTATCTTGCTCATCTTTTTCTCTAGCAGTCTCTTCTTCCTGAGCGAGCCGTGCTTTTCTAACTTCGTCGGTAGCCTGCATTCCAACAGATCTTGTTAGATTTTGAATGGAGGTGGGACTTGTTGCTTTATCCACAACCTTAACACCTGCTTTTGCAAACTTAGCAACCCCTGGTATACGTTTAGATATCTCTCTACCAGCAAGACCCGCTAAGCCTCCTGACGGCATTATTGATTCTGCAACAAGACCACTAGCGGCCTGTTCTGGTGTCGTGTTAAACATCTTTAAAAGCTTACTACCAGCACCTTTAGCTTTATCTATAGTAGAGCCTAACATTTTACCAGCAGAACCAGCTATCATACCTGTAGCAGTTCCCACAGCAGCATCACCAGCAAGTTCCCCTAAAGAATCGGCTTCACTAAGACCAACACCAGACACCGCACCGTATCCAGCTGGGGTTAACGCTAAAGTTGGAATAATACCCGCACCAACTTCACCTGTATTATAACTTAAGGCTTGATCCTTTTCTGCTTTTTTATTTCTATCTCGTTCAAGATTTCTGTAGGTTGTATAAAGATTTTTTAAATCATCTAGAGACTTCTCGCCTTTAAGAACACCTACGCCGCCGTTATAAGCAGCTTGACCAGCACCTGCAATCTCATCGCCGAAGCCCATAGTAAGACCCTGAACCCCACCACGCACTAAAGCCTCATTAGGCAATACAAGATCTTCTGATTCTACACCCTCTTTTTCAAAAGAAGCTCTTAAATCTTCAGTAGTCTCTAAAGACTTTTCAGCTTCAAACTCCCGCATTAGTCTATCTTTATTAGTCTCTAAAGACTTTTCAGCTTCAAACTCCCGCATTAGTCTATCTTTAGGTTCCATTATTTAACCTCTTCGAATGTAGAATCTTCTAAATATATAGAAGCTTTGGAAATAGGGAGGGTTTTAATATCGCCAGTATCTTTATTACGTATTTTAACAGCTTGAGACATGGCAACTGCATCAATACCTAACAGGATTTTAGATTCTTCTAAGGGTAAATTAGTTCTTCCTCTAATTCTTTCTACATACTGACCAGACTTATCTTGGATTACTCGCTGACCGGCATTTTCTAATACAGTAGAAAACCTCATTAGAAACTGTCTGTCACTTTCAGGTAATTGACCGGTTGCTAGGTTTTGTATGGCCCTGTTTGCTTGAGAAACCATATCCGCACGTCCACCGAAAGGTGCAACGTCTTTATCGGTCATGACGCCAACCTCACCAGTAGCTCGGGCTAATTGGTTCTGAATAGCTCTTAAGATGTCACCTTTAAGTTCTCTACCACTAGATAGAATATCTCTTACAGTTCTGGCAGATGTTACAGCACTTCTACTTTGTTGAACTTCTTTTTCATACTTATCAGTTTGTGTGTTTACAAACTTACGCTGTTCTGGCTGAAGCTTTGCATACACTTGATACGTTTTAGAAGCTGGTTCTGAAGAATCTCCAGCACCGGTAGCTTCTCTTTGAGTAAAAAAGTCTTTCCCGGCTTTAGGGTCAGATCTTGATATAATACCTCTATCACCAGTATAAGGATTAGTAGCTACCATTGGAGCAAACCCAGCAACCCCAGCATTTTTAACAGTTTCTCCCGTTATGGGATCTAATCCCACAATTTCAGACTGCCCCGTTTGAGGATTAAAAATAGTTTCAAATCTTAACTTTTTATCACTCTGACTACCACCTAAAAGATTCTTTAATAAACCAAGTTCTTGCAGTTGTTGTGCAGATACACCTTCTGGAATGTTTATTCCAGCTTTACTAGCTGCCTGTCTAGCAGCAACACTAATAGGACTATTTGGATTTGTAAGCACTCCAGTAAGCTCTGCTTCTGCAATAGTTTTATTAATGTCGGCTTGAGTCTTTTGAGCGTTTAAATCTTCTGTAATTTCTTGTACACCCAAATCAGCTTGGGACTTGAAGTAGTTTGAAAGACTTGTTTTGGGAGTATACCCAGTTAAAGCTGCATTAAAGTCTTCTCCACCAGAAGCAATTAAACCTGCATCAAGACCTTGACGTCTTTCTTCTTGTGCTTCTTTTAAACGATCTAAAAATGAATACCTAGGACCTTCTTCAATTCTTTTACTTATAACCGGGGGTAGAGAAGCTTCTTCAACGGCAGCCGCTGGAAGCTCTTCTTTAGGTGGAGCTCCTTCTAATTCAGCAGCAATTTGTCGCTCATCTTTTTGCTCAATAGGTTTCTTTTCAGCGGGTTTTTCTACAGCATCTTTTTTATAATAGTTATTTAGAAGCTCTTGTAGGTCTACACTAGGCTCAACACTTGGAACACCATTATATAAAGTAGCTCCTGGAGTCATTCTAGCCGCAACGTCTACAGGCTCTCTTCCAACTTTATCAGCCAAACTACCAAAGATACTACCAACCTGTTGTTCAACAAGCTCCCCTTCTGGAGAAGCATTTGGAAAGGGTTTTAAATAGTCAGTTGTAATATCTTTACCACCTGTAAGAGATGGTATTACTACGTTTTGATATGTAGGTGGATTTTCAGGTCTAGATTCAACATTTTTAAGTGCATCGTCTACAGTGTTATAGCCCATTTCTTTAGCAAGACGATCTGCTTCTTTTTTACGGTCTTCAGTAGTTTCGTACTCATTACCTTTTAGAAAATTCTTTAAAAAGTCCATTATGCTACACCCGTAGTTCCGCTACTGCCCGATAAAGCTCGCATTCTTTTATAGCGCTCTCTATCTTCTTCACTTAATGTATTTGCATCTCTTACAGAAGGAGTTTCTAAAGCTTTTAATTGAGTGTCCATATTAATTTCGCTTGGGGTAAGTTGACGAGCATCGGGTTGTGTATCCATTAAACCAGCCCCAATTTTACCTAAACCCCCAGCAACACCACCAACAAGCTTTTCAGTTCTTCCGGCTTCTCCAGCATAGAATCCTGCCATATCACTCTTAGCACCAGCTAAATCATTAGCCCTTTGACGGGTGTTAGTATAATCAGTTTCTTCAGCCCGTCTTTGACGTTGTTGTTCTTGGTTACCCATACCAACGTTTGCATCTGCAATACTTTGTTCAGTTCTAGTTTGTATCTGCCTAGCAAGATTTTCGTTTTGAACTCGCCTAGATTCTCTTTCTTGTGCAGCATTTACATTAAATCTTTGAAATTCATCGGCAGCAGAAGCTTTTGTATTTGCAACATTAAAATCTTGATTACGTATTTGACTAGCCATATCACCACTAGACGCTAAAGCTTGAAGCGCTCTTTGAGATGCATTAGCCGCCATTCTATCAGATTCTTCAGATAAACGGTTAGCTCCTGCTTGACTTGCGGATAATCTAGCTGCTAGTTCAGAACCACCACCAGCCATACCACGCTGCTGCATATTTCGAATAATGTCAGCTTGTGCAGCTTGAACTTCTCTATTAACACTTGTATTAATTTGATTTAATTCTGCACGTTCTTCTGGACCAAGACCAGTTTCAGCTCGCTGTTTTAAAAGCTCAAGAGCTCTAGTCTGGGCTTGTTTTAGTTCAGGATCTTCTTGAATCTCAGCAACTTTAGAAACCCCAAGATTAATAGCATCTTCAAGCTCTGGTGTATACATACCAGCCTGATAAAACTTTTCTAAAATGAGCTCTCTGGATAAATCGGGTGGAGCACCTACAGCTTCAATTTCAGCTAAAGCTTCTTCTAGTAATGATTGAGCTCTATCACGATCACCCGATCCAAGGATACTACCTAAAATACCACCAATGATGTTTACCCCGGCTGCGACGCCGGCTGCTAATAAAGGCGCTGCCATTAAAATCTCCTTGAATAATTCATATTATCTTCTAAACTGGTTTAAGTAGTTCTCAATTGCATTAATTCTATTTTGAAGTTGATTAGGACTTAACATTGTAGATGTTCCAGAACTAAATCCACTCACAGTAGAACCACCGGAACTAGTAACACCTGCCGTGGGTCTCACCCAAATGCCCCTCATATTAGGATCTACCAATTGCTCAGGCCAAGATAAGTAATCAGCTTGTGCATTTTTTAAATCGCTTAATACATTATCTAAATTCTGATCTATATCGTGAGTTAAACCTATACCAAGTTCACGACCAATCTTCTGAGCATTTTTACTACCAGCAACTCTCAACGCCTCTGTTTCAAGACCTTCTTTAACACCAGCTTGACCTGCTTGATAGTCAGGACCTTCGTATACGTTGGA
>Ga0222649_1000360_pt1 | contig 15839 bp, 9 predicted proteins | sample AntAcemetagen337_FD_179865 | JGI IMG/M metagenome (GOLD analysis project Ga0222649, IMG submission 179865) | Saline water microbial communities from Ace Lake, Antarctica - #337 | ecosystem: Environmental > Aquatic > Non-marine Saline and Alkaline > Saline | place: Antarctica: Ace Lake | collected... | reverse complement strand
AACCGTTGAACACAAATTCAAAGACCCGTTTGTGATGCGACCTTTCGCAACGTGCTGGTTTGGCACAAATCACATGCCGCACACCCGCGACTTTTCGGAGGCGCTTTTCAGGCGGGCCACGATCCTGAAATTCAACCGGACGTTTGCCAAACAAGAACAAGACCCACAGTTGAAAGGAAAGCTGCTAGCCGAATTGCCGGGCATCTTGAACATGTCCTTGGACGCCTATGCGCTGGCCCTGACAGACGGCTTTACCTCACCCGCGTCTAGTGAGGCAGCGAAGCAAGACTGGCGACTAGAGGCCGATCAGGTGGCGCAGTTTGTTGATGACGTTTGCACCCGCGATTTAGGGGCTAAGGCGAAATCTGCAGATGTGTTCCATGCATACCGTAATTGGGCGGGGGGTAACGGTATTCATAAGGCCATGAGCAAAAGAGGCCTGCGGGACCGCCTAACCCGTCTGGGTTTTGGTGCCGACAAAGACCGGGCGGCACGATACGTGACGGGCCTGCGCTTGCCAAGCTGATGGAGGCGCAGCCGTGACGCATGTGATGCGTCTTTCTACATTCCCTGACTGTGACGAAAGACATAGTTTATTGAATCGCGTTGAAAATTGGGTCTTGGGGCAAACAGAATACTGTTCTTTCTGAAACTTAATACATGTGGAAAGATGCATCACATGCGTCACGGCGGACCTCCTTACGCGATGGCCACAAGACCAAACGAAAAAATCGCCCTTTTTAGCCCTTTTTTCTGGCCCGATCGACATGAACAGGGGTTCGGTTCCGCGAATGAACTCCCACTTAACAGAATGAAACAATTGCAACAGTGGCTTAGCATGCTATTATTAATCAACCCGCCCTTAAATCTGCCCTCAATAGCACCAAATTGACAATGAAAGGCCGCACCTAGCATGGCGAAAGCACCACCCCCGCCCCAATTTAGCACCCGCCGGGGAACTGGTGCAGTTGTGTTAGCTGGCGTTGATGGGCGCAGCTTGATGGCGCGGCGGTTCCGCGAGATCGTCACTGGCATTGAACGCGATCTTGGCGGCGATCTTACGGAGGCGCAAAAGCACCTGCTGGCACGGGCCGCAACGCTGGCCGTATGGTCGGAGGAACGCGAAAGCGATCTTGCCAACGGGATCGACTTCGATGCGGTGCAATACGCGACCATAAGCAACGCCATGCGACGCCTGCTGGCCGATCTGGGGTTAGAGCGCCGGGCGCGTGATGTGACGAGCCTGTCAGACTACATCGCCGGAAAGGCAAGCTGATGGCTGTTGATATTCGCCAAGCCATGACCGATCCAAAGTTGTTTGGCGGCACCTTTGGCGGTGACAGCTTCACCGCGTGGCGCGCGCTGCTGGCCGGGTTCTACGGTCTGCCCTTGGCGGATACCGAGGCCGAGACATTCAAGAGCCTCACAGGGCGCACAGAGACGCCCACAGGGCCGCATGATGAGCTTTGGCTAGTGGTAGGGCGTCGCGGCGGCAAGAGCTATGCAGCTGGCTTTCTGGCGGTGTATCTGGCCGCCTTCCATGACTACACCGCCAAGCTGGCACCGGGCGAGATTGCAACCGTGATGGTCATCGCTGCCGATCGAAAGCAAGCGCGGGCAGTGATGCGCTATACGTCCGGCCTGATGAATTCTAACCCAATGTTGCGGCGCATGATCCTGCGCGAGAATTCCGAACAAATTGAACTGAACAATCGCACCGTGATCGAGATCACAACGGCCAGTCACCGGAGCGTCAGGGGCTACACCTTGGCCGCTGCGATCTTGGACGAAATCGCCTTCTGGCATGTTGAGGGCGCGAACCCTGATGTTGAGATCATCGCGGCGCTACGTCCCGCTCTAGCAACCCTTGGTGGTAAGCTAGTGGCGCTATCCAGCCCCTATGCGCGGCGCGGCGTCTTGTGGGACGCTTACAAGAAACACTACGGGGCAGAAAGCCCGGTGCTGGTCGCGCAAGCCCCTTCCATGACGATGAACCCGACGTTGCCGCAACGTGTCATTGATGACGCGATGAAGGATGACGCTGCGCGGGCATCGGCGGAGTATTTGGCGCAATTCCGCACCGACATTGCCAGTCTGATCGACCCTAATCTGATTTCAGATGCAACCCGACCCAAACCCAAGGAATTGCCGTGGGCATCCCGCACGTCGTACCATGCCTTTGTTGACCCGGCGGGCGGCGGGCAGGATGAATTCACAATCGCCATAGGCCACCGCGAAGGCGACGCGGTGGTTTTGGATTTGGTGCGCGGTTTGCACGGCTCACCGGCAGAGATTGCACAAGAGTATTCGGCGCTGATGCGATCTTATGGCATCCGCCGGGCAACGGGCGACCGATATGCGGGCCGGTGGCCGCGCGATGAATTCCAAAAACACGGGATCCGCTATGATGTTTCCGAGATGGACCGATCTGCCCTTTATTTGGAATTTTTGGCGGCGATCAATTCCGGTTGTGTCGAACTACCGCCCGACCAGAAACTTGCGCGCCAGTTGTGCGCGTTGGAACGTCGCACGGGACGCAGTGGCCGCGATATGATCGACCACCCACCCGGCGGACATGATGACCTTGCGAACGCCTGCGCGGGCTTGGTGGCGATCTGCAAAAAGCCCGCAATGACATGGACCAGTAGCCCCCTACCGTTCTGAAAAGGATAAAAATATGAAGTATTCGGCACCTATCAACACAATCATGGAGCGGGCGACTGCGCGCATTGAAAGCCGCCATTTTCCCGGTGCGACGCGTCTTATTGGTGAGATGGGCCGTCTTATGAACGTGGTCCAAGCCTTGGAGGCCGTGGCCCTAAATCGCAACCCGACCGACAATGACGCGGCGCATATGAAAAAGACGCATGACGCTGGCGTCAGACTGGCCAAGGCTATCGAGGCATCTCGGCAGCGCGGCAACGAAATTCTGAACGATCACAACGCAACTGTTTCGGCGCAACTGCGCGACGCAACTGGCCTGCGAGAGCCTGACACTTTGGCGGGCATCATGCGGCAATCAGAACTGCGAACGGTTGTGCGTGGTATGAAGCCGCAAGAGCGGCATGACTTCCTGCGAAATGCGTTGAAGGCAAAGGATGTTGTAACGGTATCCGCTTTATTCAACGCACCCGCCGTTGTCACTGGCATTGACCCAAAGCTGTTGGCACAGGGCCGCGCCGACTACGAACGGGCTGTTGCGCCTGATCTTATGGATGACGTGGAATTTACGCTGGAGACTGACAGCGCGCTACAGGCCGTAACAAGCGCGGCGGCAAGGGCGGCACGTGAAGCCCAGGACGAAACGGCCATGCAAGAGTTTATGCGCGCCGATGCGGCGGCACTTGCGGCAAAGGCGGCGTTTGATTCGTCATTGTGACGTTAAACCTACTGCTGAAATAGGGCCGGGGGCGATGCTTCCCGGCCTTTTCTATGGCTGGCCTATGGTGCATTTCTTAAGGGCGGATTTAAGGGCAGTATGAATATCGCACCAGCACAAAAAACGTTTATAAACATTAGGTTGTGCAGCGGAATGGTGGGCGACCCTGGAACCTTACCGGCCTTTCGTGGCATTGCTTTAGTCTCTTAAAACCCCGTTTTTGAAAGGGATTTACGCTTTTTCCTTGTCCACCGCCTTTCATCCCCTTAGGTTGCAGAACATATTTAAGGGCGGATTGAAGGGCGGGCCAATATGCCACCACGCGCAAAAGAACTGACACCGGCACAGATCAAGGGCTTGAAGCATCCCGGCGGGGAAAAGCCGATCAAGATTGCCGTGGGCGGCGTGTCCGGGCTTCATGTCCAGATATGGCCAAGCGGCGCAAAGTCTTGGGTGTTGCGCACCCGTTACGGCGAATGGGCCGAAACCACCTTATCAGATGGCACGATCCAGCGCGGGCGCAAGAAACGCGAACTTGGCCTTGGCGCTTACCCCGATGTGTTGCCCGGTGCGGCGCGTGACAAGGCCAGAGACGCCAAGGCCAAGCTAGAGGCGGGCATCGACCCCATAGCAGAGCGCAAGGCCATACAGGCGGCGCTTATAGCCGGGGCGCGCCGTGGGATGACGTTCAAGGATGCATGGGAGAAATTCGCCGCCGAAAAAATCAAGGAATTCTCAACCGACAAATACCGCGAACAATGGAAGCGCACGGTTGAAATCTACGCCTTGCCCGATCTGGGCAAGATGGCGGTGCAGGACATTGGATTGCAGGACGTGTTGCGCGTCCTGACCCCGCTTTGGGATGACAAGACAGTGACGGCGGTCAAAGTGCGCGAACGGCTGGAAAAGGTGCTGGCCTATGCCAAAGCCCTTACAGAAAAGACCGGCGCGTATCCCGAGAGTTGGGAAAACCCAGCGCGCTGGAAAGACAATCTAGAATTTGTGCTGGCAGCGCCCGGTAAGGTATCAGGAGCCGAGAACTACCCCGCAGTGCAGCTTGATGACGTGGCGCGCTGGTGGCAGGCACTACAAGAACGCGACGGCATGGGGGCGACGGCGCTGGCCTTCCAAGCCCTGACCGCGACACGATCCGGCGCGGTCCGTTTCGCAACGTGGGACGAGATAAACCTTGAAGCCCGTCTTTGGACGATCCAGCCGGGGCGGCAATCATCCAAGATAACGGCCAAAGATACTGCAAAGCGTATTCCACTGACAGATAGCATGGTTGCGCTGCTGGAAGGCTTGCCACGGCTGGCAGGATCGAACCTTGTTTTCTGGGCACCGCGCGGCGGGGCGTTGTCTGATGCGACGATGGGCAAGGTCATGCGCATGATACATGAGGCCGATCTTAAGGCGGGCGGCAAGGGCTATGCCGACGCCAAGACTGGCGCGCAAGCTGTTCCGCATGGGATGCGCAGCGCGTTTCGCACGTGGATTTCTGACCGCACCGCCTTGGATGGCGACATGGCCGAGGTGGCACTGTTCCATAAGGTAGGAAACAAAGTTGCACGGTCATACAATCGCGCCGAGATGGTGGAAAAACGGCGTCACATGATGGCGGCATGGGGTGACTTTGCGCGTGGTATAAAGCCGGAAAGGGCGGTCTAGATGGGGGCGAGGGGATGATGAATCTTGAAGTTGCCATGAAAATGTTCGGCTTGGTTGCGACAATTTACATTTTAATTCCAAGACCTTAGGGGCATGGTTGCGACGTTTTATCCTGATAAATTGCACTACGAATTGCAGTGTGGGGTTTGTCATAAATATATCGTGGGTGTTATTGACATACCAAGACCTTAACCTGAAAGGAAATGGCACCATGACTAACCAAATAAAATACCAAACTGAATTCCTCACTGGACCGCAGGTCCAATCCCGTTACCAGAAATCGCACGTCACAATCTGGCGCTGGGTGCGCGACACTAGACTGAACTTCCCCAAGCCGATCCAAATTAATCGGTTGAACTACTGGCGCTTGGCCGATCTGGAAGCGTGGGAAACCGCCCAAGAAGGGCGGGCCGCGTAATGGACACAACAAACGAAAACCCCGGCGCGTTTACAGACGCAACCGGGGCAAAGATAGAAATTGAAGCGGCAAAACTTCAAAAACAATATTACCCCGCAAACGCAGTTGATGCAAGCGGCGTAAAACCCGCCTTTGTGATGGGATACGGGCAAAGCGATACACACGCGCGCACCCTGCACGATGGCAGTGCAAACCCGCACAAAAGCGCGGGCAAGCCTTATGCCACGATCACGGGGGCTGTTATTGCCAAGATGGTTAAGGAGCCGCCGACCGTGCCGAAAGCGCGCGGGCAATGGTTCATCGCCTCAACCTATGCCGAACATGATGCGCGCAGCCATGATGTGCAAAAGGCGCGGGGAGTTTTTCGATGGCTCGCCCTTGATGTTGACGAAAACAACCTGGGGCTTGATGAGATCGACGCCGCATTGTCCAAGGTCATCGGGGATGCGTGCCGTTTCATCTATTCGACACGATCCGCGACACAGGAAAACAGGAAATGGCGCGCGCTTGTGCCATTGGCGACCGAAATCAGCGGGGCCGATTTTTCAGACACGCAAAACGCTTTCTTTGACCTGCTGGAACAAGCCAGCGACGGCACGCTTATTCCTGACCGGGCCTTGTCGCGTCCGGCGCAGTTGGTTTACCTGCCAAACCGGGGCGAATTCTATGAAGTGAAGGCCGATCAGGCCAATGCGCTGACCCTGACGCCAGATTCCGCGATCATGGCGCACAAGGCCGCAATAGCCGCCGACCGGGCAAGTACCGCGCAGGAGGCGCAAGCGGCCAGAGAACGGCGCGCAGCGCAGCGCATAGCTAAGGTGCAGGGCGATGACGTGTCGCCCGTGGATCACTTCAACGCCGCGCATTCCGTCGCCGATCTGCTGGCACACTATGGCTACTCGCAAGCTGGATCCTCTAACGACTGGAAAAGCCCGTTTCAGTCATCTGGCAGCTATGCGACGCGGGATTGTGGCGATCACTGGATAAGCCTTTCGGGCAGTGATGACGCGCAGGAAATCGGGGCCGCGACACAGAACGGGCACCGCTTTGGCGATGCGTTCGACCTGTTCGCTCATTTTGAACATGGCGGCGACTTCAATAAAGCCGTTGCGGCATATGGGGCAGAGATCCGGCCAGCGCGCTCTCGCCACACTGACAGCGCAGCACAAGCCCAGATCGACAGCGCCTTTGATGGCTTTGATGATCCAGCACCGCAGCCGCGCAGCTTTGAAGAATTGTTAGAAGCGGCAAAGGCTTTGGAGCCGGGGCAGATCGACGAAATGGAAGCGATTGTCAAAGAGACAGCGCCGCTTAATCCCGTCCGACAAGATGCAGTGCATCGCGCGATCACGGCTGCAACGAAAACGACGCTTGGCATAATTCGGGCGCAGCTAAAGCAAGATACAGACAGCGACGACCCAGACCAGTTGGACCTTGCGCGGGCCACGATCCAGCGTATCGGGGCGGCGAACTTGATCTGCACCAATGCGACAGTTTGGCGCTGGCAGGATCGGGGCGTCTGGACCGAACAAGACGACAGATCAATCAAACAGAGCGCACAGATAGCGATTGAGGATCAAATGATTGATGTGACGGCAACGCTGGTCAATGGAGTGACGGACGTGCTCAAGAACGAGATTTTCAAGTCAGATCACGAATTCAATCTTGGCAACCCTGAAACGGTGAACTGTTTGAACGGCGAACTGGAATTGCAGGGCGGCAAGTGGACCTTGCGACCTCATTGCCGGGAAAACTACCGCACAACGCAAATTCCGGTGGCCTATGACCCGCAGGCCGATGCACCGCTATTCCGGGCCTTTCTCGAACAAGTGTTTCGAGATGATCCAGACATGCTGGACAAGATCAAATGCGCTTTGGAATTGATGGGCTACACCTTGATGAGCCATGCGCAGCACGAATTGTTTGTCATGTTGATTGGAGCGGGGGCAAACGGCAAAAGCGTGCTGTTGGCGATCTTGGAAGGCTTGGCAGGAGTTAAAAACGTCGCGGGGGTTCAACCCGCAAACTTTGACCGCAGCTTCCAACGGGCGCACCTTCACCAGAAACTGGCAAATATCGTGACCGAACTGAAACAAGGTGAAGTCATAGCAGATGCAGAATTGAAGGCGATCACATCGGGCGAAGCTTCAACCGTTGAACACAAATTCAAAGACCCGTTTGTGATGCGACCTTTCGCAACGTGCTGGTTTGGCACAAATCACATGCCGCACACCCGCGACTTTTCGGAGGCGCTTTTCAGGCGGGCCACGATCCTGCAATTCAACCGGACGTTTGCGATACACGAACAAGATCCGATGCTGAAAAACAAGCTGCTGGCCGAGTTGCCCGGCATCCTGAACATAACACTGGACGCATACGCCTGCGCCCTTGTCGATGGCTTCACACAGCCGGAATCGTCGAATGATGCAAAGAAGCAATGGCGACTGGAAGCGGATCAAGTGGCGCAGTTTGTCGAGGATGTTTGCCAGCGCGACCCGGAGAGCCGGACATCGGCGAGCGATGTTTTCAGAGCCTATCAGTCATGGGCGCAAGATAACGGTATCGGCAAGACAGTAAGCGCGAAGGGCTTGCGCGACCGTCTCACCCGGCTGGGCTTTGGGGCGCAGAAATCAGGCCCAACCCGATACGTCACCGGACTGCGCGCCCCGATCACGTGGGGGGCGTAGGGTGGCGATTGGGACACATGGGACACATGGGACGCGTGTTTCCACATCACCTGATCTGGAAATAAAACATTGTTTATTGAATCGCGTTGAAAAATTAGGTTTTCGGAAAATGGATAATGTTTTTTCTGTAACTTAATACATGTGGGAAAACGCGTCCCACGCGTCCCACGATGGCCACAAAGCCACTCACAAAAATTCAGCTTTTTTGACTATTTTTCTGCCAAAAATACGCCGATAGTTTGATGATTAGTCACTTTTCCTAACTATAGGTATCATTGTAAAACAATGACTTAGCTTTTAAAATCCGTTTGAATGTGCTATATGTGACGCACCGGGGGAACAAAGGACACCGAAAGCATGGCGAAAGCACCAATCCCGCCCGAATTCAGCACCCGCCGGGGAACTGGTGCAGTTGTGTTAGCTGGCGTCGATGGCCGTTCCCTAATGGCGCGCAGGTTCCGCGAGATCGTCACCGGCATTGAACGCGATCTTGGCGGCGATCTTACCGAGGCACAAAAGCACCTGCTGGCACGGGCCGCGACGCTGGCCGTTTGGTCGGAGGAACGCGAAAGCGATCTTGCCAACGGGATCGACTTCGATGCGGTGCAATACGCCACGATATCAAACGCCATGCGCCGCCTGCTAACCGATCTGGGGCTAGAGCGCCGGGCGCGTGATGTGACGAGCCTGTCAGACTACATCGCCGGAAAGGCAAGCTGATGGCTGTTGATATTCGCCAAGCCATGACCGATCCCAAGTTGTTTGGCGGCACCTTTGGCGGTGACAGTTTCACCGCGTGGCGAGCACTTCTAAGCGGCTTCTATGGCCTGCCCTTGGCTGATACCGAGGCCGATACGTTCAAGAGTCTCACAGGGCGCACAGAGACACCCACAGGGCCGCATGATGAGCTTTGGTTAGCGGTAGGGCGTCGCGGCGGCAAGAGCTATGCAGCGGGCTTTCTGGCGGTATATCTGGCCGCCTTCCATGACTACACCGCCAAGCTGGTACCGGGCGAGATTGCAACCGTGATGGTCATCGCTGCCGATCGAAAGCAAGCGCGGGCAGTGATGCGCTATACGTCCGGCCTGATGAATTCCAACCCGATGTTGCGGCGCATGATCCTGCGCGAGAATTCTGAACAAATCGAATTGAACAATCGCACCGTGATCGAGATCACAACGGCCAGTCACCGGAGCGTCAGGGGCTACACGCTGGCCGCTGCGATATTGGACGAAATCGCCTTCTGGCATGTTGAGGGGGCGAACCCTGATGTCGAGATCATCGCGGCGCTACGTCCTGCCCTAGCAACGCTTGGCGGCAAGCTGGTGGCCCTATCCAGCCCCTACGCGCGGCGCGGCGTCTTGTGGAACGCCTACAAGCAACATTTTGGACGGGAAAGCCCGGTGCTGGTTGCACAGGCACCCTCAATGACGATGAACCCGACCTTGCCGCAACGTGTCATTGATGACGCGATGAAGGATGACGCGGCAAGGGCATCGGCGGAGTATCTGGCACAATTCCGCACCGACATTGCCAGCCTGATCGACCCTACCTTAATTTCAGATGCAACCCGGCCCAAGCCCAAGGAACTGCCGTGGGCATCGCGCACAACCTACCATGCCTTTGTTGATCCGGCGGGCGGGGGGCAGGATGAATTCACAATCGCCATAGGCCACCGCGAGGGCGATGCGGTTGTGCTGGATCTGGTGCGCGGCTTGCACGGTTCACCGGCGGAGATTGCACAAGAATATTCGGTGCTGATGCGATCCTATGGCATCCGCCGGGCAACGGGCGACAGATATGCGGGCCGGTGGCCGCGCGATGAATTCCAAAAACACGGTATCACCTATCAAGTAAGTGAGATGGACCGATCAGCGCTTTATCTGGAATTCTTGGCGGCGATCAATTCCGGCTGTGTTGAACTACCGCCTGACCAGAAACTTGCGCGCCAGCTATGCGCTTTGGAGCGCCGCACTGGACGCAGTGGCCGCGATATGATCGACCACCCGCCCGGCGGACATGATGACCTTGCCAACGCCTGCGCGGGGCTGGTGGCAATCTGCAAAAAACCAGCGCGAACAATGACTAGTAGTCCCTTACCATTTTGAAAGAAGAGAACGACATGAAATATTCAGCACCTATCAACACAATCATGGAACGCGCGACTGCGCACATCGAAAGCCGCCATTTTCCCGGTGCGACGCGCCTTATTGGTGAGATGGGCCGTCTTATGAACGTGGTCCAAGCATTGGAGGCCGTGGCCCTAAATCGCAACCCGACCGACAATGACGCGGCGCATATGAAAAAGACGCATGACGCTGGCGTTAAACTGGCCAAGGCTATCGAGGCGTCCAAGCAGCGTGGCAACGAAATTCTGAACGATCACAACGCAACGGTTTCGGCGCAACTGCGCGACGCAACTGGCCTGCGCGAGCCTGACACTTTGGCGGGCATCATGCGGCAATCAGAGTTGCGCACCGTGGTGCGTGGTATGAAACCGGCAGAGAGGCATGAATTTTTGCGAAACGCGGTGAAGTCAAAAGATGTTGAAACGGTATCCGCTTTGTTCAACGCACCCGCCGTGACCACCGGCATTGACCCAAAGCTGTTGGCACAGGGCCGGGCGGAATATGAACGGGCCGTTGCGCCTGATCTGATGGATGACGTGGAGTTTACGCTTGAGACTGACGGCGCGTTGCAGGCCGTTACCAAGGCCGCGTCAAGAGCGGCAAACGAGGCACAAGACGCAGTGGCCATGCAAGAATTTATGCGCGCCGATGCGGCGGCACTTGCGGCAAAGGCGGCGTTCGATTCGTCATTGTGACGCTTCCCCAAGTTGGGGGAGGGGCCGGGGGCGATGCTTCCCGGCCTTTTCTGTTGCCAGCATCGCGGCGCTGAATGAGGGTCGGGCGCTGTTTCCCGGCGACCGAGAGTTTGGCCAGTGGGTGGCGGAAAATGTGCTTGGGCAACTTGCCCAAGGGGATATTGAGCCAAAAGATCAGCAAGCCGCCATGTGGGCCGCTGCCAATCAAGACGACTTCGACATGGCGCGTGCGGATCGTGACGGATACGAGATCTGTTCCCCCAGCGTTCCCCCAGACAGAAAAGGAAAAAGCCCGCTTGCGCGGGCCTTCTGTAAGTAGCTGAAATCTATAGAAGATTTGGCTCCGACGGTAGGGATCGAACCTACGACCAATTGATTAACAGTCAAGTTTTTGGGCCAAACCTGCCCTAACTTTGCAAAACTATCGACTGAACTTTTCGCCATATTTTACTTGCGCTTAACTGATTTGTTAGGCAATGATTGCCAGCGTGGGGAACAATGTAAAACATACTTTCTGTTCCCCAGAATGTTCCCCAGAAATCTGGGGGAACAGATTTAAGAGGGCAATCATGGTTAAGCTGACGGCAACCGGCGTTGAGAAGTGGAAGGTGACAGATAAGCGGCAGGAGGTGCCTGATACCCTGATGACGGGGCTTTATCTGACAGTGCAGCCGAGCGGCAAAAAGGCTTGGCAGATCCGTTATCGGTTTGGAGAGAAGCACCGGCGGATGACCTTGGGCAGATATCCCATGCTTTCACTTGGGGACGCCAGAGCGCGAGCAAGAGAGGCCCTGACCGCCGCGCAGGATGGCCGAGACCCCGCAGGCGAAAGAGAGGCCGAGAAGATGCCCCGCGTAGAGGTGCAGATATCAGGCCGCAACAAGATCAAGACGATTGTGGAGGAATTTGGCAAGCTGCATCTGTCGAAGCTGAAATCTGGCGAGATGGTCAAGCGCGAACTGAACCGGCACGTTGTGGCGATCTGGGGCGAAAGGGATATTCACGACATTACAAGGCGCGACGTGTCCGCCCTAGTAAACGGGATTGAAGGTAGCGGGCGCGTTGTGACCGCAAACCGCGTTTGGGCGTATTTGAACAAGTTTCTAAATTGGTCGGTGGATCAGGGTATCATCACGCAATCGCCAACGCTTGGCGTTAAACGGAAAATAGTCGAAAAGAGCCGCGACCGTGTTTTGTCCGATGCCGAAATCAAACTGTTCTGGCAAGCCTGCACTGTTGAGGGCCAGCCATGGGGGCATCTTGGCAAAATGCTGCTGTTGACTGGCCAGCGTCTTGGCGAGGTTGTTAATATGACCGACCGCGAAATCACCGGCGATCTATGGCACCTGACCGCCGACCGCACCAAGAACGGGCGCGCGCATGACATAGCACTGTCAGAGGCCGCGCGCGACGTTCTGGGGGCCGTGGAGCGCGTCAAAGGGCAGGCGGGATATGTGTTCACCACCAACGGCGCAAGCGCCCTACAGGGCTATCACAAGGGCCGGAATCACATTGCCAAACGCATGGCGGAGATTGCCAGCCATGAGGCGGGCGAGGCCGTGGAGATTCCGCACTGGACCTTTCACGATCTGCGCCGCACGGCGGCAACCGGCATGGCGCGGCTTGGCATCCGGGTGCGCGTCACTGAGGCCGTTCTAAACCACGTTGGCGGCACCGGCGGGGGCATTGTGGCCGTGTATCAGCGGCACGACTATGCGGACGAAAAGCGCAATGCGCTGGACGAATGGGCCGTTGCGATAGTTGACATTTTGGCCGGGCTTGATCCAGTGGCGGCGAAAAAGTGCCGAGAGGCGGAGGAAAATAGAAGGCTGCTGGTGGACGGCACGCCGGATAACGTGGTGCGGATTGCGGGGGCGGGGCGATGACGAACAAACCCAGCATAATGAATATACTTGTTCGCGCAGGGCGCGCGTTTAGGGCAGTCGAGGGAAAAGACCCGCAGATTGAAGGGCGGGATTTGGCAGAATGGCTTCGAAGTGGTGCGGAAATTGGGGAAGCTGAAAGGGAGTTGTTGGCGGATCTGGTGACGGGCGAATGGAGGCAATCAAAGGGTCGGCCAAATAGGCCGGGACCGGGCAGCGCTCGCGCTAGTGAAATTGTGGCGTTTTATACAAGGCGCAATGATGATCTAGGGCCGCGAATGACCAAGAAGGCACTACACGACACTGCACAAAAGTTTGAGGAAAGTGATCGAACTATTGAACGGTATTTGGAAGAGGCGCGCTCACTATGTGAGGCGGTTGCGCGTGCTAAAGCCAATGTCGCCAAGAAATAGCTTTTATTTGGCGGTTCGACTGGTAGTGATTTAGTGGCGAACCTGTGAATATTGGCTGTCACGTTGTCTAACTTGAAAGGACGTGACGCCATGAATACCCAAACCGCAACCCAGAACACGACCCGCGCACCGAGCGCGCCAGACCTAGACCACAACCCGCACCGCCGAATACAGGCCGCAAGCGTTCGCCAATTGTGTGGCGGTATCAGCGATATGAGCCTTTGGAGATGGCTGGACAATCCCGAATTGAACTTCCCGCGCCCTATCTATATCGGGCGTCGCCGCTTCTGGCGTGAGGCCGAAATCATTGCATGGCTGGAAGCCCGCGAGGTGGCCGCATGAACCTAGCAAAAATTAACCCCGGCGCGTTTGGAGACGCAACCGGGGCAAAGATAGAAATTGAAGCGGCAAAACTTCAAAATCAAGATTACTCCGCAAACGCCGTTGATGCAAGCGGCGTAAAACCCGCCTTTGTGACGGGATACGGGCAAAGCGATACACACGCGCGCACCCTGCACGATGGCAGTGCAAACCCGCACGAAAGCGCGGGCACGCCTTATGCCACGATCACGGGGGCCAGTATTGCCGAGATGGTTAAGAAGCCGCCAAGCGTGCCGAAAGATCAGGCGCAATGGTTCATCGCCTCAACCTATGCCGAACATGACGCGCGCAGCCATGATGTGCAAAAGGCGCGGGGCGTTTTTCGATGGCTTGCCCTTGATGTTGACGAAAACAACCTGGGGCTTGATGAGATCGACGCCGCATTGTCCGAGGTCATCGGGGATGCGTGCCGGTTAATCTATTCGTCACGATCCGCAACACAGGAAAACAGGAAATGGCGCGCGCTTGTGCCATTGGCGACCGAAATCAGAGGGGCCGATTTTCCAGACACGCAAAACGCTTTCTTTGACCTGCTGGAAAAAGCCAGCGACGGCACGCTTATTCCTGACCGGGCCTTGTCGCGTCCGGCGCAGTTGGTTTACTTGCCGAACCGGGGCGAATTCTATGAAGTGAAGGCCGATCACGCCAAGGCGCTGACCCTGACGCCAGATTGCGCGATCATGACGCACAAGGCCAAGATAGCCGCCTACCGGGCAAGAGCCGCGCAGGAGGCGCAAGCGGCCAGAGAACGGCGCGCAGCGCAGCGCATAGCTAAGGTGCAGGGCGATGACGTGTTGCCGGTGGATCACTTCAACGCCGCGCATTCCGTCGCCGATCTGCTGGCACACTATGGCTACTCGCAAGCTGGATCCTCTAACGACTGGAAAAGCCCGTTTCAGTCATCTGGCAGCTATGCGACGCGGGATTGTGGCGATCACTGGATAAGCCTTTCGGGCAGTGATGACGCGCAGGAAATCGGGGCCGCGACACAGAACGGGCACCGCTTTGGCGATGCGTTCGACCTGTTCCGTCACTTCGATCATAGGGGCGATGTTGGAGCTGCAGTGCGGGCCTATGCGCTGGAAGCGGGGCTCGGACGCAAAGCGGCGACACCACCCGCCAGAGGCCAGCACAACGCCGCGCAGGGGCAAGAGGCGCATGATCCTGCACCCGATGCACCAGAGCCGCGAAGTTATGATGAACTGCTAGAGGCAGCGCAGACATTGGAGCCGGGCCAGATTGACGACATGGAAGCCATAGTGTCGGAATCTGCCGGACTAACCCCGATGCGCCGGGATGCTATCTTTCGCGCGATCAAGGATGCAACCGGGGTTCCGCTTGGCACGATCCGCGATCAGCTTTTGCAAGAGCGTGACGCGATACCGGAACCCGATCACTTGGACCTTGCCCGGATGACTTTAGACGGAATCGGGCGCGATAACGTGATCTGCACCGACGCTTTCGTGTGGAGATGGCAGGACCGCGGCGTCTGGAAACAACAGGATGACCGGGCAATCAAGCAAGCCGTGCAAAGCCGCCTTGATGGCGAACACATGATCGACGTGATGGCAAACCTTGTAAACGGCGTCACGGACGTTCTGAAATCCGACATTTACAGGCCAGAGCATGAATTCAACCGTGGCAACCCTGAAACGGTGAATTGCCTTAACGGTGAACTGGCGCTTGATGAGTTTGTGGGTTGGCACCTTGAGCCACATTGCCGGGAAAATTACCGGACAACTCAAATTCCGGTCGAGCACAACCCGCGCTCCGATGCGCCTTTGTTTAGTGCGTTCCTTGCGCAAGTGTTTCGTGACGATCCTGACCGCGATGACAAGATCAAAACGACGCTTGAATTGATGGGCTATACGCTGATGAGCCATGCCCGGCATGAAAAATTCGTGATGCTGATAGGGCCGGGGGCCAATGGGAAAAGCGTGCTGCTGGCCGTCCTGGAGGGCTTGCTAGGGCCTGAGAACGTGGCGGGCGTTCAACCTGCAAACTTTGACCGCAGTTTCCAGCGGGCGCACCTTCACCAGAAACTTGCCAATATCGTGACCGAACTAAAACAGGGCGAAGTCATAGCAGATGCAGAATTGAAGGCGATCACATCGGGCGAAGCTTCAACCGTTGAACACAAATTCAAAGACCCGTTTGTGATGCGACCTTTCGCAACGTGCTGGTTT
>Ga0222649_1000359_pt1 | contig 15846 bp, 21 predicted proteins | sample AntAcemetagen337_FD_179865 | JGI IMG/M metagenome (GOLD analysis project Ga0222649, IMG submission 179865) | Saline water microbial communities from Ace Lake, Antarctica - #337 | ecosystem: Environmental > Aquatic > Non-marine Saline and Alkaline > Saline | place: Antarctica: Ace Lake... | reverse complement strand
AAGGTGTGTCTAATCTTTGATAACTGAATTTCTTGTCTTACCGTTAAGTAATTCTGCAATTCAGGACTCAATTTTGCGACATCAAACTCTTTGCCATCAATCATTACTGTATTCATAATTATCTCCTTATACTATTTATAATGTTTTTGTTATGTAATTTTGTTAAAACCTTCTATTTTCCATAAGTGTCTTTTACCAGATGAGGTTGATTCTCTCTTGTGATTCGTTGCTTTATTATTAGTTACAACAAAGTCACCTTTTTCCCATTGATGATAATAGATTCTACTAGGGTCATAAAGTAGTTTTTCTATTGATTGTTTTTCTTCTTTAGGTAATTCAGTATATGCCTCACAATAATAAACATACTTACCTTTTTTATCTTCTTGTATTAAGTCGTGCCATACATTTCTATGTTTTCGTCTAAACCATCTTCGTTCAACTTCACTTCTAAATTTATAACCATATCTTTCGTTACTTGTAAATCTTTCCATATCAACTGTAATCTTTTTATTTTCTATAGGACAGTCAATACGATTATCAACATACAATGTGCGACCAACATCACCCTCTATTTCTAAAGCATATAATCCAGTTACATTGACTGGTCGCTGTGTGTAACCTTTATCTATGTGCCATTCTAAATTTGTGTTACCATACAATTCGTGGTGTACACCTGTTAGTGTTACATCCATAAAGATTTTATCCATAGGGTCTTGTGGTGCAATTTCGTAAGATGAAGTTATAAAATTAAATAATTTTATTTGTGAAGCAGGTGCATTTTTAATAACAATTAAATCTATATCGTTATTTAATAAAGGTGTTAAATCTCTATTGTTCCATTCTTGTGTAAGATAGTCCATCATTCCTCCTGAATTCACTTCCTGTATAAGCTAAGTATTGCAACCCACCTTCAGATTTTTTATAAGTTACATATTCAGGACCAGTAAATGTCCAAATATGTTTAGAGTATTTATTATGTCCTTTGGTAACTCTTTGTAAGGTTCTTTTACCATTTAGTTCCATTGATATAAAGATACAATCAAACCCCTTTTCTTTACAAAAATCTGTTTGTTGTTCTAGTAAATCAGATGATGTTTTTTTAAAAAGGCCATCATAGTCCGATGGTAATAATCCTGTGTTACCCTCTATTAAAGCATATCTATCAAATACTCTAACTGCATTTTTATAACAAGAACGACTTAACATTCTTGCTGTTGAAACAGGATTACCTTGTTCATCATATCGTATAGAAACACCGATTACAGGCTCTGTTAAATTTTCTTTTAAATAATTTTTGGCTCTCTTACCATCTTTTTTAATTACAATGTCATAAATGTAATCAATGTCCTTTTGGACATCAAGTGGTGCCACCTCAAATGTCTTAATCATATTTTATAAAACGAATAAAAAAGTAAGTAGGGTCAATTAATCCTAATCTCAATTTTTTAGAATTGTCATGGTGTGTCTTGTGGTAACCTTCTCCTGCTGTGAATAAATTTAACCAATGACTATTGGCCGCCTTACCGTCTTTATGTAGATATGCATTAAACAATCCAAATAAATGTGAACTTAACACACAAGGTACACAATAAGTGAATATCAATAGTAACGGATTAATTAAAAATAAAACTGTTATTGTAATGAATACTAATTTCCAATAATGGTTGTGAAAGAACTTTAGTATTTTATTGTCAATTAGTCCTTTAAAAAATCTTCGTTCTATCTTACCATCTAATCCCCATAAATTAAAATAGATTTTCCAAAAACCGTGATGTACAGGACAACTAGGGTCTTTTGGTGTATCTGCATATGCGTGATGTTGTCTATGAATTGCAGCTCTCGTTAGATACGGACCTGAGCCTACAAATAAACTTAAAAAGTTTGTGTACCACTCAAACCATTTACCTGTTTTAAATGATTGGTGAGAATAGTATCTATGATAACCTGCACTTGATGAACAGATTGTAATGATATAATACCAAATAAAACCTGCAACAAACATCCATAAATCACCATAGATAAATCCTGGTATCAATGCAATGTGACAGAGTAGGTGATTAAGTAAAAGCTTATGTGTGGTTTTCATAATGTAAACCTAACTTTTATGATTCTACTATATTAAATGAAATTAAATTATCATTACAATAATTTTCTCTATCTATTTTAGCATTATTAAGTATATCATTTTCACCTGAAAGTGTGTGATTTTCTTCAGTCAAAGTGAATGTGATAGTCTGTGTTAAATTGTCATCATTTACAACTGTTGTTACATCACTATCTGTATATTCATTTAATAGATTTAGTACCTCATCACTAGGTGTATAAAAATCAACACTTGTATTTGGTCTTTGTTGTATTAGTTTTCTTGTAATCATAATACTATTTATACTCCTTTTACGAATAACTTTTCTCTTACTATGTCATTTACAGGCTTGCCAAATAATTTATTTGGTGTATACTCACAGGTGTTGTGATTCAAGTCTAACCATGGAGTTAATCCTAAAACAACATTAATTCTAGGTTCTTTCGTTTCTACTTTTCTAATCATTGTAGGTCTGTGTGGCATTTTAGTATTCCACAAATAAGCTTTACCCACTTCTAACTTATATGTCTTATCTGACCACTCTATAACATACTCATCACTTGTTTGTAAAGGAATATTCACTCTCAATAACTGACAAGTAGGTTCATCTACATGCCAACCTCCATCAGTATTAGGTTCTTGTCCATATCCGAAAATGTATGCTACTCGACTTCTTGATATTGGAAAATTAAATCTATCTAAGAAAAAACCTAAATGTTCTTGTATTGTTTCATCTACCTTACAAAATCCAAAAGTATCGTGATATGAATTTTTTAATTGAGTATGGTCACCAGCTCCTTTTTCTAATCCATAATATTGGTCTATTAATTTTGACCCCCATACTTGACTGTATCTACTTTGTTTTTCATCAATAAAGTTAGGATTATATGTCAATCCAAAACCTTTATACTTTTCAATTATACGGTGTTTTGTTGTCCATGGGAATAAACCGATTTTTGATTCTATTTCTTTTACACCTTTTAAAATTTTATCAGCTGAAGGTAAACCCAACCCTTCAAGTGTGAATTCATACCAACCAAAATCTTCTTGTTTATCGTCTGTACCTTTAAACAGATTTTTAACTTCATTATAAATCATGCTATTATTTATATAGTATAAATATATGTATGATTAATATAGTATGTACCAGTAAACCTGGCGATGGATTATTTTGTTATAGTTACGAACACTGCCATTATCTCAACTCGATTGGCATTGAAAGCCAAGTCGTTGTTATCACACATCACAACTTTACTATTCAAAATTACATAGACTCAATTAATGAGAAATATAAGACCTTTGAAAATGTGGTCTTTAACTCATATACACCTTCTATGGAAGAAATCACTTTGATTATGGGTAGAAGTATGTTGACTTTATCTTACATCAATAAAAAAGATTATACAAACGACCAACTATTAACTTTACACCTACTATTTGGGTGTAAACTTATATCTGTTTATTCTGAAAATCATGTTAAAGAATATCCATTAGCTTTAGAACATTACAATCCAAAAGAAGTTTATGACTTGTGTGATTATGATGTTTATCCAGTTGGTGTTGGTAAATACTTTCAAAAGATGATTAATTTTAGTATCTATAAACCAGTTGTCGAAGATGTACAATTTGATTATCTCTTTCTAGGAACAAATGATGTATATTACAAAGAAATAGATAAACACATTGACAAATATAAATCACATGGTATATTGACATATAATGAGAGTTACATCAATAATGATTACAATAATGTTTTTGCACCTGTAAAAAATCTATTAGGGTTATTTAAGTCTTATGTTTATACAAAAACATATTTTGACCCAGCTCCTAGACTAATACAAGAGTGTAAATGGCTAGGTAAAGAAGTAATATATCTAAGAGATAAGAATATTCAGGACGGAGGACCTGTATATTTTGAAAGACCTGTGCCTACGGAAGAGATGTATAAGGATAATATAAATATACTTGTTGAACTTATAAAGAGAATATAATGAGAAAAAAACTAATAGTAAGTGGTTGTAGTTTTACTGATAAGAATTTTACATCTCTATCAGCGCCAGACTATGATTGTTCCTTTCCTAAATGGCCAGAGTTATTAGCAAAAAAGTTAGATATGGAGTGTATTAATTTAGGTGCTAGTGGTGCCGGAAATAACTACATCTATAGTACATTACTAGAAGAAATTACAAGAACACCAAAAGAAGAAATTGGGTTGGTGCTAGCAGCTTGGTCACAAGTAAATAGAGAAGACTATCAGAATTGCTTCACCAACAAACATGCCTTTTCTTTTGAAGATAAATTTCATAAAAATATGGTGTGGAGAAACAAAAGACTGGGTAGAAACGGTGATATATTTTATTGGATAAAAGACACACTTCGTCATTATATCTCACTTGAAAATTTATGTAAAAACCATGATTTACCTTATAAACAATTTCAAATGATAAATCCGTTTGAAGGATATTTAAATGGTTTATCTAAAACTGATTTTGAAATTGTAAATAATTTAGATAATTCTAATTTTGAAAAAAGATACAAATATCAACCTAAAACAAAAGATGATAGATTAGAATGTTTTAAATTACCTATTGAATATGAAAAGTTTATAGATACTGAAAATTTTATAGGTTGGCCTACTATATGGTCAATGGGAGGATACGCTATAGAAGAAAAAACTCTTATGACAGATAAAAGACATAATATAAAAGAATTAATTATATCAGATTATGATTATCATCCAAACGCAAAAGGACATCAAAAAATATCGGAGTTTATATATGACAGGCTGGGATAAAGAATACTTAGATAATAAAGAAGAATATCTTGAACTTTTTAATAAGACAATGATGAAGGAACAAGAAACCAATATAGAGTTTCTTGAAAAAAGTTTATCAAAGAAATTTAATAGAGGTGTGGTGGCTTGTGCTAACGGTACGGACGCATTACATTTTTCTCTATTAAGTTTGGACATTGGTAAAGATGATGAAGTGTTGACTACTAATTTTTCTTGGATATCTACTGCAAGTGTTATATCAATGGTAGGAGCTACACCTGTATTTTGTGACATTGACATATCAACTTACCATATGTCGTTAGATAGTATTAAAAGAATGTACTCCGATAAAGTAAAGGCAATCATATATCCTCATTTATTTGGTAACATGTCTGATACTATAAAAATAAAAGAATTTTGTAAAGAGAAAAATATATGTTTTATTGAAGACGCTTGTCAATCAATAGGTTCTAGTTATAATGGTGTAAATGCAGGTACAATAGGTGACATTAGTACATTTAGTTTCAATGCAAATAAAGTTATATCAGGTATAGCTGGTGGCGGTGCAATCTTAACAGATGATAAAGAAAAAATTGAATTATTTAAGAAGTTAAGAAGACATGGTAATAATGAAGTATTAGGTTATAACTCTAAAATGTTATTATTTAATGCTGAAGTGATTAATCATAGATTAAAAAAATTAGATGAGTATATACAAAAGCGACAAGATGTAGCAAAACAGTATGATGAACAATTAAAAGATTATGTTACTATTCAAAGTGTACCTCAAAGTTTAAATCATAACTACCACAAGTATGTTATCAGATTACAAAACAAAGAAACAAGAGATAGAATAAAAGAGATGTTAGGTACAAGTGTACATTATCCTAAACCGATATCAGAAAATAAAATGTATCGCAATATCAAACATAGAAAAGATAGTTTGTTTGTAACTAATATGGTGTGTAATACAATATTAACTCTACCTATACACCCTTACATGAAAAAAGAAGAGATAGATAAAGTTATTAATTCTATTATTATATTAATAGAACAAGAAGATAATAGGTTTTTAAAAAGCATGGAACGAGTATTAGGTGATGACATGTATGATAAAAGTCTAATTAACGAAACAACCGAAGATATTTACGATTATATAATTGAGAAGTCTTATCAAACTCCAGGTTATATTGAAGATGTATCTTTTAAAAACAACAGAAAACTAAAGATTGCATTTAATAAATTCTATGAAAACCTTTCAAGAAATACAAGATAATTATTTAGCCATAGATTTCTTTTTATCTATGTCTTGTAATAAGAATTGCCATTACTGCACAAGTTACACTTTAGAAATGCGTAACTTAACAGTTGATATGGATTTCCTAAAACAAACTCTAGGGTATTTAAAAGAATACAAGATTAGAGTTAATCTTTTAGGTGGTGAGCCAGGTCTAATTAAAAATCTCAGAGAAGTTATATCTGAGGTTAAAAAGAATCCAAATCATATTTGTTCAGTATTGTCAAATTCATTTGTTCGTAAAAGATATCCAGAAATATTAGAAGATAAAGATATATTATATGTCGAACATAATATACTAGATTGGTATAAAGATAAAGTAGAAAAATTAGGTAACTTTGACTATATACCTGAGAATGATTTTAACAATTATAATGTTGTAGTAAGAACACCTAACTTCTACAAGTATAGAGAAAATCATTTAGATGTAATTAAAAAACTAGACCACAAGAATACAATGTGGAAAGCATTTAATGGCAGGTCAGCTGAGTTTACAGATGTAATTCAGGCAGCTGAAATAGATAGAAAGATGTGTGCTTCTTTTCCTATGGTACCAGTTATTGACTTTGAAAAAAGACATATTGTACATTGTAGTAAGAAGTTTGCTAATAACAAAGAATTATCTAAAACCTTCGACCTAACGCAGGAGAACATAGATAAAATGATGAACTTCAGATTGTTCAAGTATGAGAATTATTGCAAAACCTGTACTGAATGGGTGCAACCTAAGGGTCATTTTCCAATGAGCAAGTATGCGAGGTTACTAAATGAGTAAAAATAATTTCTTTAATAGACGAAGTTTAAATATTGATATTACACATAGATGTGCTTTAGATTGTCCTAGATGTCAGCGTTGGAAAGATTATAGAAGATATGACAAAAAAGTACCTGGAATAGATATTTCTATAAGTCAAATGAAAAAAATTATATCTTTTTATAAAGACATAAATTTTTGTGGACAATACTCGGATCCTGTACATCATCCTAAATTTATAGAAATTTTGAAATTACTTTTAGACAACAATATAACTTGTGGTGTACATAATGCCTCATCAGCAAAATCTAAAGATTGGTATATAAAAGCATTTAAATCAAATCCTAAAGCTCATTGGGTATTTGGAATAGATGGTTTGCCAAATGAAAGTCATAAGTATCGTATTAATCAAGACGGTGAAAAACTTTTTGATATTATGGTAGAAGCTAAAAAATATTTAATAACTAAACCTAAATGGCAATATATTATCTTTAAATACAATGAAAATCATATAGAACAAGCAAAACAAATTGCTGAAGATAATGACATACCTATTATAGTTGTTAATTCATCTAGGTGGTGGAGTAACAATGATATATACAGACCAACTAAAACAGAATTGAGTTTTAATCCAAAATGAAAAAACTTATACCAAAATGTTTTGATGGTAGTATTCAAGCAGCTATTACAAATAGAGGTTATTTAATACCTTGTTGCTATTGCGATACAAAAACAAATCTATCCAGTCCAGAGATGAAAAAAATAGAAAAAGTAAGTGAGATAGATGGTGTAAATAGTATAGAAGAAATATTATTATCAGATGAATGGCAAGAATTTGCAAATAATTTAAAGAATGATAAAGGACCACCAGCTTGTTGGCATATTTGTGGTAGTATTAAAAATGAAACAAAAAGACATACAACATTTTATAAAAATAAAAAAACTCATATAGAAGAAGTATAATGATTAAAATATTTTCAATAGCATTAAACCTACATGACCATAATACATATGATGGTGTATGGCACAATCAAAGAGAAAGAGAAACTAGATTTAAACACAATCTACCTTATCATGCTGAGGCATATGCTCATCAATCAGACATATTAAACCCAGCTGACTATCGTTTAAATGATGAGTTTGTAAAAGAGTATTTTAAGAAGACAAATGATATTCTGGCATTTACTTACACTTATGGTGGTATTAGAATGTGTAGAGATTTATTACCAAAAGATGTATTTGATTATAAACCTAAAAAATTGTGGGACTATTACTTTAAAGACAATATCTATTACATAGACCATCATCAATCACATGCTACATATGCCTTTATCAATTCTGGTTTTAAACAATCTGATATACTTGCAATTGATGGTATAGGTTCAAAATATAGATGTGTATTTTTTGATAAAGATGAAAACTTAATTGACTTATCTGATAAACTACCTATTGGTTGGTTGTGGAATCATATGTCTAATTTAACAGGTTTTGGTACATTAGGTGCAAGTAAACTTATGGGTAAGGTTGGTTACGGCCAATACAGTCAATATTACTATGATGTATTTGAAACTATATTAGATGGACCTATTACAGAAAAAAAACAAAAAAGATTTGAACATATCAGATTAGATAATGTAGAAGACTTAGCGTTTACATTACAGAAATTTACAATAGATAAAATAAAACAATTTGTTTATCCTTTGAAGTCTTGTGATAATTTGTGTATCGCAGGTGGAGTTGCTTACAATGGATATATGAATGAAGAATTTACAAAACATTATAAGAATGTATTTGTACCACCAGCAGCAGGTGATGAAGGTCAAGCATTAGGAACATATCAGCACGCTGACTATGTATTGAATAACAATATACATATAACAGAAACATTTGCTGGTAAAGAATATGATTATACAGGAGATGAAAGAGTTAATTACAAAGAAGTAGCACAAGCAATTGCTGATGGCAAGATAGTAGGTTGGTTTCAAGGCAAATCAGAAAGTGGTAATCGTGCATTGGGTAATAGAAGTATATTAGCAGACCCTCGTAATCCTAATATAAAAGATATTATCAATATTACTATAAAAAGGAGAGAAGACTTTAGACCATTTGCACCTGTTGTATTAGAAGAATATTACAAAGAATACTTTGATACAAATAGTCCTAGTCCTTATATGAGTAGAATATGTAAAGTTAAATCTAATGAAGTACCTGGCATAACGCATATAGATAGTACAGCAAGAATACAAACTGTTAATCAAAAACAAAATGGTAAGTTATATAATTTGATTAATGAGTTTTATAAGATTACAGGTATACCTATGTTATTAAATACGAGTTTTAATCGCCATGAACCTATTGTAGAAACACCTGAACATGCATTAAGAACATTTAAAAGAACAGCATTAGACTTGTTAGTTATAAATGATTGGATTGTAAGAAAATGAACACATTTGATTTATTAGAAACAAAAAGAAAACATGTAAAAAAATATAGTGATAAAATACCTGATAAAAAAATAATAGAAAATGCTTTATGGAAAGCTTGGAAAACTTCACCTTCTAAAAATAATTCTATGGCATATGAAGTATTAGTATGGGGACCTGATAAACAATTAGAAAAAGAAGCTATTCATAGATTGTGTGTTAAAAATCATATTAGAGCTGAAGAAAGAGCGGTCGAAAAAGGTCTTGCAACTTTAACACAAAGAGGTGCACAAAATCCATATTATGAACATATAAAATCAAATCCTTATTTGTTCACTATACATAGTAGAGTTGCAACACCCAATCGTTGGTACAAATCTAAAGTAACAGACGGACACTTTTATGACCAAGCTTATGAATCATATATTGAAAAAATAGTAGATTCTGTTGCAGTTGAAGTAGGTATATTTGGCTCTAATCTAACACAATATTTGCTAGAAGAAGGAGTAGATATATCTTACAATTCTTGTTTTAAAAGAGATGTCGAATCTTGGCATAATATTGGTTTACATATGATAAAAACTAGACCTATTTTAATGATAAGTTGTGGGTATGGAAAAAGATATAGAAGACAAGATTTAGAATTAAATGATAAGACTGATTGGGATTTAAAACCAGAACAAGAAGATATAATAAAATGGATGTAGATTTAAAATTATTTAAAAATATAATGGCAGAAGCCAGACACAATTCAGACTTATTAGATTCATTTAGTCCTAATCAATTTAAGTCTAAAGAAAGATTAATAAAACATATTAGAGATTTAAATATTATAAGTGATAAATCTGAAATCGCCGTATTAGGAGGTTGGTATGGCAGTATATTAATACCTGCATTTAAAGAAGTAAAAAGAATATCATTAATTGATTTAGATGAAAAAGTAATTAGTATTGCAAAAAACAGATTATTCAATCATTATAAAAATGTTGACTTTATAACAAGTGATGTATTTCATATAGATAGAAAAGGTAGAATACAAAATGCTAATTTAATAATTAATACCTCTTGCGAACATATGCGTTCAATGAAAGAACTTAAATTAGACACCAAATCTTATTTTGCTTATCAATCTAATAATATGACTAACATTGAGGGTCATATCAACTGTGTTAATAATATAGAAGAATTTAAAAATGAATTACCTAATAATGCAAAGGTTTTGATTGAAGATGAAATAAAAGATGATAGGGGAACTAGATTTCTATTGATAGGTAAATATGAATAAAGTAATTTATAGTTTATATGTTGATGTGCCAGCTAAAGAACACTTTGGCGATTCTAAAAACAAACACGATACAGTAGATAAGGCAAATGTAACAATCAATGCATTTAAAAAACACTATGATAGGTTGATTAAAACTAAAATAAAATATGCTGAGTATTGTGAGGCCGAGTTTATTATGTTTGAATATGATGACCAATATAAAACATTTGAACAAAACTTTTTAAAAGATTATCCTGATTTTACTGGTTATGAGATAATCAATTTTTATAAGATACATTTACTATATGAGTTATCTAAAAAATATGATGAGATACTATACTTAGACTTTGATGTAATACCATTAACAAATGAATCATTTTTTGATGTATGGGATTTATCAAAAGGTATTTGTGTTTACAGTAATAATGATAAGGTTGAAAAGAAAAGTACCACCAATCATAGTATTAGAAGTCCATCAGCAAAGTATTTTAACTGTCATGCCATGTTACTTGAAGAAGGACTAAATCCTGATAATGATGTTATCAATACAGGTATCATTGGTGCAAGAAAAGAAGACATACAAAAATTAGATTTCTTTGGTAAATTTAAAGATACAATTGACATGATGACAGAGTTAAGAAACGACACTAGTGGTTTATATCCTCAAAATATTATTGATATGTTTAGATATGACAATGAAACAATCTTCTCATTTAAACGAGAGGTTAATAAAGTACCAATACAATGGTTAGATAATAAATGGCATTACTTTTTAGATACACAAAAGTTTATACCTGAAGATACTAAAATTGTTCATGCAATTAGTAAAGATTTTGATTTAGTGTGGAGATATTATGATTAAAATATGTACTGTATATTTTGAAGGTTCCTACACACCAGATTATGTGTCTAGGTTATATGATGGTTTGAAAAGAAATAGTACAATACCTTTTGAGTTTATTTGTATTAGTGACACAGATGTTAAAGCTGATGTTGTTTTACCTTATAATCATCATAGTGATGTTAAAAAACATTGGCATAAATTAAAGTTTTTTAGTCCACATTTTGCAAATCAAAAACCTGGTGATGATATTATAATTATGGATATTGACCAAATCATTACAGGTAATATTGATGAAATGATTAACTATCCTGTAAAAGATAATGAATTTGTAACATACGATACATGGTGGCCTAGAAAAATTAATGTAAATGGTGGTTTTTACAAGTTTAAATCAGGCAGTTTCGATTTTGTTTGGAATGATTTTATATTAAACCCACAGTATTGGCAAAACTATTATTATGAAAATGGTGATGTACACTATAAATATTATGGTGAACAAAACTTTGTAGATTGGAAATTATTTGAACATAAAATAAAAGTTTCAAAGATGCCTGGAGAATGGCTAGGTAAATATACAGATAATAAAAAAGATATGGTTGAAATGAATAAAATTTATTCTAAAAAATTTAATAAGGATTACATGATATTAGATGACTTAAATGATAGTTTAAAGATTGTTCACTTTAACGGCGTTGGTAATTCTATTCATAAATATAATAAACAATGGATTAAGGACAACTGGTATGAGTGATAGATACAAAAGATTAGAAGAGTATAAGAAAAAAATGTATTCTTTTGATGAAGAAAGAGATATAATATTAGATGCTCAAAAATGTCAGAGAAATTGGGATTATAAAAAAACAATTAATCCTATTGCAAGAGACCATTTATTATGGGTAGCTCAAAACGCTCCTTCTAAACAACACGAAGCTTATTATGATATTTTTTGGACAGATGATAGAAAAGTTATTGAAGAGTGTTCTCATTATACTTGGGGAAATACAAATGGCCGTGAGCCACCATCCACTTGGAAAAACTCTCAACAGAATGCTTCATTATATATTTTATTTGTAGGCAAAGAACCTGAAACTCAATTAAATTGTAATGCTGACGGCACTTTAAAACCTAATACACATCACGAAAGATGGTTAAATGCTTATATGAGTATAGGTATTGCTATGGGTTTAGTTTTACAATCAGCTAATAAAATGGGATTTGCAACAGGTTGTAATAAAAGTCATAATGATATTAATGGCAATGATTATTGGCCAAAAAAATTGGGTATATTAGATGAAATTGACAAAGGTAAAAAAATAATTACTTACGGTATAGGTATAGGATTTCCAGGAAAAAATTCAAGATGGTGGTCACCTCAAACAGAATTAATGATAGGCGCAGCTAACGGAAGTAAAGTCACAACTACTAATATGGAAAAACATCCTAGAACTGGTTTAACATTGAGAAAAGTAAAGATAGTTAATATTATAGAAAACGCTGGTAAAGAAATTGAAGACCCTTATGGTAATAAACACTTTATACCAGAAGAATGTAATACGAAAATAAATACACCTAGATTAAGAAATATTAAAATTACAGAAATAAAATGAGAATAATTTGTTGTAGATTTGGCAATAAGTTTACTCAATGGCATGTTGATAATCTAAAACATATGATAGACAATTACTCTGGTCTAAAGTATGACAGTTTTGAAGTTATAGAGAATGATATCTATGGCAATTGGTATAATAAACTTCAAATGTATGATAAGTTTAGAGATGGTGAAAACTTATACTTTGATTTAGATGTGGTCATTTACAATAAATTACCAAACTTAATTAGAAAAGAATTTACTTTATTAGAAGATACTTGGTGGAGAGAGCCTGCTCATACACCACTTAACTCATCTATTGTATCGTGGACTGGTGATGTATCGTATATATGGAATAAGTTTGTATCGAATGATGTTTTTTGGTTAGACAAATATAATAAAGGTAGTGATGAATTTTATTATAAACAAATAGTGTATCAAACTTATGAACCTGTTTGTCCTTTTATAAAAAATAATATGAATTATAAACCTGAAGAATTTAGTATATGTACTTTAGGTCAAATGCAACATTTAATGGAAAAAGGTTGGTCTGGTTGGTGGTCAGATTACTTTATTTCTCACTAATAAGTTTTAAAGCATTTAATAATACTTCAACCTTAGTTTTACTTTTACGAATATTAGCTTTTAATTCTGTGTTTTCAGAATCTCTAATTTTCTCTACTTCAAATAAGGCAAGTTTTAAAGCAAATAAATCGTCTTCGTTTTTATCATCTTCAATGATTGCTTTTACTAATTTAGGAAAATATTCAGCATTACCTTTTTGTTCTTCAAAAAATAAACCACTTTCTTTTACTATTCTCATTGCCTCTTGTTTAAAGGCTTCTGATTCTTTTTTATGGTGATTATGTGTTGCTTCATGCAATTCATCAAGACTCATAGTTTTGTTCAGCGCTTGATATTGTAAGTTATTTAAATCAAATGGTATAATTGTGGTAAAAATTGATTTTTTATCTTCAGTTTTTGTTTGCACTTCAATTGTTGTTCTTTCATTATCAATAAAGTATGCAGTCACAAAATTGTCTTTTAAAAATTCTTCAGTTAACATTTCTATTCTCCTCTATAAAATTATATAAATTTATTTTTGCTTTCCAACCATACTTATTTAGTGTTTTTGTATTGGCTGTATTGTCTAATCTTTCAGTTTCATCAGCAATTCTACTCTCATGGTCAATTTTAAAATACTCTGCTATATCAACAAGTTTATTTGATATACATGTACCAACATCTATAACACCTCTAATGTCATTATGTAAAACGGTATCAATTGCTGACACAATATCATCAACATGTATAAAATCTCTTACATGATTAACATTCAAATATTGTACATCATTTTTTAGTATTTTAGGTATTAACATTGTTTCTCTGGCGCCAGGACCATAGACTGTTGTAAACCTTAATCCTAAACTATTACTATGTTGTAATTGTTCCATAGCATATTTACTCATAGCATATGGATTTTGCCAAGGTTCATAAGCAGTTGATGAACTTGCATAGATAATTCTTTTATCTTTATAGAAATCAAATATTCTTTGACTTCCTATAACATTTGTTTTCCAGTATTCTGTTGGTCTATCTAAACTATCTCTAACTCCTGATAGGCCAGCTAAGTGTATTACTGTTTCTATATTATGAGGAAAGTCACAAGACAAAATGTCATGTCCTGTTAACTTATCTATTGTGGTGATTGTATGATTTTTTGATTGTAGGTATTGTAATAGCCTACTTCCAATGAAGCCTTTATGGCCTGTTAATAATATATTCATTATGTTCCATTACGATTTATTAATTCTCAAATAATATGTGTTTTGTGTTACAGATGAACCTGACGGAAACTCTTGTGTTCTATAGTCATTTGCATTTACAAATCTTGTAGCATAAGTAGAACTGTTTAATTTAGTATCTGCCATACCAGAACCTCTAATGTTTCCTGAACCTGAAGTCCCTACATTATAAGCAAAACTATATCCATCTGTTGATGATACAGCCGTGTATCTAATCCATTCTTGCATTAAAGATTCAAATGTAGCGTCTGGATAAATTTGAAGATTATTTGAACCTTCGATAAACAGAGGTGCTGTATATGAAGTATCAGAACCATCAACTGTATATAGATAATAATTTGTAATAGTTGTAGGTTGGTCTTGTGTTTCACCAATACCACCTGCTGTATATGCAGCTGCATTTGCTCTTGTATCTGAAAATACTGGCGTAGCTGAAACTCTAGTAGAACCTGATACACTTGCTGCTGAAGATATAAAATGTGTACCTGCTTGTTGTGTTGTTGTAGTTGCAGCTGAAATTAAATCTATCGCTGGATGTAGAAAAGTGTCTTTGACATCTTGCAAATTCATTGATTGAATTGCACCACCTGAAGTATAATAAACAGGCCATGTTTTACCTGTGTCACTTGTAGGTGTTACTGTCGCTCTTGTTTCTGTTATTTTGTCGTAAGTAACAGTTACAGTTGACACATCAGGGGTTTCACCTTCCGTATCAAAGTTGGTTACATCTGTTGTGGAAGCACCAGCTTGTAATCTAGTATCTGAAATTGTGCCTAACGAACCACCTGAACCAACTACTGTTAAAGGTACACTAGGACTTAATGAGTATTGATAAACTATTTGGTCAACTATTTCATCAACCATAGTTGTGGTCATCTCTTGGAGATTACCAGAATTATTGTATAAAGGACTTCTTACTGCCATAATCTAATTCCATTCTTAAGCGCCAGCACCAAAAATTGTTTTTAATACTGTACCTGATGAGTTTAATATTTGTAGAGATACTAATGACTTC
>Ga0222649_1000358_pt1 | contig 15876 bp, 15 predicted proteins | sample AntAcemetagen337_FD_179865 | JGI IMG/M metagenome (GOLD analysis project Ga0222649, IMG submission 179865) | Saline water microbial communities from Ace Lake, Antarctica - #337 | ecosystem: Environmental > Aquatic > Non-marine Saline and Alkaline > Saline | place: Antarctica: Ace Lake... | reverse complement strand
GTTACTATCGGGATAGTACCAAGTATGCTAATAACTAATATAGAGTATTCTTCTCCATAATAAGTATTTATTCCATCAGTTATATAAGCTCTATAATGATATGTATTTCCCTCAACTAGCGTGATACTTAAAGAGGATTCTCCTATTACTGCTGTTACTGCTGTATTTTCAATAGACAGATGAGTTCCTAATACGGGGTTAATAAATTCAGCGCTATAAACAATTCCAGCTGTAGTAAAGCTTCCTTCTCCTAAATTTATAACATTTAGTCTAAATATAACTTCATTATCAGCTAACAGTAAAGCTGGAATAGTTTCAATACTCATATTAGATGCTGCTATATTTGTTGTAAAAGAAATACTATTTCCATATCCAGTACCAACAGAATTAGTTGCAAATGCCCTAACATAAAAAGTTGTATTAGAACTAATACCTATTAAATCTACAGTGTATGCTATTAAAGAATCACCTTGTGAGAGTATAACATTATCAGATAAAGTAGGATTGGGTGTAGTTCCATATACAAAACCTCTAACTAATACACGTTCTCCTCCATCAGTAATTAATGTGCCATTCATCACAGCTGTACTATCTGTCACTAATGTTGCAGCTTGTGTTGTTAAAGTAGGTAAACTAAGATAGTTATCAAGATTGAACATTATTTCGTTTCCGTAAGCAATACCTACAATATTTGATGCATAAGCTCTTACATAATAATTTGTGCCCATTAAAATATTTATAGCTGTTCCACTATAATCACCTGCTTCATTAATCGCAGACCCATTTACATTTAAATCTGCTGATGTAGGGTTGGGAGATGTGCTATAAACGAACCCGTAATTTCCTAAAGAATCACCACTAACAATTTTTCCATTAAATACTGCTGTGCTATGACCTGATGAATTAATTGCTTGTGTAGTTACAACAGGTAGTGGTATAGTATAGAGTGTATCAAATTGATTTTCAGTACTATAATAAGTACCTCTGTTTGTAGTAATATAGGCTTTTACATAATAAGTTGTATTTGGAGAAAATGCATTACTATTTATTCCAAACTCTGTAATAGGGCCATTAACAGATAAAATATTATTAGATAAAGTAGGATTAATAGAAGTATTATAAACAAACCCATAATTTAAAACAGTATGTCCTTGTAAATTCTGCGCATAACCAATAATTGTGGCTGAGCTCGAGGTAATAGAAGTTAACTCTTCTAAAACAACTAATGGTTGTCCAAAAGAAGCTGCACTTATCACGTTACTCCACGAACTGTCTAATGAATTAGTATTATTTCCTTTAGCTCTGATTCTATAATACCTGATTCCTACACTACTATGAGTATGAGTATAATTAGTTGTTCCTAAATTTATTATCCCTGTTAATTGAAAAGAATTTATTCCATCTGGACTGTCTTGCAACTCAAAATTAACCTCATTAGGAAATGTATTTAAATCAGTTCACTGTAAAGAAACTAATTGATTATTAATATTTGTTACACTTAATACAGGAGTAATTAAAGAAGTTATTTGAGAAATTGATATATTTAGCATAGAACTTCAAGGACTAACTGCTCCATTACCAATAACTCTAGCTCTGTAAGAAAAACTATCTAAAGAAGCCATTAAATAGTTATAAAAAGTAGTATCTGAACTTAATATATCTAATGTTTCCCAAATATTTGGAGAATTTCTATTAACTTGAAATTCTATAGTAGTATTTGTAACAAGAGTATTAGGATTATTTATATTAATAGTTTGAACTCCACTATAGCTTCCTTTACTTAATGTTGGCGCAGTTAAAATTAACCCAGAATTTTTTTGTACAAGTATCCTAATAAAAGTATCTAAGGATGTTCCTGCTGGTATTAAAGCATTATCAGTAAGTCCCCCCATTATACCTATACCAGAAACGATTATATCTTCTTGTGTAACTACTTCTAATTCTGTTGAATCTTCTGCTTGATTATCTATTACTGAAAATCCTTTTAATAGTAAATTTGATCTATTAGGAAAAGATTCATCATCTGTTTTTATTGAATGTCCTGAACCATTATAAAATGGTAAAAAACCCTCATTTTTTATATTATTGTTAAATTTATACTTAGTTGAATTTATATCTCCGTTCCTTATAGAATTTAAAAAAGAAGATATACTATAAATACCTGCTGGAGAAGAAATCTCAACCTCCATTCCGATTGCTCTACTGTTAATATCTACTCTTTGTAAATATTGTAATAGACTCTCTACTTTTATATTACTACCCTCTATAACTATATTAGATAGCCTAGAGTCTAGTGGGAGATTTAAAGAAGTAAAAATCTGATCTGATAATCTTATCATTATTTATTTATTAGTTTTATGTAAAAATTAATTCTATTTACACTATTATACATATTATTTTTTCTATAAACTAATTGTTTGTCATATATTCCTACATATTCAAATTCATAACTACCTTGTTGTGTAGAATCAAATAATACCATATTTAATTCATTATATATTATAAAATCTTTATTATTAGGGATGCTAAAATATAAAAAATTATATCCTGTAACACTATCTGTTGTTATTGTATATGTTTTTTGTTTATTAGCAATTACACTTTTTCATATAAAATCAGAGGACAATCCCTCTGATTGAGATAAGCTAAAACCAATATAATTATTAAACAATTCTTTTAATTTTATTAGGCACGGACAATGTAAATTATTAAAAAAATATTCTATATGTTTTTTATCATAAATTTGTTCTTTTAATAGAAGAATAGAGTCATATAATAAATAATATTTTGCATTAGTTACTCCAACATTTAATAAATCTAAATAACTATTAAAACAATTTATGTTTTTTTCTAAAAGTTTTTTAATCATTGCAATTACAATTTACATTTGTATTATCTGAACAAATTGATATTTTTTCTATAATTCTTTGTGCTTCTTCAAATTGTTCATAATTTATTAAACTTTTAATTATCTCTAAACCCATTGTTAAAGTATCTATAATTAATCTATCTTTACTATCTTTACAGTAAGTAAAATTTAAAAATCTTTTTTTAAGTAGTTTATGATAATATTCCTCTAAAAAATAGTATAATAAAAAGTTACTCTGCTCTTTTATGATACTAATATGATCACTTTCTAATAAATCTGAAATCTTTGCTACTGTTCCATCAGGTTTATATATAATATCCTCTTCAATACAATAACTGTTAAAAGTTGTGATATTTAATAAATAAATTTCATGTATAATATAATATCCATCAGAAGGTAAATTAAAACAAGAAGTTATTTCTAAATTAGAGTATATTACTTCATTTGTAGTTGATGTAATTTTTTCAATAACATGTAAACAACTATGTCCAGATAAAGGAATACTTGTTAACTCTATTGAGTTTTGTGTTTGTTTTATTTCCATTATTTATCTCTTATTTCATCATTGTTTTTATTATCATCTATAAGTTGTAATCCTTCTAATTCAACTCTTTTTCTCAACTCAACAATTTCTTTATCCTTATATTCTTTATTAGCTTTTTCTTTAAACCAGCCAATTTCTTTTTGGAATTGTAATTTATCTCTTTCTAATTGTATTTTTTCCTCATTCAATTGATTAATTTTACTTTCTAATTGTTGAGAAGATTGTTGTTGTTTTTGTAATTCAGAATTTAATTGTTCCACTTGTTGTGATAATTGTCCTAAAGAATCATCTTCTTTCTTTTTCTTATCTAATGCGTTATTTACATTATTTTTCATACTTGTTAAACTATTAGAAGTTATTGCTGATAATACTACTCTTGGATCAACTATACCACCTTTAGCAAATTCCATAGTTAACATTTTAATAGTTTCTTCTTCTTTTATAATTTCAGAACTATCTGTAATATGAATATCAAAATCTGTATTTGTAAAATGTTCAGGTAATGCAGTAAATATTTTAGTAAGTCTATCTCCTAAAACAAGTGTTCCAGATATTCCATTTTTATATACTTTTTTTGCTATATTTAATAAATCAACTAAAGATTCTCCTGTTATTAAATCCATAGTTTGATAATATTGCTTTGTAATTAAAGAAGAATTTCTAATTCCAACTTGTACGTTAGAAACAGCGTCTCTTTGTTCAATATTACCAAGTCTTTCTCTAAATACCCCTGTAATAGAGGAGCAAGTATCTTCAATCCTTGATATTGCTAATTCAACAGCTTGTATTGCTTGTAATTTTACAGTATCATCAAACCCATTAAATGCTGTATTAATAACATCTCCTTCTTGTGAAGAATCATATAATTTTTTACCGCTTTTTGCATAACCAGTTCATTTAACTAACCGCTCTGTAACATCTGCTCCTAAAAATTTAGGAAGATGTGCAACATCAATCCAATCACCAACAGTACCTGATTCAGCTATAACATTGTCTCTAAAGAAGCAAAGCATATCATATTTATCCTGTAAATTAGCAGTAGATGATATCAATGAAAAAGGGTCTCCATTTCTATCAGCATAAAACATTCCATTTATACTTAAAGAACAATCTTTTGGATTATTTTGACTTCTTACGACATCTACTTTTCCAATAGGTAAATAAATACTACTTCCTATTTTAACTCCTTCATATCTGTTAGTTATATATTCTCCTTTTTCTTTGTCGGCTTGTAATCACTCTACTTCAAATACAGGATATAAATTGTATTTATACTGACTTGTATCAGAAAGCATTGGTGTTACTTCATATCCTGCTAAAATCCCCTCACTATCTTTACTAAAAACAGTTGATTCAGCAGAAGTTCTATAATAAGTAGCACCGTTACCACTAAAAGCACTTGAGTTATCTAAATTATCTAAATCATCTTTTGTTAAAGAATCCCCATATTTAGAAAGTATCTGATGCTTTGTTAAGTATTCTCTAGAAACTGCCCTAGGAGAATTTTTTAAATATAATGAATTAGGATTTCTTTCTACAAAAGTGTTTATTGGATTTAAAGGTTTAAATTCAAAACTTGTTTTAGAAGAACTTTCTGTTGTTTTAAAATAAATAGTTCCAGAAACTAATAAATCTATTAGTAAAGTTTTTAATCTATTCTTATAATCTATATCTCTTGACTGAATAATAAAATCAACTATATTTTGTCCAGCTATTTCATAGTCAGAAATAAAATTTCTATCTAATTTTTCTTTTAAATCTTCTATTTCTTCTTGTATTTTAGAATCATTAGGTTGTTCTTTAATAGAGGAATATATTCTATTTTCCAGAATACTCTTTAACTTATTAAAAACTTCTTGATTTGCTTTTAATTGTTTGTCTCTAAAGATAGAAGATAATGTTTCAGAATCTTTACAGGATATTTTAGGATTTAACGGAGTGGATAAATACTCTCCTACTAAAACATCAATATGTTTTCTAACCAGTGGAACAAATTCTACAGATGTTGCAGAACCAATACCATAATTTTCCTCTAAATGAGCAAATTGTTCTGGGTCTCTTTTACCGTGATAATAATTATATGCTTTTATCATGGTAGTCTTTTCATAAACAAGCTCTGTAATTGCCTTGTTTATTTTATCAATAATTTCTTTATCCTTGTCTTTAATATTCTTCATTTTTGACTACTTTATAAAAATATATTCGCATATAATTTATTTTTTTAAGCTCTTCTTTTATAAGTCTTAAAAAAATATCATCACTAGCTACTTCGTAAGTAATTGTTGTTGGAGTCATATAACTGGGAATACCAATGGTAAAAATATAAAAGTTATTTTCTTTTTTTACTTTTAATAATCCTTCATATTCAGCATTATATATTGTCTTTATATAATCACGAATCTGACGCTCTAATTCTTGTTCTTCCATATTTTTCTTCTTCTGTTGTAGGAATTGCTCCATAATGTTTATATCCATTATTATCAGTAAATCAACCAACATCTCTAAAAGTATTATTAATAGCATCTCTTACTACTGGTTTTTTAAATGATAATTCTTCATCACCCAATTCACAAAATCCCATAGCAGCTATGATATCAAAATCTTTTTTCATTGCATCTGTATAGTTTAATAGCTGTTCTATAACTTCTCTAAAAGCAATAGTATGACTATAATCTAATACAAAATCATAAATTAATTCTCTATAATGAACAATAGTTTTAACTGATGCGGGAGCACCATACATATTAGAATTACCTTTTCTTATATCTGCCATTGTAGACCTGGGTCTTTTCATTAATAAAGGAAGATATTTTTGGTTTCTAAAGTGTGTGACAATTGCGGTTCTTGTTGCTTCTAATACAGCTTGACAATTATAATAAGTTAATAATTTAGCAGCATTTTCATAAGCATCTCTAATATCTTTAGGTCTTTCTTTATACATTGCAACATACATTGGTTCAGATTGACCAAAAACTCTTTTTTTAATAACAATACAAAAATCGGATACTTTACTACTTGTTGGGTTGGCAGAATCATTTTTTCCAATATCAATTGAATCTATTCCACCAATATATAAATTATTATAACCTAAACCATCCTCACTTAATATAGGATGTTCTAATATAAGAATTTTACCATCATCACCAGGACGTCATTTAACTCCACCAACTCTTTCACCTTTTTCAGCTTTCCAAACAAGGTGTCCATTTTTAGGCTCTGTTACTGATTTATATATTTCAATTTGTGCTAATTGTTCTGCTAATTCTTCTGCCGGAAATACGTTTCCATCTTGCTGAATTAAAGCTTCTTCTATTGTAAAACAATATTCAGCTTTATAATCAAGTAAATTTTTAGGATCGTTTGCTTTTTTAGCTCTTTCGGATTCATATCAAGCTATTGATTTAGCTTCATTACAATAACCACGCTTATCAACATATTTAAAAACTATTCTATATGCCGGTATAAATAAACCAGATAAAGTATATTTTCTTCCTTGTGTATAATTGTGTCTTACGGGTAATATATTAAAAGCCGTTGGATTAGTAACCATCTTTTTTAGACCTTCCATAGAAGCTGCTTTAGAAGAACCACCTGTACCAAATGCAATACGCATTCCCACTCTTTTTCCTCCTAATACAGTAATTAATGCCTCGCCTTTAACCCACTTCTTTTCTAAATAAGGGTCTGCTCCAGCTTCTTCATAAATTAATTTTTGGCATCTGTCACCCCTTAATTTATCTGGTTCATCAATAATCATACCTTCAATTTCTGACATATGACCACCCTCTGATAAATCCTTCTTTTTAACAGAAGCTCTTTTTTGCATTTTAGTATTAATACTCATCCTAACACGTCTAAAAGCTCCTTCTGTATTTTCATTTAACCAATCTAATTGATACCATGCTTTTTCTAAGGTTGGATCTAAGTGATTTTTAGATGCTGCACTTATTACAATTCTATAATTAGGAATCATCGTATAAGGTCTTGTAGATAAACTTGACCCCATTTCAGAGAATCCAATTCCCCTAGATTTTAATAAAGCAACATCATATCCTAGTTTCTCACACATTTCAATGTAATGAAAATATTCGTACTGAAATACTAAAAATAAAGGAAAAGAATATGCTTGATTAATTGTGTTAGATTCAGAAGATTTAAGATTATAAAAATTCATAAAGAAATAATTATCACCAGTTAATCTATAACCATTTACAGAATAACCTTCATTACATCTTCTTCTTTCTTCTACTCAAAAGTCCTTGTAGTTTTTAGAACCATATATAGAATTACTATAACTTCCAGTACTTGTTTTATTTTTAGAAGCTTTGTTAAATCAGTTAGGGTCAAAATCAAGTCCTTCTTTATCATTTATGGGACGATAGCCTGTAAGTTCAAAAGATTTTGATGCATCAAAGTATTCAATTGCATCATCTATTTTAAAATCTCAAGATTTATTACTCGCCATCGAAAAATCCTAATTTAGTACCGCCTCGAACATTTGATTCTGGTGATAATCCTTTTTTAACTTGATCTTCTAACTCTCTAAGACTACTTATTAAATCTTTACAACCTTTAATCTCAGCAATCAAATCTTTACTTTTAAATATAGGTTTACCAGAAACAGGGTCTCTTTCCATTAAATCCACAGTTTGTAGATAATATATCTGTTTATCAACAGCACTCATAGCTGCTTTTAACATTTTAATATCTAAAGAGGAATTTTGTAATTCATCATATTTTCTACAAGCTTCTCTAAACACAGCATCATCGTATTCTTTATCAGTTAATCCAGAATCAGCTAATGCTTCTATATGCCTAGTTTCTTCAGGAACTGCAAAATAAGGACTCTCCCAATCAAAAAATAGATATATGTATGTAAATTCTTTAAATGCTTTTGTTAATTTTTTACCTGTTTTATCAGATGTTGTTTTATTTCTAGTAGGGTTTACTAATGCTACTAATTCTCTTATCAATAATATTGAAGGATCATCTACCGCAATATTTCCACTAACCTTATCATATTGAAAAAATTTCATATTTTAATTTTTACATCCGCAAGCACATTTGCTTACTATTTTTCCACCTTTTTCTTTAACAGCTGTAAAATCACAACCACAAGAACATTTCTTTACATTTAATTTTTTACCTTTTTGTAGTTTTTTTAAATGGTCTAACTTACCACCTTTTTTATCTGAAGGTATAGACATATAATCTTCCCTTATTTTTTGTCATTCATAATCAGATAATTCTAAAGCTTTCTCAGTAATAACATTTACTAAAGATTCATCTTCATCTATTAAAGAGAATCATTCATCAAATGTCATATTAGCCCCATATTTTGCAGGGTTATCCTTTTTAGAATAATTATATGCAAAATATGGGAATAAATCTTTCTTTAATTCGTTAGTCATCATTATTTTTTAACTTTAATAATGTCTTTAGTATTGAATGCGGCTTCTTGCAATAATCCATTAATAGCAAACCACCTACATAATATTCCTTGAAAAAAATCACCTTCTCTTCCACCAATAGTAATTGTTTTAGTTAATTTTTTAACCATATACATTGTTGGTTTATTAGGAATATTTTGACGTAATGTAACCACATCCCCAGGAAGAAAATATACTTTATCCTCCATAAGTTCTACTTTTTATATCTACACCTATAATAGCGTAAACTTGTGATTCTGGTACTAATATAAAACCTTTGTCCATAAAAGGAACAGGTCGTGAAATTTTGATATTAAATATAACATCATCTCCCGGTTGTACAACTTCACATTTGTGACCAATTTCAATAACTTGTCCACAAACTACGTCTAAACGCATACTATCTTTATCTCCAGAATCTTCATTTATAAATTCTCCATCTGTTGTTTGAAACCCCTCTTCTGTTGTATTTGTCATATAAGGATTTTTGTCATGGACTAAAACCATTAAGTTTTGGCCAACTGGCATAATTTCTGCTTTCTTATTCATTGTCATTTATTAATTCTTTTTTAATTTGTTTTTCTAATCTATTTATACTATATACTAAATCTCCGCAACTAGCTAAGTTTTCTATTAATTTTTTAATATCGGTACTAACATCAACATTTTCAAGATAATTTATATATTTATTAACTGCTTCATTAGCAGTATTTAATAATTTAATTGTTAATAAAGGGTTGTGCACTTTATTATATAAATTATTTATTATTTCAAATTCTTCTTTATTTACCATAGTCATTAATATATAGAACACCCGCTTGTTAAAATTAAAGAAGCTGCGGATACTGCATTCTCTAATGATATTTTAGTTACTAAATAAGGGTCTAAAACTCCTATTTCATAATAATCTTTTATTTCTTTTGTTTTTAAATCTATATCTACCCAAAATTCTTTCTTAAAACCTATAAGTTCAATATTAGAACTCTCTCTTAATATACGAGAAGGAATATATAAAACTCTATTTAGATAATTTAAGGTTAGATTATCAGAAGCTTTGGCTAAGGCTGTACCACCACCAGGAAGAACACCTTCGTGAAATGCAGCTCTTACTGCACCAATAGCATCTTCAATTCTATCTTTCTTTTCATTCATTTCAACGGGAGAAAATCCACCAGAATAAATAGTAGCAATCCCGCCCTTATAATTAGCAAGTCTTTTTGCATGAAATGATTTTTCAAAATCAGATAAAGATTTATTTTCTAATATTTTATGTATCTTTTTTATTTCTAAAGGACACTCATCATTTTTAGTCCCTTCTATAAGAACTGTTTTATGCATAGAAACAATTACTTTGTTACAAAACTCACCAATATTATTTTTAATATCTTTATAAAGCATTTCTCTATAATGTCCATGATTAGGAGCATTTACTAAACAAGCTTTTAAAGTTCCGTTGTTTGAGTTTGTTAATAATGTAGTAATTACAGATGAATCAGATTTAGGAGCAATTATTAATAAACTCTTTTCCATCCTAATAGCTTTATTAGCTATATCTAATATTTCTTTTGGTTTATTGAGCTTATATTCAGAGATATAAATCATTACATTTTCTAAAACACATTCATTATTTTCATTATTAATAAAATAAGGTGCGGCATAACCGCTTTCAATTGAGACTCCTTTAGTATAAATAACAGTAGTTTCAAAATCAGAACTTTCTTCTACATGAACAACTCCCTCTTTACCTACTCTATAAAATGCTTCTCCTATTAATTGTCCTAATACTTCATCATTATTAGTTGCTATTGTAGCAACTTTTATTAAATCCTCTTTAGAACTGATATCTTTTTTTAATGTATAAAGATAATCTGTTACTTTTTTTACATCTTCTTGTAATTTTCTACCCATTTCAATGGGGTGGTCTTTGCTACTTTTGAGTAAATTTACTATTTCTTTAGCTAGTATTGTACTAGTTGTTGTACCATCACCAACATCATCTTCTGTTTTTTTAGCTATCTTTCGTACTATATCAATCCCCATTTGTATAGAGGGATCTTCATCTTCAACATATTTTGCAACTGTTGCTCCATCTTTGGTTACTATTAAATCAGAAACACCTTTAATAAAAACATTCTTCCCATTTGGGCCATATGTTGTTTGTACAGCATCTCCAATAATATTAACTCCTTTAATTAAATTCTCTCTTGAATCATTTCCAAAAATAATCATAATTACATTACCATTTTCCCGCAGGGCATTGTTTAAACTTTACCCGGACTGCTGCATCTATTACACAGCCACACCCATGATAAAAACCATCTTTATTTATTTTACTCACTTCATTTGTTTTTGGATTAAGAAATAATTTCTTATTACATACATCCCCGAAAACAGAATAAGATTTAATAGGACAAGAATTACATATTTTAATCCTTTCTTCCTTTAAATCTTGGTTACCATTTGTTAGTTTATGATAAAAACCACTTGCTATATCTAACATTAGTGTTTTATTTTTTCTCTTGAATTTTTAAATTCTTCATTCATTATTTGTTTCTTATGAAAAGCTAACATTCTTACAACATCATCTTTTCTATATTCACACTCATAATCAGTTTTACCTCCATCATGATCATAATGAATTAGCATTAATTTTTTTATTACAAATCTTGGATCAATCATTTGAATCATCCAAGCATAGGTTGATAATTGAATTGTGTAATGCCAGAAATTACTATCTTCTATATTATTTAAAGGATATTTAAGAGTAGATTTACTTCTAGTTCTTTGATCATAGAAGCCCTTCATTGTCATCTTCTCATTGGACTTATAATCAAGAACATAAACATCAAATCCATCTATAATAACTAAATCTGCTTGTCCAGCAACTCTTAATTTTTTATCAGCTGATATTCTTGATAACAATAACTCTGGATAAACTGCTTGTTCTCCAGGTTTTATTTTATTAGTTGTATTTAATCCAAAATTAGTCTGCTTTAATCCTAATCCTTTTAATTCTTTAGTCTTACCAGCAAGATGTTGTTTTTCATGTTCTAAATGAATTGCTGTACCTCTAACACAAGAAGCATCTCTTTTATCAGCCCATTGTTTTAAAATTTCTTCTCTTTTTGAGTTAAAATCTTTTTCTGAAATACCAAAAACTTTTGTATAATCAATATTAAAAAATTTACTTTTAACTAAATTTCCTTTAATATCTTTAAATTTATCCCCAGTTAACGCTTCTAATGCTTTATATTGTGACCAAAAATCTTCATCGAAGTTTTGGAATTTATGTAACAATGTTGTAACCGAAATACAATTTAAATTTTCATCTTTTGTCCAATATTTATGAATCTTATCATTATATTTAACAACTTCATTTTCTTTATCTACTTCTAATTTAGTGAAATCGACATTTTCCATACTCATTTTAATAAATTCTACATGATGCAAATATAATAATAATTTATTAAAAAAATGTTCATTTAGAATTATTTATATAATTAAAAATGTAATAATAACTATAACTAAAAATATTATATAAACAAAAAAAGGAAGCCTAATAAGACTTCCTTTTTATAATTTAAAATTCTTTTTCTCTTAACTTTTCAAGTATCTTTGGAATAATAGGGTTACGAACACAATCAGCATGTGTAAAATCAATAGTGCCTATAATTTCACTATCTCCAAATAATTCAAACACTGTCTCTAAACAAGAATCTTTTTTATTCTTTCTATCTATTTGTTCTATATCTCCGAGAAAAATATACTTAGAATTTGAACCAATCCTTGTCATAATGGTTTTAAAAGCATGTTTGGACAAATTTTGAGATTCATCTACGATTACTATTCCATCATCAATACTAAGACCTCTAACGAAAGCTAATGGTAATACACTAACTAAATCTTTTTCCATTAAATTTTTAGAAGCATTTTTTCCAATCAATTTATCAATTGTCCAAGTAAATGACATCATTATTGGTTCCATTTTATCTTGAAGTGAACCTTTTAAAAATCCAATCTCTTCTTTTTCCATGCTAGTTACAGACTTAACTAAGTAAATAGTTTTATAACCTTGTTCTAGTAATTGTAATGATTGAGCAATAGTAACGAATGATTTGCCAGTCCCACTAGGACCAATACACACTGTAACTTCATTATCTCTTATTGATCTTGCTAATTCTTTTTGTTTATCATTTCTACATTCAAAATGAACTATTTGTTTTGATTCTGGAACTCTGTTTTTTCTTCCCATATTTAAATTCTTGTAATTTCGCACGATCCCCCTGAACAAGCAGTAGCAGAGTAATCTGAAACATCTTTATATTCAGGTTTTGTTAATATTTTATTAAAATCTACACTTTTAAATTGTCTGTTTATTATTTCCCATTTATGTAATAGATGAACATCTTTTATACAATAAATTGTTTTTTGCATATCTCCATTAAAAAAGTTTTTAGCAAATTTCTTTACTCTTGAAATCCAATATTTTTTTAATAATACTTGTTCCTTTGTTCCCTCTAATTTTATAGACTTGTCTTCAACTATTTTACAAGCAGACCATAAATCATTATTAAAATAATGTAATCCATCAACTATTAATCCAGAAACAAATACAGAACCTTTACCATAATTTTTTACAATATCATTGAGATTAGATACTGATGTGAAAGGAGCTTGTATAAACTCTCTATCACCATGATCAGATACAAAAGAAACGGCTGTAAAATATGTTTTATTTTCCCATATATAATCAACGATTTTATTCATGTCGTCTATAATAACAGTATTACTGCAATTATGATTAACATTTGGGTATATACATAATTCTTTGTTAGTTCCCTCATTAACCCAATAAGTTTGAACCAACTTTATAAACTCTAAGTGTTTAATACCTTTCATATCTTTTTTAAATAACCCGTTTTCAGGGTTTTTAATTGGGACAAAAACAGCATAATCACTATTAGTATTAGACCAAACACTTTCTTCTAACATAAATGGCATATTTTTCTTTAACCATTTAGCAGAGTCTAATTCTTTGTTTAATTGCATTATTCTAAAATATTCTTCTGAATGTTCTGAATGAATGCCGGAAGCTGTTCCTAAAACGACAGATGAGTTTCCCGACGGCTTTACACAAGTTGTACGAGCAGCCTGATTAATATTAATTAATTTAGCTATTCTTTTATTAGTATCTTTTACTATTTGAGCTCCTTTAATTAATAACTCTTTGTTAAATAACATTGGATTGTTCATCCAACCTGTAATAGATACTCCAATTAATGATTCTCTTTTTACAATTTCTTCTGTTATTTTACCTAAATATGGGAAATTAGTATATCCAGCTTGTAATGTTCCTATAATTGTAGCAGCTTCGCAGTTTTCAAAAAACTCTTTTTCTGTTAATGCTTTTTCTGCATTTTGTTCTGAAAGATTACAAAAACTAATTCCAAGTATTTCTTCATTAGTTCTAATAAATGACTCTAATTCTTCATAAGATATTTCTTGAGGATTACCATAATAAAGCATAGGAACCAGTAGAATCTCAAAACATGGATTGAAAATATCGAACCAACTGTTAGCAAAGGCAAATCCTATATCATTATCCCCTTTATTAAGCTCTACAATATCTTTAAACTGCTGTTTAGTTGTTTCAGACCTTAATAATAAGACTGAATTATTGCTTCTACCTCTTTGTGGATTTTCCTGTCTCCAATTACCGGTTTTAGCATAAATCATTTCTGAATCATTTGGATCAACAATCATATTAAGAGCACTTCTTCTAATTCCACCGGATAATACAGCATCAGCTGAATAGCATAATATATCAAAAGCTAATATAGGTCTTATTGTATCTCCTTCCTTGGCTATCCATAAAGATAATAACTTTTCTATATTTTCTAAAGATTGTTTTAATCCATCGGAACCTGGAGCTTTAAAACCACCAGTAATAAATGCTCCTTTTTCCCTTATAAGAGAATAATCAAATTTAATTTTATACCCAGCATATTCTGGAAAAGGTTGTTTATCTACAAAATATGAAGACATTAAAACTCCTAAAGAATCTGCCCAACCTTCTATACTATCTTGAACAATGTAAGTTTTTGTTCCATTTTCTCTAATCTTTATTTTAGATAGATTAGCTACAAATGGTTTTAATATACTTATTCCTACACCACAGCCATTTAGCCCTAACCAAAATACTTTTTGAAATACATCATTTCTAGCGGCATAAGTAGTACTACAATTATACATTCTAGCATTACTCTTTTCTATTTGTTGATATCTATATTGTAGACTTCGTTGAGAAGCTAATATAGATTGACTTTTCATTTTTAAAAGAGTTTTTTGAAGTTCTTCTTCAATATCTATTCCTTCATACTTTTTTCTATGACCATCTATAATATCTTCACAAGCTTCATCCCATGTTTCATACCGACTATCTTGCTCTCTCCATTTAAAATAATCACTATGTAATTTTAAATCTGATAAAAATTTTTTTCCTTTAACCATTCATTTGTTTTAATTAATATTGAATTCCAATGTCTATTCCTAATATTTTATCTATAAATTATAAAACCCACTCTAAAAATTAATTTAAAGTGGGTTAGCGTACTTAGTTAATGTGAGTTTCTATTGCGTGTTTAAGAATATATTTAATCTTATGTTGTCACATACTGCATACTGTATTTTTAAAGGATAGATAGTAGCGAACTTTTCTATCCTTTTATGACCGAAGTCATAACGATCCTAATAATCGTAAAGTAGCGAGAGTAGGACTCGAACCTACGACCTTTGGGTTATGAACCCAACGAGCTACCAACTGCTCTACCTCGCAATATAGTCGAGAATGGAGGATTTGAACCCCCAATACTAGAATCAAAATCTAGAGTGTTGCCGTTACACCAATTCTCAGAGTAACTACCTGTTTGCTAACTCGTGCCATAGTCAAACTTTTATAAAGCGGGTAGTTCGCTTAGTGAGAGTCTCACCCACTTCAACTGTGATCAGCAGTTATTTTTTTTAAAAGATAATTA
>Ga0222649_1000355_pt1 | contig 16021 bp, 20 predicted proteins | sample AntAcemetagen337_FD_179865 | JGI IMG/M metagenome (GOLD analysis project Ga0222649, IMG submission 179865) | Saline water microbial communities from Ace Lake, Antarctica - #337 | ecosystem: Environmental > Aquatic > Non-marine Saline and Alkaline > Saline | place: Antarctica: Ace Lake... | reverse complement strand
CAAGCGGCCATTTGTCAAGAGCCTGCGCAACTCCTAGTGCAGAAGATAGGTGGGCACCTCTACCCCCCCACTTGGCAACGCAAGCTAAGTATCCAAGATCTGGAACCGTCATATGCGAGAATGATCCCTCAACAGGTGCCACATAAGAGTGATTTTTTATTTTGCTCCAATTTTTATGAACTAGCGCAAACTTTGGGGTGGCATGTACTGTTGAGTAGAAGTCCCCAAAGTCAAAGGGCATTTTGTCATTCATAATCCTAGAGTCAGAAAAAGTATGAAAGTCCGTTAAAAGATCAGTCGTCAGACCGCTAGACGCTTCGCCAACTCCAATTATTCCTATTCTAGAGGACTCAACAACAGTTATAGATGAGACCTTAGAACCTCTAGCAAAAGCCCAAGCAACAGACCACCCCGCAGATCCTCCCCCCGCAATAACTACATCCATGTTAGGACCTCTCTACTTATTACTGTTAGTGATATAAAAATCCATGCAATATTTAAGATGATTATTGTTGGAAGTGTCTTGACGGTAGAAGACCATACCAGGGCTATACTTGTGCCAAGAGACAGCAAATACAACCACCACCAAGACACCCCAAAAAGAAGACCCGGAACGATGATGATAATTTTAATCATGAAGGCATAGAATTCAATAGTGTTAGCCTTGTTCCAGTACCCACCAGCCCACATTGTTTTTAATGCTACCCACCAGTTTAGTTTGTCCAACGCTTTGCTCCTAGTCCAATTAAATACGTTCGATGGTCTATGCAATGACTCTTTAAAGATTCTATAGTGCCTTTAAGCTCTTTGTACTCATTAGAGTGAAACTTAGTGAAGATGCCACTGTCTAGCGCTGCATCAATCGAGTCGAGTAGTGGCTGATACTTAACACCAAAGGCTACATAATACCAACTAACTGGTGACCAAAAAGGGTGGGCTACGTCTGAATAGTGCAAGACCCTGGCGTCCATAACATCAAGTTTTACGCTCAAGAATGGTACTACGGTTTTTCTAGAGAACTTTCTCCAGAATTCAGTATCATCGCGGTCAGTTAAATAGTGAAAATTCACTAAAGCCGCGATTTCTTCACTACGGGTTGCAAACTTATTATTGTAGAGTTCCGCAACTTTTGGATTCATGCTACTCATTGTTTCTGTAAAAGGGAGAACATCCCTGAGCTGCATTATTAAAGAAGTTATAGACGTTGCTTCTAATGGCTCTATAAATCCCGCAGATAGTCCTACTGATATTACGTTGTTTTTCCAGGGATCCTTATAGTACCCCGGCTCAAAAGAGAGAGTTCTATTTACATCAATGTCGTGCCCTAAGTATTCTTCAACTTCAGACTGAGCTTCCTGAGCCGTAATTAGGGAAGAATCAAACGCATAGCCGCATGCGTACCTATGCTGTAAAGGAATTTTACACATCCAACCGTACTTCATTGCAATTGCATCAGTTACAGCGGAGATTTTTTCCGTTGCAGGCAGAAAGAAGTGAATAGCGGCGTCTACTGGGAGATGCTTCTTGTGGCTAATCCACTTGCTTTTTAGCTCTTTTGCAAAAAATCTCTTAAACCCACTTGCATCAAAGATGAAATCTGATTCGACCTCAGTAGAGTCTTCTAAAATTAGTTTCTTAACATCTCCAGAGTCATCTCTTTCGTAACTTGAGACAATTCCCTCAACTACTTTTATTTTGCGTGATTTTGCAATTGCTAGCAGTTCCTTACTTAGAGCAATAGCATCAAAGTGGAGTGCAAACTGCACCATATGAGTGTAATTGTTGATTGGATCTGCATTTTGTATAACGATACCTTCGTCAATCGCCGCGATTTGATGACCTTCTACCAACATGCTAGTTAAGTCTGCGGCACTTAGAGAATCCCCCGCATCACGAGCTACAAGAAACCCTGGGTGAACTCCATTAATGTGTTCGTATGATTCTAAGCTAGATATTCCAGCACCGAAATCTGCATTAAAGGGATGTAAGTAATTTTCCTCCGGGAGGTCTTTAGACCAGCCCTTGAAGTTAATACCATTTTTTAGAGTAGCGCCAGTTTTTTGGACTAATCGGGATACGGGTATATTAAGAAAATCCAAGAGATCAATAAATATAGGAGTGGTGCCCTCACCAGCACCGATTACTCCTATCTCATCTGATTTTACGATGATCACGTTTTTAGTAGGGAGCACTTGCCTTACGTATAGCGCTGTTAGCAACCCAGCTGTTCCACCACCAAGAATTACGTAGTTCTCAACTGAGCGTTTATTTGCTGTCATAATCTGTTCTGTACTCTTTTCTTGACCAAAGCTTACGCTTGTAGAATCCCGCAACAACAGCGGCAGAGTCCCAAAGTCTTTTCTGAGCCGCCTCCCAGACGGCGTGATTGTCTATAGCCACCCATTTTTCTCTCTTAAATGGAATTATCTGAAAGAAAGGGGTGCCTGCTGGTATTATACCTTCCCAACCTTCTTGCAAATAGAATGGAAAATTACCTTCTGGCATTACGTCATCACAATCCATTATTCCAGTCAACGTAGTGAACGGGAGATCGAACCTATTAAATGGGTGTGTGAAGATTGCACTATACCCCCTAGGGAGCCTTACAGAGAAGGGCTGTATCCATATAAACTGTTCTTCAGAGTGACCGATAGGTACAGGCAAGGTTTCAAAACCCTCTACTGTTCGGCCTTCGATTATCTTTGGATCAACCGACCAGTTAAAGATGGGCCCCTTAGGCCCTTGTTTGACCTGAATATCAGCCCAAAGTTTTGCAGTGTAGCCAGAACTTAGCGCATCTAAGTATGGTACGCAGTACTTTACACCTAAGTTACCAGCGGAGGTGGCAGAACCTACCTTAATTTCGGTATCTCCATTCAAAAATCTAGGTGCCTTTTTGTACCAATCAGGTATTGTACTTCTCGCAGGCACTGGGCTGGGTATAAAGGGACTAGTCTTACCAAACTCAATTAATTTTTCACCCGGACGGGTTTTCTTATTTTTAGAGAATTTAAACATCGTTACTTCCTTCTTCTGCTTTTAAGATCGCTTTTTTAGCTTTATATTCTTCAGCTAAATTACCCACGGTTTGATTCTTGTAATGAATTCTTTGAACCTGCTCTAGTCTAAAGCTTCTCATAGATTCAAACTTCTTTGGACCTCCCCAAACATCAATCCATTCCACTTCTCCATTACGCACAAGCTTTACAAATCTAAACCTGCCTCGATGACCTTTTATTTTTAGCTCAGTCCCAGCAACAACATTCCTACCATTTATTCGCAACTCCGTTACGTATTCCCAGTCTTTATTTGGAGCTGGAGCAGTTTCAATAGGTGCGTTTACTTTTTTCTTTTTAGGCATCTACTCATACTCTTTCTTATCCCAGAAGAAGTCTCTATAACCTCTCCACATCTTTGAGTAAAGAGGTCCATTAGCTACTGTAACGGCATCAGCATCAAACTTTTTATCTAGCTCCATTGCCCATGGTTCTCTCTTAATAGGAATGAGTTGGATCATGGGAGTGCCAGCTGGTATCATTCCCGTAAAGCCTTTTTTGATAAAAAATGGAAAGTTAACTGGAGCGGTGTATTTGTCAGTGTCAACAATACCAGTCAAACTATAGAATGGCAGGTCACCCCTGTTTAGTGGATGAGTAAACAGCAGCGAGTATCCAGGAGGCGTTGATACCATCCATTGATTAGCGAACTTGAAAGCCATTTTGTCATACTCCTCAGGGACCATGTCCTCTGGTATTTGACCAGGATCATGAGTACTAATCATGCCACTATCGCCAGCCACTCTCCAAACAAATTTTGGGGTTCCCGAATAATCTTGCTCAACAAGTAAGTCAATAGGGGTAGGTATAACATATCCTGAAGTTAGGGCATCAAACATGGGGATGCAGGCCTTAAAAGTTCCGTTATTCCCCCTTTCTCCCATCCACTTATAGCCTTCACCGCCAAAATGTAATGGCATCTTTCTATACCAATCTGGGACAGATCTCTTTGCCGGCAAAGGGAATGCTGCACTTTGCTCTGCAAAGCTGTCCGCTGAGGTGAATTTTATTATTGATTTTCTCTTACGCTTCACTAGGTGACATCCCATCTAAAATGTTCTTTACTGTTGTAGCGTACCATATTTTACCATTCTGGGTAGCTATTTTTTCCTGATTTAATCCGTTAGCTATCTCACGATAGGACCGTCCAGCACTTCTTTCCGCAGAAATTCGATCTTTTATGACTTGCGGAGTTTTATTTATTGGGCCCATGTCCTTTCCCCAAACAATGCCACGCTCTCGTCTATCCTTGTGCACATCTTTCTGACGGGAGGCAATGATGCCACGCTCCATCTCGGCGAGGGCACTCATCACGGTTGTTACAAATCTTCCTTGATACGTAGAAGTATCTAGGTTTAGGTCTAGCATTATTAGTCGCCACCCTTGCTTGGCGGCCTTGTCCACTATCTCAAGAAAGTCAGTTGTACTCCTAGCCAGTCTGTCTATTCTTGTAACAATAAGGGCGTCTACTTCTTTGGCCTCAAGGCGTTTCAACGCGGATTGCAGAACGGGGCGTCCTTTTACGCTCTTACCCGACTTGCCTTCTTCGCGAATAACTTCCCACTCTGCAAAGCCGTGAAACTCAGCAGCGTTTATTAGCTGCCTTTCTTGTACATCTAGCGATATACCATCACTAACTTGCATCGCGGTAGAGACTCGCGCATATAGTAGTGCCTTGCCTTCACTCATTTAACATCTTCTTAAGTCTTTTTTTATAGTCTCTTACGTCTGGATCTACTCCTACAGTAGCGGCGTCTATTATTTTTAAAATTCGCACACTTGATTGCTTAATACCAATCGTATAACCTACTGCAAAAGCAGCTGCTACAGAGGGTATAAGTAGAATTGCAAAAACAACGAGTATAGAAGTAGTCATGAGCTAAGCCTATCTAAAATATGCAAACTTTAGTAGAGCTGACTAACTATAATCTAATTTAAGCCCTGAAGCCTGTTTTCAATGAGGCGCTCGCGCTCATCAACTACCTGATAAGCAAACTTCATTAGGCCCTCATATGACTTAGAGTTATTCGAAATCTTATTGTAGTGGTGGGAGCAGAATAGTAGCTCGCCAGCATCCCCAACAGCTCTAACATAGGCTTGGGATGCGCAATCAAAATCACATCTGTCCAGGGCAGTAAGCGTCCACTCCTCGGAGTTTGTTAGTATTTTCAACATTCTTACCGCCTTCAGTTCGGATTATCTCCGCAGTTCAATTATACATCTTAGATTTAGGGGCGTCCAGAAAAACAACTATTAGGAGAGCCAGGGTTCTAGCAGGTCGTCAGGGTAATCTTCTTGATCCACTACATCATAGCTTTGCATTAGAGATGCTAGTAACGGAGACCTAGAGACCGAAGCAGTACTACGCGGGTGCATTCTCGGTAAAAGATCATTGTCCGTGATGTACTTGGCGTTTTTCGGCTTACCTGTCCTAACCAACAGCAGGAATGCGTTAACGCGAGCCATCGCCCAAGAGTTTCTATTCTGACCGGGACGATAGGAACCGGAGAAGGCACCAGCACCGCGTCGATACACAGCTTTTAGTTTAGCCAAAGTCACCTTGCGACCGTTGGCAGCTTTCTCGTTATGCTTTTTTACTTTTGTCTCAAGGGACTTAGTAATGGCTGCGGAAAAGTTTACGCTCTTACCCGAAGAAGCAGACCCCGCCTTGTTCTTGCTAGAGCCTTTTATTTGATCCTTCTTTGGAGCGGGCTTTGACCCAGCTGCCGCAGTCACTACACCGTCTGGAATGATGGCAAGTCGACATAAGCCACCTTCCTCTATTTCAGCTTCTACAATTTGACAGCTGCCTGGCCCCTCGAAGAAGACACAACTTCCACACTTGACGTTTATAACTGCAAGTTCATAGTTTTCTTCGGCGGAAGTGTAGCCAGCCCATATGCCAGTGTCATCCGCATTGAGTTTCCCGTACTTGTTAGCAATCTGGGCTAGCGAATCTGCTAGATCTCGCTCTTCAGGTATTAAGTTAATTTTTTTATTTTCCATATGTTCAGTATAGGGCAGAGTGAAAGTCCCAATTGAGGGGGCCCCCTCTATTTCGTACAAACTTAGGTTTAAGTTTATACAGAGTTTTTGTACACTACTCTTTGTACATTAATGAACAAAACCGGGGGGTACAGTATGCTACATTAAGTACCTTAGAGATCTTGCCAAATCACGCTCTAGCCTTTTGCTGGCTCTATTTTTATCCTGAGACCGCAATCAATACAGTCGGTGTAGGTCCTCATGGTGTACGGACAAGATATATCAGTCGTATCGTAATGCTTACAAAACTTTTGCTTTATAAGCTTCAGGATAAGACCTGTAAAACTCTGCTTCTCATTATTATGCATCGTCAGATACTAACAGATCTACATCGTGACAGCAACACACACAGCTGTGGCCAGGGAAATTTATTATGCAATCCGAGTGCTGTTTAGTGGAGCACCATCCAAAGATACTCTCTTTGTTATCTCCGCTGTAGTCAATAGTGGCGTTTTTAGCTTCGCGTTTGGTCATCTAGTAGTCTAGAAGATCTGTAACCAGAGCAGCTATCTCGCTTCGTTCGGAGCGCATCAAAGTGATGTGGCTAAATATAGACTGGCCCTTCAATCTCTCAACAACTGAGGCAACTCCATCATGACGGCCCACTCGGAGGTTGTCCCTCTGAGCTACGTCGTGTGTCAGAACTACTCTAGACTTTTGTCCAATACGAGATAGAACAGTCAGCAATACATTCTTCTCTAGCGACTGAGCTTCATCTACGATTACAAAAGTGTCGTGGAGCGAGCGTCCACGAATGTGCGTTAGTGGTAGGACTTCAAGAATTCCACGAGCTATTACTTCTTCGATTACTTCTTTCGAGACCAGCGATCCGAGCGTGTCAAAAACCGCCTGAGCCCAAGGATTCATTTTCTCAGCTTCGGTTCCGGGAAGGTATCCAAGTTCTTGACCGCCTACTGCATGCAATGGTCGGAACACCATAATCTTTTTGTGCTCTTTCCTCTCAAGGACCGCTTCGAGCCCAGCGCATAACGCCAACGCGCTCTTTCCAGTTCCGGCTTTGCCGCCGAGTGAGACGATGCCCATACCCGGATCCAACAACGAATCGATAGCAAGTCGCTGCTCAGCAGAGCGTCCATGTAGTCCGAAGATTTCACGATCGCCCTTGACCAGACGAATGGTCCCACTGTCTGTGACTCGACCTAGTGCACCACCAGACTCTGAAGATAGTACTAGTCCAGTATTTATGGGCATACCCTTGATGGATTCATGTGCGAGTTCACCGTTGTCGTAGAGATTAGTTATGTCTGTACCAGAGACAGCAATCTCTGAGATGCCGTGCCACTCTTCGTTGGCAAGTTCATGTAGGTACTGTTCAGCGTTCAGCCCAATTGATGCAGCTTTTACTCGCATAGGAAGATCTTTGGAGACTAGGGTTACGTCATAGCCTGCGCTTTTGAGATTCGCCGCTACCGCCAAGATACGAGAGTCGTTATCTCCCAGCTGAAAACCGGTTGGCAGGATGCCAGGCTCAATGTTTCCAAGCTCGACTCTTAAAGTTCCACCGTCCCCGACTGGAATAGGAAAGTCTAGGCGCTCGTGTTCATCGCGAAGGTCATCTAATAATCGGAGCGCTTTACGTGATAGGTAGCCTATCTCGCCATCGTTTCGCTTTTTCTCAAGCTCATTAATCACAACGATGGGCAGAACAACTTCGTGTTCCGCAAAACGAAAGATTGCCTTTGGATCAGAAAGGAGAACAGATGTATCTAGTACAAAGGTCCTTACTGCTCCTGAAGTGATCTCGTTGTTTGAGTTTTCGGACAAGTTAGCTCCTTCGTTGTTACATCTGTGATAAGTCTACACATATTTAGTTATGAGTGGATCACTCTTGCTATTTATTGCGTGGCGCTCTCCAAACAGAAGGTGGGTGGTTGTCTTCTATCTCTTGTTTTGTCTCAACATCTTCATAAAGCCTAATAATATGGAGGCAAGGGTCTCCACCTTCTTCAAATTCTTGGGACTGACGCTCAGAAATTGGAAGCCCATCGTGCGTATAGCATATGGCTGGACCACACCAATTATTTTTTATTCCAACTTGCAGCCATTTATCAAAATTATCTTTCATGGGAAAATACTAACCCCTCTTGACAAAAATGTCAAAAGGGGTTTCGTAAAGAGAAAAGATTATCTGGTTTATCTTTCTTACTTAATAGTTTTTGCTAACTCTGCATCCTCATCCATAACGACATTGCCACCAAAAGCAGCGTTTATTTCTTCCTCATCAAGATGTCCATCAATCATGTAGGCACGAGATAGATTCTCCGCTACATCCATGAGGCCGATAAATGCCGCCATTGCGGCTGATTGCCAGAGTGAAACTCCAGCAAGAGAGCCTCCAGCAAAGACTCCACTTACACGGAGAATAATTAGAGCTATGGTTCTTCTTAGTACTTCGGGTAGTAATGCCATTTAAACTCCTAGGGTCCATTAATTAATTCGCCTCTTCCCCAGGTGTTTCTATTGTATCAAGTGTTGAAGTCCACTAGTTACGCCTAATCCTTCTGCGAAGGTTTGCCCTTTCAGTCTCAGAAGTTCCACCCCATATACCGTACTCCGAGTTTTCTATAGCATATTTCAAACAGGCCATTTGCAGAGGGCACTGATTACATATTTTCTTAGCAGCTCTTTCGTCTAAGTATTTAGCGGAAACAACAGTACCTCTGGCGCTCAGCCTGCTTTCAACTTCTACAGGATAGAAGAGCTCAGGATCCGCGTCGGCGCAAAGGGGTTTTTGTCTACTACTGAACTCGGGTAGGTTGATGCCAATAATTTCTACGTCTACGTTTTTTTGGGTTTTCATGGGGCTCCTATTACTTTTTTAACCACTTTTAGCATGAAACCCACCACCTTTGAAGGTGATTGGAGGCGCGCTGAATACTCTCTTAAGTGTAGTGCCACAAGGGGTTTCTGCGCAAGTCGTCTTTTGCAAATTCTCAGTCATTGACCGAATTTCTTCGTACTTATGTCCGTTTTCGCAAATATAGGAATATGTAGGCATAGTTATAGTGTACAAAAGAAAAGCCACCCCGTAGGGTGGCCTGTCTTTTTACTTACTTGTACCGCATCCGCAGCCTTCGCAGTCGCAACCCATTTTCGCCTCCTTAGAAGTCCCAGTCGTCGTCGGTTGTCGCCTCGTTCTTAGCAATCACGTATGAAGAGCCCGAGCCAGAGAAGAAGTCGTGGTTTTCGTTAGCGTTTGGGCTAAGAGCTGAGAGGATAGCTGGATTTACATCACAGACTTCCTTAGGAAACAACGCTTCGTAGCCCAAGTTCATAAGGGCCTTGTTTGCGTTGTAGTGCAAGAACTTTTTGACATCCTCAGTCAATCCCTTGGAGTCATAGAGGTCTGCAGTGTACCTAATCTCGTTCTCATATAGTTCCATGAGAAGATCGTAAGTGTAGGCCTTTAGTTCTTCTTGACGCTCGGCAGATTGCTCTGCTAGCCCAAGTTGATACTTGTAGCCAATGTAGTAGCCGTGTACAGCCTCATCACGAATGATTAGACGAATAAGGTCAGCGGTGTTGGTTAGCTTTGCTCTAGAGGACCAGTACATCGGCAAGTAGAAACCAGAGTAGAACAAGAAGCTTTCTAATAGTGTGGATGCAATCTTACGCTTTAGCGGGTCATCGCCGTTGTAGTAACCAAGAATGATGTCTGCCTTCTTCTGAAGATAGGGGTTTTCCTCTGACCAGCGAAAGGCATCGTCAATGTCTGCAGTGGAGCACAGCGTTGAGAATACGCTCGAGTAACTCTTGGCGTGGACTGACTCCATGAAAGCAATGTTGGTGATGACTGCTTCTTCATGCTGAGTCCTGGCGTCCGGCATAATGCTCATCGAGCCGATAGTCCCCTGAATAGTGTCAAGCATGGTTAGACCAGTGAACACTCTCATGGTTAATTGTTTTTCTTCTGGAGTTAGCGTGCCCCATGACTGGATGTCATTTGAGATGGCTATCTTCTCGGGCAACCAGAAGTTCTGGGTAAGCCTATTCCAGACGTCTAGATCAATGACATCTTCAACCTTATTCCAGTTGATTGGCCTCGTAACTAGCTTAGTTTTCATAGTATTTTCTTTCTCTGTTAGAGCATGCAGCTTACACAGCCTTCGACGTCAGTGCCGTCGAGAGCCATTTGGCGGATGCGGATGTAATAAATAGTCTTGATGCCTTTGCGCCAAGCGTAGATCTGGGCTCGGTTTACGTCTCTTGTGGTTGCGGTGTCCTTGAAGAACAGGGTTAGTGATAGGCCTTGATCAACGTGGGCAGTTGCTGCTGCGTAGACATCGATAACCTTTTCAGGACCAATCTCGTATGCATCAGTGAAGTATTCCATGTTGTCGTTAGTAAGGAACGGAGCTGGATAGTAAACACGTCCAAGCTTTCCCTCTTTGCGGATCTCAATCTTCGCTGCAATCGGGTGAATCGAGCTTGTTGAGTTGTTGATGTAGGAAATCGAGCCGGTTGGTGGAACAGCCTGAAGGTTCTGGTTGTAGATACCGTGCTCCATTACCGAAGCGCGTAATTCGACCCACTCAAAGTCTCCTGGAATCTTAATTCCAGCAGTGTCAAAGATGCCTTTAACCTTGTCAGTCTTAGGGCCCCAGTCGCCTCCGATGTACTTGCTGAAGAATTCACCAGAGGCGTACTTTGAGTTCTCAAAGTTGTCGAAAGGGTCCTTGGTCTTTTTAGCCATCTCGTTGGACGCTTTTAGAGCGTTGTACAAGATGGTCATAAAGTAAACGCTAGTAAAGTCGATTGACTCCTCGTCACCGTAGTGCATACTTTCCTTACCAAAGTAACCATGAAGGTTCATCTGGCCAAGTCCAATTGCACGAGATTTTTTGTTACCTTCGGCAATGGACATTACCGAGTCAATGTAGCTCATGTCAGCCACCGCTGTTAGAGCTTTGATGGCGGTTCTAACGGTCTTCTCGAAGTCAGGTGACATCATTGCCTTAGCAATGTTTAGTGATCCCAAGTTGCAAGAGATGTCCTTGCCGATCTGGTCGTATGAAAGATCCGCGTTGTAGGTGGTTGGTGTGTTCACCTGCAGAATCTCAGAGCAAAGGTTTGACATGTTGATGCGACCCTCTACTGGGTTGGCATCATTCACGGTGTCTTCATACATGATGTATGGGTAGCCAGACTCAAATTGAAGCTCCGCAATGCGCTGGAATAGCTCACGTGCTGAGATCTTAGTCTTTTTAATCTCTGGATTGTCAACCATTTCTTGATACTTCTCAGTAACTGAGATATCTCCGAATGGAACTCCGTAGATACGCTCAACGTCATAAGGTGAGAACAAGTACATGTCATCACCACTCTTAGCCAGCTCAAGTGTGATGTCAGGGATGACTACTCCGATTGAAAGGGTCTTGATGCGAGTCTTCTCGTCGGCATTCTCCTTCTTTGTGTCCAAGAACCTCATAATATCTGGGTGGTGAGCGTTTAGGTAAACCGCTCCGGCACCCTGGCGAGCGCCAAGCTGGTTTGCGTACGAGAATGCATCTTCAAGCATCTTCATCACAGGGATAACTCCAGAAGACTGATTTTGAATCTTTTTAATTGGTGCACCCTGCTCTCGAAGGTTGGAGAGGTTTAGAGCAACACCGCCACCACGCTTTGAAAGCTGCAGCGAAGAGTTTACGGCACGAGCAATCGACTCCATGTTGTCTTCGATGCGCAATAGGAAACACGAAACATATTCGCCACGCTGTTTCTTACCTGCGTTTAAGAAGGTGGGAGTTGCTGGCTGAAAGCGTCCAGAGATGATCTCTTCGACCAAATCTTTAGCTAGATCGGCATCGCCTTGCCCCAGCATAAGAGCGTTCATTACAACGCGGTCTTCGAAGCGCTCTAGGTAGCGTTCGCCGTCAAAGGTTTTCAGCGCATACTGAGTGTAGAACTTGTAGGCACCAAGGAACGACTCAAAACGGAACTTGTAGGCGTATGCCTGCTTAAAGAGATCCTTTACCTCTTCCTCAGAGTACTTTCTCAGGAGATCTTGATCATAATAGTCCTGCTCAACGAGATATGTGAGCTTTTCTTCGAGAGTGTGAAAAAATACAGTGTTCTGGTTGATGTTGTCTAGGAAGTAAGCGCGAGCTGCTGCCTTATCTTTGTCAAACTGAATCTCTCCATCAGGGCCATATAAGTTGAGCATTGCATTTAATTCGTGATAGCTGTAGTTGTCCACAGTTGTTTTAACCTCTCGTTTACTTGTTCTACGTCGTATGGTGTACCCATAATTTCTACGCGATACAGCAAAGGTACACCAGTTTTTGCTGAAATCATCTCGGCTGCACCACAGAAGTGGTCACCAAAATTAGTATTGCCGAGTCCGACAACACCGCGAAGCAAGTCTCTATTGGTCTTAATGTTTAAAAAACTTTTGACCTGTTTTGGCACAGTGTGTTCGTCATTTCCTCCACCATAAGTGGGGAGAAACAAAACGTACTCTCCGTAAGCCATGAAAGGCTCTTCACCGTCCCATCGGACTGGTATCCTCTGAGCTGGAAGGCCTAACTTTTCCATGAATCTGTGCGTATTATTAGATACGTTAGAAAAATATACTATGTCGTACATGATTATACAAGTGCAGAAATTTTATCCATCCGGAAACCACTCCAGTGGTCGTCACCTGCAACAACAATAGGTGCAGCAGTATATCCAAGCTCTTTTACAAGTGCCATGGCGGCCTCATCTCGGCTGAGGTCAATTATCTCAAACTTAATTCCATTCCTAGTCAAAAGTCTCTTGGTACTGTCGCACTGAACGCAGGATGGGAGCGTATAGACGGTGACTGTCATGTGTGGTGTACCCTTCGTTGTTTTGAGACGCCAAATCCTGACGTTTGTATCCCAAAATAAGTGATTTCGTCAGGAGTTGAAGCTCTAGTATAGGACAAAATCTGTTGGTCGATTTTTAATCCGAGCTCAATAATAGTGCATTTATAATATCTTTGCAAGTTCTGCATACGGGAAATTTTTCAGGGTCACGAGAAGGAATAAAAATCTCTCCACAGAGAGCTTTAACTGGCGTTCCAAGCACGTAAGCTTCACTGACTGAGGCTGCTTCAGCATAGTGAGCAAGTTTATTCTCGTTTTGCTCTTCTTTTTGTTGTGTTTCTGTGTTTAGCACCAAGCTCATGGATTCTCCTGTGCCTAAGTATATCTCCCTTATGGGCGAACTACAAATGCTGTAGAATGATAGTTGACTGTAACCTCTCGCCGAAAGAGTCAAATGCCTTCTACAAATCTCTACAATGGCGGCCTTGCCAATAATCAAGGCACACATAACATAGTGGCCGATCAGGGTGCAACTTTCTCATACACGGTTGTGTACAAGGATGCTAAGCGCACTCCGCACAATACAACAGGCTACACGGCACGTATGCAGGTTAGGCCAGCTGTCAATTCAGCCGCGGTAGCTCTTGAACTCACTACGGAAAATGGACGGATTATAGTTTTTGGAGTTGAAGGAAGATTTGACCTTTTAGTATCAGCAACAGATATGTCAACAGTAGTAGAAGGTAATTACGTTTACGATTTAGAGATAGAGGCACCAATGACTGGAGTAGTCGAACGACTTCTTTTAGGAAATTTTACCGTACGTGCGGAGGTAACTAGATAATGGCCATGTACAGCAATCGTGTAGAAGTATCCAAGGGAGGGCCTCAAGGAGCACAGGGGCCAACAGGAGCAACAGGACCATCTGGTGGGCCTGTAGGTCCAACTGGTCCTCAGGGTAGCTCTGGTGCCTTTGCAACAGTATTCCCATCAGATCCATACGCTGGACAAGTTTGGGCAGACCTAGAAACCGGTAAAATGTACGTCTACATTCAAGACGTAGATAGTAGCCAGTGGGTTCAGGTTGCCACTGCCCCTCAAGGCCCAACAGGTGCTGCTGGTAGTGCAACTACATACACCCCAGCTACTAGTTCTAACTGGGACGCTGTTGAGCCAACCACTATTGCTGATGCTCTAGATCAAATCGCAGCACGACTAAGGATCATAGAAGGTTAATAATGCCAATTAATTTCCCAAATAGCCCGGAGCTAAACGACGAGTATGTGTATGGACAGACAACTTACGTCTGGGACGGCACTGTATGGAACGTAGAGTACTCTCAAATTGTCGGCGCGACGGGTCCTACTGGATCTACAGGTATTCAGGGTCTTACGGGACTACAAGGCCCCTTTGGTCCGACTGGCCCTATAGGTCTGGGAGAGACTGGCCCGGCGGGTAATGATGGCGCAACAGGTCCAACAGGTGCCCAGGGGGCAATCGGAGCAGTAGGCAGCGTAGGCGCAACAGGTCCGCAGGGGTCAACCGGATCTCAGGGTGATCTTGGACCGACTGGTCCACAAGGCTCTAATGGATCCGCAGGCGTGGATGGCCCAACGGGACCAACAGGTAGTGTAGGCGCAACAGGACCACAGGGGGAGTTTGGGCTCGATGGACCAATGGGCTCAACTGGCTCAACCGGACTTACAGGCCCAACTGGCCCACAGGGAATTCAGGGTGTAACTGGTCCGACTGGCTCAGTCGGTAACGAGGGAGCGCAAGGTTCAACTGGGCCACAGGGTGTTCAGGGCGAGTTAGGTCCAACAGGTTCTCAAGGTGCAACTGGTCTTGATGGAATCGAAGGTCTTTCAGGATCAACAGGCCCCCAGGGAGATACTGGCCCCGTAGGACCACTAGGCCCAACAGGTGCTCAGGGTGACCTTGGACCAACAGGTGCTCAGGGTGACCTTGGGCCAACAGGTGCTCAGGGGACATCTATAAACCTACTTGGTGCCGTACCAACAGAAGGCGGCCTACCCTCTAGTGGCAACTCTCTAAACGACGCCTACATAGTAGAAGCTAATGGCGATCTTTACGTCTGGGACGGCGAAGTATTTAACAACGTAGGTCAAATTGTTGGACCTCAGGGTGATTTAGGCCCTACTGGTCCTCAGGGGGAGCAAGGGCCTCTAGGTCCAACTGGTTCGACTGGTGCTGAAGGTATTTTAGGACCAACTGGACCAACAGGTGCACAGGGTAATTTAGGTGCAACAGGACCGCAGGGAGTTACTGGCCCAACAGGTGCTGACGGTAACGATGGATCCGTTGGTGCGGTAGGTACTACTGGACCCATAGGCGCTACAGGACCACAAGGATCTCAGGGTGCTGCAGGTATTCAGTGGCAAGGCGAGTGGGACTCGAGTACTACATACGTGTATGCTGACGCTGTTGTTTATGGTGACAGTTCTTACTTCTCTCTTGATACAACTACTGGAGAGGTGCCCCAGGGCAGTGTCCAATGGCAGATTTTGGCCCTTAAGGGGTCTCAGGGTGATACTGGATTAACAGGTGCACAAGGAGTTGGAGGCCCCATAGGTCCAACAGGTACTCAGGGTGACGTAGGAGCGATTGGCTCAACAGGACCTCAGGGTGACGTAGGACCGACTGGTCCTCAGGGGCCAACGGGTAATGATGGAGACATTGGTCTAGCTGGACCAACAGGTGCAACAGGGTCTTCTATAAACATTAGAGGCTCTGTAAATACTGAAGAAGACCTACCCCTGCTCGGCAACAATACTAACGATGCTCTTGCTGTAGCAGCAACAAGTAATTTATATATTTGGGACGGAACCAACTGGGTCTCCGCAGGTCAGTTTATTGGAGACAGGGGCCCAACAGGTGCAACTGGCCTAACCGGTGTTGCTGGACCAATGGGTCCAACTGGCTCAACTGGCGTACAAGGTCCAATTGGTGCTACAGGTCAGACGGGTGCAACGGGTGCCACTGGCTCTATAGGTCTTACTGGTAACGTAGGTGCCACTGGCCCACAGGGTGTTCAGGGTGACCTTGGCCCAACAGGTTCTCGTGGCGTTGACCTGACACTTAAAGGCTCTG
>Ga0222649_1000350_pt1 | contig 16218 bp, 29 predicted proteins | sample AntAcemetagen337_FD_179865 | JGI IMG/M metagenome (GOLD analysis project Ga0222649, IMG submission 179865) | Saline water microbial communities from Ace Lake, Antarctica - #337 | ecosystem: Environmental > Aquatic > Non-marine Saline and Alkaline > Saline | place: Antarctica: Ace Lake... | reverse complement strand
ATCACTGAGATGAAGACTGACCAGCGCGAGACAGTGCAGCTTCTGCGCGAGCTGCTCAAAGGCAAGTAACCCTCCGCACAATTCAACCGACATGCCCCGCTCCGGCGGGCCAAAAGCATTGGAGCAATGCCATGATGAACCGGATCATCCTCCACCACACAGGCGGCACATATACGCCGAACGCAACCGATCGCAGGGCTTATCACCAACTCATTGACGGGGAAGGTCGCTCGCACAACGGCGTGTTCGGCATCGAGGCCAATGCCCCCGGCAAGATCCGCAAAGGTGCATACGCTCCGCACACGCTGAGCCTCAACACGGGGTCCATCGGCGTCTCGATCTGCGCGATGGGTGGGGGGCAGTGGAATGATCCGTTCGGCGGGAAGTACCCCGTGAAGCCAGAGCAGCTCGATGGTCTGGTGCGCGAGGTGGCTGATCTGTCGAAAGCCTACGGCATCCCGATTACGCGCCGCACGATCCTTTCCCACGCGGAGGTCGAGATCACGCTTGGCGTGCGCCAGCGGAACAAGTGGGATTTTGACTATGATCCGCGCGGTGGTGCATCCCGAGATCCTGTCGGCATCGGCGACGAGATCCGCGCCGAGATCCTGAACGCCCTCGACGGCACTGTTCCTCAAGAGCCAGATGAGGTCCGCGAAATGATCCGCCGGGGATCGACCGGCTACCATGTCCGCGCCGCGCAAGCTGCCCTTGGCGTCACCGTTGATGGTGACTTCGGGCCCAACACACATGCCGCGGTGGTCAAGTTTCAGATCCGCAACGGCCTGCTGCCTGACGGCATCGTGGGCCGGATGACGTGGGCCGCTCTGCTGTGACCGTTTTTCTCATTCTGATCGCTGCCGTGGTGGCTGTGATCCTCGCGCTGACGCGCAAATAACCCGAAAGGACACGACATGGAATTTCTGACCGGCCTGCTGGCAAACGACCAGGTGCAAACGGGCATCCTTACTATCTTCGGCATCCTGCTGACATGGTTCATGAACCGGGCCGTGGGTGCGTTCCAAGCCGCGACCGGCATGCGTATCGAGGAAAAGCACCAGCGGGCGCTGCACCAAGGCATCCTGACTGCTGTGGAGAGTGGGCTCCAAGGCAATGCCGGGCAGGGCTGGCAAACACTTCGCGCGCATGTCCTGAACCACCTTCAGGAGAGCGTGCCTGACGCGCTGACAGCGCTGACCCCCGGCGATGGTGTGCTCGACCGTCTGATTGAGCGGTACAGCCGTGAGGCGATGGCGAAGCTGGGCGGAACAGCTGCACCACGCTGATGTGGATGCTCCTCGCCACGCTCTGCCTGCAAACCAGCCTGACAACAGCAGAGTGCCGCTCTGAGCGGCACGGCCCCTATCTGCTGCACAGCGACTGCCAAACAAAGGTTGCACCCCTGCGCGCCGAATTGCAGCGGCTGGCGGATGATCTGGGGGCAAGAGTTATCTTTCAATCCGTCCACTGTGAAAAGGGGCATGATCTATGAGCACCGCAGTCGCTAAAATCGATCACATTTGAGGCGAGACAATCACATGGGGGCTGCGCGCAACCCCTGACTATGACGGCACCGAGACAGTGACGTGCAGCGTGAAGCTGGCGCGCAACTCCGTTCAGGTCCCGCCGGATGCTGATGGGGTGATGGCAACGCCCGCCGTTGCGTTTATCGCCGCTGATGGTGCGGAGCGGGCGCACTACCTGTTCACGATCTCGGCCACGCAATCCGAGGCACTGCCGGATGGCAGCTACATCACGGATGCGCGTGTGGTTTCGGCGGGCGGCGCGGTGGACTATCCGCAGCCGCTGGCGATTAAGATCAGCGGTCGGGTCACGCAATGATTGTTGTGGAGTGGTTCCAAAATCCGCAGCGGTCGCACGAATGGTTCGGGCAGACCACCGGCACGCTCGCAACCATCCAGCGGCAAGGCACAAGCGCAGTCGCGTCTGTGATCGGGCCGCGCGGTGAGCCGGGGCCGTCTGTCAGTTCAACCTTGGCTATTGACCCGGCACCGGGCAATCAGATCACGACAAGCGAGGCGGGGCTTTTTGTTCCGCCTATTCCAGACTTCACCGGCGGCATTGATGGTGCGGATGGTGCGCCCGGACCGCAAGGCGAGGCTGGACCGCAGGGCGTGCAGGGCATAGCTGGACTTAAAGGCGACACCGGAGACACTGGACCAGCAGGCGCGCAAGGACTGAAAGGCGATACTGGCGATACGGGTGCGACCGGCGCAACAGGCCCACAGGGGCTAAAGGGTGATGTCGGAGACGCGGGCGCGGCTGGGGCTAATGGCGCTATAGGGCCGCAGGGCGCTACCGGTGCGCAAGGACTAAAGGGCGATACCGGAGATACTGGACCGCAGGGGCCAATCGGTCTGACTGGACCAGCGGGCCAAGACGGTGCCGCCAGCGCGCAAGGCGATACTGGGCCAGCAGGAGCGGACGGTGCGCAGGGTCCGATTGGATTGACCGGCCCGGCTGGCCCGAAAGGCGACACCGGAGACGCGGGCCTGCAAGGTGCGACCGGTGCCGCTGGATCTGACGGGTTGCCGGGTGATGACGGTGCCGCAGGACCGCAAGGCCCGATTGGTCTAACTGGCCCCGCCGGTTCAGATGGCGCACAAGGGCCAATCGGACCGCAAGGCATCAAGGGCGACACTGGCGACACTGGCGACACTGGTCCACAAGGCCCAGCAGGCGCGGACGGTCCGCAAGGGCTGAAAGGTGACGCAGGAGACGCGGGGCCAGCGGGCGCAGATGGTGCCGTGGGGCCAACCGGACCAGCAGGCGCAGACGGCGTTGGCGGCGACAGCGGGGGCGGATACCCCGAAGGGAACACTCTTGCCGGGGTGCCGCAGGTTTTCCTGACTAGCTTTTTATCGAGCAGCCCTTGGGCGTCAACTTGGACTGCCTTTCAGTCCGGAACTGGCGCGCAATCAAACATAGTCCGTCAAGACGCTACGGATAACAACAACACACACCTTCGTCTTGAAGCGGGCACTACCGCCACTGGTCGGGCGGCGGCAGCCAGTACTACAACCTCTTTTGTAGCCGGTGTAGGTAACAAGCATGAGCTAAAATGCCGCCTTAGAGTTCCAGATGGCCCACCAACCACAGTAAGGAACTATGAAGGTTATATTGGTTTTTTAATCTCGATAACCACCGTTCAAATAAGAGGCGCGTATTTCAGGTTTATTGTTGGTTCAGGGCTAGAAGCGGTTACCCGAAATGCAGGAACGGAAACAATAACCCTTTTAGCAACTCCTACATCAACTGACATCTGGACCTACGAAGTTGTTCTAGACGGCTTTACCGCTCTTTTTTACATAAACGGGATTCTGGTAGCAACACACACGACAGACGTTCCAACTGTGGGAGTCTTCACAGGTCTAGTTATTAGGAATATGCCGTCTAGCGGAGGGCCACTGAACACTAGATTATGGCCTTTTTTCTTGGCTTTGCGAACTACGACAATCTAATCCCGGCGGCGGGGACCAGCCGCATATTCCTAAACGATGAAAGGTCCATTACTCTACGTTACATACCTTTGCTGACGTTTGCCTGTACGCAAAGCATTGCCCGCTCCGGTTCGCGCCGGGGCGGGCTTTTTGCGTCCGTGCGGGACAAACGGCTTGTAACCTATTGATATGATTTAGGGCTTATTCATGCACTGCGGGACACTGTGCCATTGAAAACGCTGGATAATTTGTGGATTTGGTGGGCGACCTAGGCTTACCAATAGGCGAGTTTGGCCCTTATCCAGCGGTCTAAAGTGTCCCGCATGGCCAGACTGCGGGACACTACCAATCCAGATTTGCCAGCGCGGCGATGCCGTCTGTGGCCAGCAGGCGCCGCTCGACGCCCCTGGTGTAGATCTCGGATGTGCGCGCTTCGGTGTGGGCCATCACGGCCATGATCTGGTGCTGTGAGCAGCCGCCTTCGGCCATGAAACCGGCCATCGCTTTGCGGATGCCGTGGGAAGATCTGCCCTCCAGTCCGGCCTCCTTGCACCAGCGCTGTACCCGGACGCGCAGCACTTCGGTGGAGCTGTAGGGCTGGCCCTTGCGGTTGAGCAGGTAGGCGGGGCCCACAACTTTGACGGCGCGAGTTGCGGTGTAAAGCGGGGGCAGCATCGGGATGGAGACGGGGGCGGATCCGCGTTTGCGCGGCTGCCATTCGAGGAATGTTACGCCATCGCGGATCACTTCCTGACCCCTGCCCAGCCAGTGGGCATCTCCGATGCGGCATGCGGTGAAGGCTTGCAGGGTCAGCCACAGGTGGGGCGTGGTGCCTTTGGGGTGTGTCTCGCGGAAGGCCTTGAGGTCGGCTGGCGTCCAGGGCGTTGCGCCGCCGGTCGGGTTGCGGTTGATCGGCTTGATGCCTGCGGCGGGGTTGTGATCGATCTCGCCTCGCTCGATGGCCCAGCTGTAGACGGCTCGGATGGATTTGATCAGGTTATCCGCCGCGCCGGGGTGCGCCGCCCAGGCATCACGGATCGCTACGAACGCTGCTGGGGGTGCGACCATATCGCAATCGCCGTAGCGCGTGCCGTCCGGATCGGTGAAGTCGCACAGCCGCGACAGGATGCTGTTGCGCTGCTTCAGTGTTGCTGCTGACATCTGGCCAGCGTCTACCATCTTCCTCTGGAATCCGAGATAGCGCTGGATCAGCCAGTCGATTGACCGTTCGGGTGCGCATGGCCTGCCGCCCTGCCAGATCTCTCCCGCCCGCGCGGCGTAGTAGTGATTTAGGAAATCAGCGTGATCCGGCCCGACTGGCAGGGTGATCCGGCGCGTGTTGTCGCCGTCTACGCGCACGCGCACGCGGGGGGTGCCGTTGCGGTTTTTCTCGATCAGCAGCCCGGCCAGTCTCACGCGCATATCCATTACCTCTTGGCCCATGCCTTCGGTTTGAGAGCCTGCACATTGTCGGGCATGCTGTCCATCTGTTTGGTCGGCTGTGTCTCGATGCGGATCGATCCGTCCTTGCCAACTGTGATTGCGGCGGGGGTCAGACCTGCAGCCTCGATGGCCTCGATGGCGCGCTTTATCTCAGCCTTGGTGGCGGGTGCGGCGGGCATATCAGTAACCTCGATGCTTCTTGATGTATTCCTGCCGTCCAATTTCCCGCTCCCTAATTTCGTCGGATAAATTAGTTTCAGCTCTTGCTTGCTGGACGCGAACCTTGCTGATCTTCTCGGCGATCACTTTGCAGCCCTTTTGAGCTATTGATTCCAGTCTCGGAAATTCCGTGTCGGTTGTTTCTTTGGCTAGCTCCAATATATGCCCAATTGCTTCATCGAAAGCGGCGTTTCGCTCTTGGGGGTCAATATTCCCAAGATATTTCACGGCATTGTAAAATTCTGTCTCTATCGAGGCCTTCCTGCCGCTTAGATCTGTGGCCGATATTGCTCTTAGAAATTCAATGAATAGGTTTCTTAGGCTTGCATTGAATAAGTAGGGGGAATTTCGATGTTCGTAGTCGCTCATTTCGTGATGGGTCATGCGTATTTCTCCACTATCTTCTCAGCACGGATGATTGCCTCGATAAGAGCATCGGCCAGCGGACGGTTGAATTCACTGCTTGCCTCAACGGATGTGCCCGGAATGCTGTTGAACTTGATTTTGCAGGCGTAGCAATCAGGCGGTGGTTTCGAGTCGCTGGAGTAAATGCGTACTTTCCCGAACATTTCCGCACGCTTGAACAGCTGTTCGAGTGTAAGGGCTTCTAGTGCATCGCCTTTGCGGGATATTGTGGTGACAAGGTTCATGGTGCGGTCTCTTTCTGGCGCTTGAATTGCGCGACGTAGGACGCAAACCACCCGGCGCAGATCGTGACCCTCCCCGTCGAGACATCTGGCGCCGCAAAGCTGCAGTCTGTCCCGCTGACCGTCATGGCCAGCCCCTTGTGACAGTGAAAGGCGTTGCCAGTTTCCAGTGTCTCCTGCACTTCGGCCCAGCGGTATGGGTCCGCGCGCTCGGGCGATCCTTTGCGGAACGCGCAGTTGTCGCACATCTCTGACAGCGGCCAGTCGCGCGTCTCGATCTCCTGCAGGCGCTTGCAGTCCTTGCAGGCCGCGTGAGTGATGTCGCTGTCCGGCGGGCGCGTCACCAGCATGTTGCGGGACCCGCACCCTCCGCACCGGCCAGCCTCGTCGCCTTCGTATTCAGGTCGGGTCATCCGCGCGATTCCTTTGCTGTCTGCTGGAGTTCTGCGATCGCTATGATCGTCGGGCGTGTCTCGACTTCGTATTCATCGAGGGGCTTGCTCCAGCGGCCATTGAGGCGGGCAAGGGCGCCGCGCGTGACAGCTTGCCAGTTTTTGGGTTCGCAGTTGGTCTTGTCGCCGTCCAGGCATTTGAGGGCCATGCCCTTGGGTAGCGGGCCGTTGGTCTGCTCCCACAGGTAGCGGTGTTTGTGCACGGGGCGGGTGGCAGCGCCTGACCAAGGGTTCACTTGATCCACGATCAGGATCACGTAGCCGTCTTTTTTGCAGATCCGCTCGTGGCCTGGGCCGTGATGGTTGTGGGGCAGGCGCCCGCTTTTGAAGCGGGTGGCGGCGCTGTTGGGGTGGTAGGGCATTGGCCTGCCCTTGTTGATGGCGGTCTGACCTTTGTGGAAAAGGCCCGTGCGGCCGGTTTTCCAGCCTTTGCGGGTACACAGCGCCTTGAAGTTGTCAAAGGAGATCTCGGGGCGGTTGAATGCCCGGATGAAATCCGCGTGCAATGTGCGGCGTGGAGTTTCCTTGCGGGCCTCGATCCACGCCAGCTCGGATGCGGAGTAGGGAATGCCGCTGCCCTTCATGGCTGCTCTGCTTTTTTGGGTGCGCCGATCTGGGGCAGCATGGGAAGGACGCTTTGACCGTGCTCGGCGAAAAGCTTTGCCGCCTTGAGCGACAGGTCCGCATTGCCTGTGATTTGTTTGGCGATCGAGACCAGCGCCGCGGTGCGGGTTATTTCGGTGTCAATCTGTTCGGGTGTCAGTTCCGAATTGGACAGGCGGTCCATCTGGGCGAACAGGTGTGCGTTGAGGTCTGCGAGGCTCGTCATGATCTTTCCTTTTGCTGGCGTCTGTCGCTGGCCCCCGTTTCCGAGGGCCAGATCAGGCGTCAGGCTTCGGATGCGCCCGGAGTGGGCAGCATTCGGTGTCAGTGTCGCTGGGCGATGCGCCCGCGCCATGCGTCGTATTCGGTTCGCAGCGCGGCGAAGCGGGCGGCTGCGGCTGTGTTTGTGGCCAGATCGGCGCGGGAATTGATGCCGCAGATCATGCACAGATATTCAGCGGCGGCGGTGCTGGTGAGTTGCACGCTGCCTCCGATGGATCGGGTGCCTGCAAAGCTTTGGAATTGCGGATCTTTGCACAGGATGCCCGCCTGCGAAGGCAGGGGCATGTCGGCAAATGCGGTGCGGTGCTGCGTCTCCTGCGGAATGGGTCCGCAGTTATCCCAGCAAGGGTCGATGCCGTAGCCGGTCCGGGGCGGTGCTTTGTGGTGCGTCATGCCCGGCCCCCGGGCTTGGCTGCGGCCAGATCGGCGGCGGCGAAGATCCTGGGCGCGGCCATGGCGCGGCGCAGGGATGCCTTGCGGCGCTCTTCCGGTGTGCGGTCGGGGTGGAACATGTCCGACAGCGCCGCGCTCAGGTCGCGGGCGGCGTCGGGTTCCAGCCGGTGCAGATCGCGCGTCAGGATCGACATGGCGATGATCGCGAAGGACAGCGGCGATGCGCCGGTGGTCGCGCTGAACAGCTTGGCCGCTTCCTCAACGTGCAGCTCGGCAAGGGCCATGATTTCAGGCGCGCGTTCTTCGGTGGAGCGGTGCACGGGTTTGATCATCGGTTCAGTCCTGTGTGCGCGGGCGCAGGGTGCCGACGATTGTCGGCGCCACGGCGCTGGTGAAGGGGCCTTCGGTCGATGTTGTCTCGATTACCTCGACGGTGATGTGCATTCCGTTGCCGGATGCGGCGCGCAGGGCGCTGTTGAGGGCGGCGGCGCAGGTGCGGACCTGTGCCGCGTGGGCGGCGTCCGTCATGAGCGCTTTTGGCGCTGCCGCGAGCTGTGCGCATTCGTGGAGGGTTTTATGGATGCTCACGCTGCATCCCCCGATGTGCCGGCGCGCCAGTTTGCGACGAAGGCGGTCACGCGGGGCAGGCGGACCGCCATGTCGGCGGCGAGCGTGTAGGGCGCGGGCGGGGGCGTGGGTTCGATGGTGGCGGGGGCCGGTGCTTCGACCATGCGCTGGCGATGCAAGCGGTCCATGCGGGCGGGGGTAATCGGGTGGCCCTTGGCCTCCTTCAGCTGCGCCCAGCTGTCAGCGATGACGGCGGGTACGCGGGTGTATTCATGCGCATTGCAGACAACGCGGCGGGCAAGGTTGGTGTTTGAATGTGGCATTTGTCGTCTCCCAGAGGTTGAGGTTCTGGGGTCGATGTAATTGGAAAATATTTCCAATGTCAATCTATAAATGGAAATAGTTTCCATTTATTTAGGTTGCCTAGTGATTACCTCTAGTAGAACGTAACGAAAACATGAAGGAATCAAACAGGGTGCTGCCATATGCATGACAGACTTCTTTTTCATATTTGTAGGTCGTGCAATGTCTCGGTAGACGCGGCGTATCAGTGGTGGCTGTTTAGGGCCTTGAGGATACTCTCGCGCAACTCCGCAGGAAGGTCAGCAAGGCGGCCCCGATAGAGGAAGTCCATGGAAACGCCCCAGCGTTCTGATATAGCGTAAGCATGCTCTGACTTCAGCGGTTTGGTGCCATTGGCGATTTTGGTGTAACTGCTTGGGTCGACGCCGAAGGTTGTCGCGAACTCGCCCCTTGGAAGGTCGAGCGCTTCCCTCAAGGCGTCCAGGCGAGAGCCGACACCTTTAAGGTCAATCTGGGGCAGTTTCGCTGCGTTTTTCATAGTTGATGTGTCTACTATCTGGAAAATAATTCCATAAGTTTCATTTCCAGAGTTGACGTCTGGAAGATATTTCCATTAATTGCTTCTATGAGCAGTTTTAGAACAATCCGCGACGTGATCGACCTTTGGCCTACGCGATCTGCGCTGGCCGACGACATGCGAATTGTCGCGCCATTTGCGCCGGTGTCCTCAGAGAGGATCAGCAAGTGGCCGAGCGCCGACGCAATCCCCGCGAGATTTCATCAAGCAGTTCTGGAAGCGGCCATACTTAGGGGCTTCTTGGTTACAGCGCAGGACCTCGTTTCGCTCCACGCAGCAAAGCCTGGCGCGGAGGAGGACGCGGCATGAGTGACGCGATGTCAGCCGTCGGCGTAAATCAGCAGATACTCCATCGCGGTTTTGCTGGGCTCGGCCGCGCAGTCGGCGCGCAGGCGCATCAGGACGGTTTCATGGGTGCCGTTGATGTTGGGGTGCGTTGCCTCGAAGTCCATGAGGAAGCCAAAGGCCATGGCGACGTTTGCGATTTCTGTGAGCTGCTGCATCATCGGTTCGGCGTTTTTCAGAATCTCCTCGGGCGGCAGATCGGCCATCGCTCCAGCCATGATCGCCATGATGCCATTGCTGAAGGCGTCGGGATCGCTGCCTTCTTCGTCGATCATGGCGATGACAGTGCCGCAGGGTTCAAGGATGTACGCCTGCTGGATGTAGTGGTTTTGCAGGCCTGCCATCGGATCGGCAGCGGCTGTGGTTGCGATGGCGCAGGCTGTGGCGGTCAGAATTTTGAACATGATGGTCCTTTCTTGGTTTCGGGCAAGCGTAGCGGCGTGACCGGTGGCTGTCATGTGGATCTTATGTTTGATTACAAGGACAGCGCGGCATGATGAGACATCTGGCATGGGGTTTCGGCTTTCTGTTCTGGCTGGCTTTCGCCTGGGCGATCTCGGGGGCGATGCTGTGAGTGCGCAGATCTTCATTTTTCCGCAGCCTGCGGCATCCGCCCGCGTCCTGTCGCCTGAAGGATTGTCCGGACTGGCGGTGCCCTTCACCCCCTATGCCGTGTTGCGGGACTTTCCGGAGCAGTGGCAGGGCTATCTGCGCGCGCATTTTGCCAGCCTCAACGATGCGGGGCTGGCGTTCGGCGTGACGGAGCGTGCTGCGCGGCGGTGGTGGAACGGTGCGGCCCCGCGCGGGGCCTTCGTGGCGATGGCGCTGCGGATGCACCCGGAGACCGCGCCCGCGTGGCTGCTGGGCGATGGTCCGGCGCTGGCGGTGGCGGCGTGAGCGTGCTGCACACTCCCGTCAACCGTCCCGTGCGCATGCCCTCGGGTCTGACGGTGCCGCAATGGCTGCGGGTTCAGGCGGCGGGCGGCAACAGCCTGACACTTGACGCGGCCAAGATGCGCGACCTTGCCGCTTCGATGGAGGCGCCGGATGCTTCGGCAGAGATGGTCACGAGGAAGAGCCTGTCGGCGCTGAAGAGATCCCAGCGCTGTCTTTTGGCCTCGGTCGTGGTTTTCGTCGCATCGGTCGCGCTACATTTGATTGGTGCGCTGCTGTGAGCGGCGTCTACGAGATTGGCGGCGGTGCTGTGTCCTCCCAGATGGGCGTCGCCGTCAAAGGGGGCTGGCATGGGGGCCTGTGCCGCCCCCGCATGAATTCGCGCAGGGGGCTGACGGTGCCCGTATGCCTGACGGGGGCGCAGGTCTGCGCGAAGCCCCCATACTGCCTTCGTGTTGAACTGGCCGCGCGTCCCTGTCCAGACGTGCGGCCTTTTTTCGGCGGGATCGAGGCATGAGCGGATTTTCGGATGAGATCAAGGATCTGATCGCGGCGGCGGATGATGAGCTGCGGCGTGCGGATCTGAACATGCGGGTGTTGAGGTCGGTGCAGGATCTGGAGGCTGCGCTGATGGCGTTTGACGTTCGGGTCGAGGTTCAGAGCCATGGGCGGGCTACGCTGGGGCTGGCGCTGTCCTGGGGTGAGCCGGAGGCGGCTGTCGCGACCGTGACCGCCGCGCCGGAGCCGTCGCGCGATCCGTCCTCCGTTGTTGTGTTACATGAACCCGCTGCCGTTGAGATGAACCCCGCGGCTGATGTTGGCCCATCGGTGGTTCCGGATGCTGACGATGCCGCGCCGGTTGAGGAGTTCATTTCCGGCGCTTGGTCGGATGCCGAGACCGCCACTGCGCACCGGATGCTGGATGCGGGCGAGAAGACCGGCGCCATCGCCCGCGCGCTGGGGCGGAAGTATGATGCTGTCAGTGTGGCCCTTTCGAAGCTGCGCAAGACGCGGGCTGCGGCAGCTGGTGTGCCAGTCGAAAAAGCGCCGGCCAAGATGAAGCTGGTTCCCGGCAAGCTGCGCGCGGATAAGGCTGCCAAGCCTGTCACGCCGGTCCCTGATGCCAGCGCGGCGTCACTGGAACATGGGCGGCAGTTCGGGCGCATCCACGCGCATCTGGACAGCCTCGATCCTGATGCGAATTGGACCGTCCAAAAGGATTTAGAGCTCGTCTCTGCGATGGCTGCTGACAGCGGCGGCTCGCGGGCGGCGGTGAAGCTCGGGCAGCCTCTTCCCATCGTCCTGGCGCGCTGGCGTCTGCTGAACGTTTTTGTCGGCGACAAGATACATCTGGATCGTTTGATCGTGGTCCTGCGCGCTCGGATGGTCGAGGCATGAGCTGGCTGGCCGAAACCGGTCGCGATGCGGCGTGGCGGGCGATGTGGGCGGAATATGGCGATTTCCGGCTGTTTCAGGCCTGTGATCTGGATCAGGTCGCGCGCTGCGGGGCGGGGTTGAGGGTCATCGAGATCATCGGGTCGGCGGATGCCCATCCGGCGGAGCTGCGCGATCTGTCGCTCGGGCTGGCGCTGCGCGGGGTGTCGGCGATCAGCCTCGATGTCTACGCACGGGCGGTCTGCGGGCTGGACGGTGACGACATGGCGCAGACCCCTGCGATGACGCGCGGCCTGATGGATCTGTGGCGCAATAGTCTGGCCCGCGAGGTCAGCGGTGTCGCGATAGCTGCCACCGGTGAGCCGCTGCGCGATGCGGCATTGATTGAGCGGGTGGGGTTCCACCTTCGCAGGGGCCGCAGTGCCCATTTTATGGCTAAAGGAGCAGTGTGATGGGGAAGATCGACCGGAAAGCGATCGCGCGCGATTATGCGGACGGCGTGCGGATCTCGGATATCGCGGCGCGGCACGGTGTGCCCTATTCGTCTGTCGGGTCCATCGCGGGGCGGTTGGGCGTGCTGAAGCGCCGCGTCACCACCCTCGACCATCTCGACCCTGATCAGATCGCCGCGCTGTGGTTCAGCAACAGGCGCGTGTCTGACATCCTGTTTGAGTTGTCCTGTGCAAAGCCTCGGCTGGGTCGCATTCAGGCGCATTTCGGGTTTCCCTACCGCCACGGGTTCGACCGCAAGATGCCGGATGATCTGGAGCGGATGCGGGCGGAATGGGCTGCGAAGTTCGCGTTGGATCGGGCATCTGAGGGCAAAGCGGGTGATGTGCCGACGCACGCTTTCCCAGCAGCGCCTGTGACCAGCGGATCGCCGTTCTGGACGCCTGCGCGGGATGCTGCGGTCCGGGATACGGGCGGGCGCTGGCAGGCCGTCTCCGCGCTCGCTGATAAGTGGGACCGGCCATCGGCGCATGTGATCGCGCGCTGGCACCGGCTGGGGGCTGCGGCATGAGCGATTCCGTCGAAATCAGGGGCGTGACCTATCCCAGCTTGGCGGCTGCGGCGCGGGCGCTGGGGGTGAAGTACGTGACCGTGCACCGCGCGCGCGCGCTGGGTCGGCTGCACCGCTGCGGCATCGGGCGCGCGGGTGTCGAGCCGATGGCGATCTGCATTCGCGGTCGGGAGTTCGAGAATGCCGAAGCTGCGGCGCGGGCGTTCAAGGTGACCAAGGGCGCCATCTACACCGCGCTGCACCGGGGATCAATCGACCGGATCGGGCTGCCGCCCAGGTGCGGCTTGCCACGTGCGCAGGAATTCGTGATCGGGCCGCTGCGCTATCCCTCCAAGCGGTCGGCGTCAATCGCGCTGGGGTTCGCGCCTGAATACGTGAGCAACGTGCTGCGCAACGGCGGGCCGGATGCGCGGGCGAGCCTGCTGCGCGCTGCGATGGCGCTGGCGGCACGGCAGGAAGCGGCAAAGCGGAGGATGGCGGCATGACGCGGGCGGTCGCGCGTGCGGATCTGGCGGCGGTGGATGTGGCGACCCTGCCTGTCTACCCGATCTCGTCGGATGAGCGGTTGCAGAGCCATTATTTTTTCCAGATGCATTTTGCCCGATGGCTGTCGAGCACCTTTCGCATGCTGGCGGACCCGGATGTGCGCGGGATCGGGATAGATCTGATCTGCTTGGCACAGAATGAGGCGCCGGTGGGTACGCTGCCCGTCGATCCGCGCATGCTGTCGCGGCTGTGCGGGCTTAGCCTGGAAGACTGGAACAAGTTGGCACAGCGCGAAATCCCGCCACTCTATGGGTGGGAGCCGTGCCTGTGCGATGGCGAGATCCGTCTGATGCACCGGGTGGTGATGGAGATGGCTTTGGGGGCAGTGGCCTCCAAGCGCTCGGCTGTCGAGGGTGCGGCACAGAGGCGCGATGCCAAGCGGCTGAAGGATCTGCGCGAGCGGATCGAGGCCATCGGCGCGGGGCAAGTGCTGCGGCAGGCCAATGTGCTCGACCGGATCGATGCGTGGCTGACGGATCATCACAGCGGAAACCGGACTGAAACGGCGGTGCGTTCGGCGCTCGATGCGGTGATGTCGTGAGGGTGCGCAACTCTGTGCCATTCTGTGACGGTTACAGAATGGTTACGGAAAGTTACGGAACGGTTACAGAATGGAACGGAATTGTCACCGTTTTGCACGGTGTTGTTCCCTTTTTTTCCGAAACTCTGTGCGCACTGAGAGGAGAAGAGAAGAAAAGAAAAGAGAATGAAATGACGGACCGCGCACCGAATGGGCAGGGTGCTTGTGGATAAGTCGGGATCTGCTGGGGATGAAGGGAAACACGATGGAAACGGCAGCGCACAATGACGGGCAGGGCGACGTCCAGATCGGCGAGAGCAAGCGCGACAGGGTGCGCAGGCTGTTGATCGCACCGCTTCAAGCGGACGGGTTCCGGTTTCGCAAGAACGTGGCTGTCGAGAAGGTTCAGGGCAAGCTCGACCAGCTGGCCGATGATCTGGGCTATCTGTCGGACGCGGCGCTGGCAGATCTGCGGGTGAGCCTTCGGACCAAGGGCGCGGGTGCCGACAAGTGCTTCTGGCCGGAGCGGGTCACGGTGCTGGCGCTGGCGCAGGCGCGACAACCGCGACCGCTGGAAGAGTTGCCCGGCATCCTGTCGTGGTTCGCCTCCGCTGCGGGGCGCGAGGCGCTGCTGGTCGACCGGCTGGTGGCTGAATACCAGTTCTGGACGCGCAGCACGCGGCCTCCGCTCAACGATGGCGAATGGCGCGGCGTCGAGGCGAAGGCGGCTGAAATGCGCTCGCGGCTGGATCTGCTGGAGGATCGCGAGCGCCGCGGGGTTTTGAGAGATGAGGCCGACGGGCGGTGGCTGGACGGCTACAGAAAGCGGCGGGCCTACGTGGCCGGTCTGGTGCAGGGTGCAGGAAAAGGGGCGGCGTGATGGGTGATGTGGAATGGGGTCCTTGGGTAGAGCATGACGGGCGTGGCTGCCCAGTGAGAAGGGGGTGCCGTGTCGAGATCAGCGTCTCGCATGGGGTTGACGTGCCCAAAGCAAACCGAAAGCAGTTCGGCAATAAGTTGCATCCGGCGTGGTCCTGGGCGCTGCGGCCGTCTGCATACAGGATCGTGCAATACCGCCTTGCGCGTCCTGCGGTGTTGCGCCAGCTGGTCGATCTGGTGGAGAACCCGCCCGCACCTGTGGCACCACGCGAAAAGGTGGACGCATGATGGCGCTGGGGCGGGCGCAGGGGTCGTGGATGGCGATGCGGGCGCAGATGGATGCGGGCGTGCGCGATGTGCTGGGGCTGGCGGGCGATGTGGCCGTGACGCCTGCGCACCGGGACGCGGCGATTGCGCGGCTGGTGCGGCGGGCGGGCAAGGTGCCTGATGTCTGCGACCGCGCGCAGATCATCGCGGCACCTGCGCGCGGTCCGGTGCTGGGGTTCTGGCCCAAGGAAAGCTACACCACCGCGACGGGGCAGGTGCTGGAGCGTCGGTCGGGCCGCTATGCCGCGCTCAAGGTTCAGGATGCTTTCGACAAGGCGGCGGTCGCGGCTGCGCGGACAGGCCAGCCTGATCCGTTCACGGATGCGCAGCGGGACGCGGGGCGGACGTATGGCGCGCTCTTTCACCGCTGTGCGTCGTCGGGCCTCAAGCTATCCAGTCTGGAAGGCGGATCGGGTGGCGGTGGTGCTGGCGGTGTCAGCGAGGCGGTGCTCGATGATTTGCAGATGCTGCGGTTCTATGACCGGCGGATCGGGCGCGGTGTGTCGATGGCGGTGCGGCGGGTGCGCCCGTCCTTGCGCGGCGCAGCGGACGGTATGCACAAGCGCAACATCACCGACGCGCGCCTGGTGCATTTGTTCTGCGTGGACGGGGAGACGATAAGCGGGGTTCTGGTGGCGCATGGCTGGGCAGATAGGGGAAAAGCGCGGCTGGTGGTTCGTGACGCTCTGCGGTCGGTTCTGGACCGTCTGGCGTGGTAATCCTGACGGGTGGTGCAGAAAGGGGCTTGACGCTTAAGTCCGACCTTTGTAGTTCTTGTGACATCATCACGAAATGCGCCCGCAGGAAACTGCATCGGGCGCATTTTGCGTTTTATACATACCAGCATATCAGAGCAGACGCGCGGGCCTTCGGGTCGATGGGCGATGGAAGTCGGCGCGGGGGCTTTGCGCTGTCGTCGCTTCGTAGTGGATTGGAGGGCCGATGGGCAGGCTCAAGGGTCGTGGTATTCAGCCTCGTTTAAAAGCGATGCCGCCGCGTCTTAAGCCTCTAGCCCCGGTCGCATCCAGTGCGGATGACGGACGCAGATCCAAAGACTGGCTGAACACTGCGCGCTGGCAACGGCTTCGACGTGAGGTCCTGCTGCGCGATGGCTACATCTGCCAGCAGACAGGGGTCGATCTGGTGGGAAAGCACCCGGAAGCGAACAGTCCGGTTGTAGACCACATTGAACCCCATCGCGGCGACGAAGCGCTGTTCTGGGACGAAGATAACCTGCAGTCGGTCACGAAGGAGTGGCACGACCGCGTGAAGCAATCATTGGAGAAGCGGGGGCTGGCTTAGGGGGGGGGTGGTCGAAAGTCCACAGCCTGTCCGGAGCCAGAC
>Ga0222649_1000349_pt1 | contig 16222 bp, 18 predicted proteins | sample AntAcemetagen337_FD_179865 | JGI IMG/M metagenome (GOLD analysis project Ga0222649, IMG submission 179865) | Saline water microbial communities from Ace Lake, Antarctica - #337 | ecosystem: Environmental > Aquatic > Non-marine Saline and Alkaline > Saline | place: Antarctica: Ace Lake... | reverse complement strand
TTAAAAAAACATGCCACGCCTGTCGTGGCGAAGGAGAAAGCAGAATGAAAGACACAATATTAGAAGAGCTTATGCAAGACGGCACACAGTACTGCTGCTACTGCGGACAAGAGAAGGTGCGGTTTCACTGTTGCGGTGAGAACCACTTTCAAACATTTGCCGAGATGCGCCCTGATGAGCAGGACGAGTTTTTGGACAACGAGGAGTAAGACGTGAGCATTGAAGTAATGAAGCAACAGCCCGCCGATAAGCCTGTGGCGTGGATGATGACGAATGCGATGGGCAAGCCTTATTTCCGCAAGAACCCGCAGGACAAGGTGTTTAACCCGCAGCCGGTTTACACGTCACCACAACCGCAGAAGCCTTTGGTTGGGCTGACAAGTGATGAAATAATTAAATTGATTCAAGACAACGGACTGACCTTGCATGGTGACATTGAACATTTTGCCGCCCTTGTCGAGGAACATGCTTATGCCAAGCACCTTGAACTGCCCGAACCAAGACTTACCGGAAAGTTTTCTATAACCGCACTCAAGCCCATCAAACCGTACTTTGACACCATCCAAGAAGATATTGACTTGCTGTACCAAGTAAGCAGTGCAGACATTGAAGCGTTGGAAGACGCAAAGATTACGCTGAATGTCATCAAAGAAGTAGAACCCGGCGTTTACGACGAAATCATTGATTCGTCTTTGTTGTTGATAGACAAAGCATTAGGTATGAGCTACGGCGACGCGATGGAACGAGTTGCAATCAGAGCAAGGAGCCCGACATGACCGAGCAATACAAAATGGGCTGGACTGACCCGCGTACCATGTCAACGGCAGAGTTGTTTGCTGATTACGTTGCCACAAAAGCGCAGGTACACAAGCCTTGGGTTGGGCTAACGGATGAGGAAATCTGGAGTGTTTATACGCAAGTGGACTCAATGCAATATATGGAATTTTCTCACGCCATTGAGGACAAACTAAAGGAGAAGAACAATGGCTAAGCTAATCGACTTCCCCCTTGGCATTAACGAGGGCGAGACGCGCCTAGACCTTGACCCCGACGCGGTGCTAACTGGTGCAGTAGGACTGTTAAAAGAGGTGGTCATTGTTGGCTATGAAGCTGACGGCTCATTGTATTTTGCAAGCACCCGAGCAAATGGGCCTGATGTGCTGTGGCTACTTAAACAAGCCGAGCAGAGACTCTTGGCCATCGAGCGGGAGATGAGGACATGAGCGCAGAAAAAGAAATCAGAAGAACTAACGCATGGGTGCGCAGACGCATTAGCCCACGACGCATGCCAAGGGATGAGAAGCCAATCACTGACTATGAGTTTCAAGTCCCAAGCGCGTGGCTTGGGGCCATGGCTAAGTGGGCAAAGTACATGCTGGTCATCATCACGTTGTCAATGATTGCTGGTTATGCATCAGTATTTTTATGGGTCTTTGATAACGTAGGACACTTCAGATGACAGGCAAATTATCAACAGGAAACGCATTTACCCTGTTCAAGGGCGAGGGGTTCTTGACCAACGACAAGGCTATCATGCGCTCAGAGAGAAACAAAGCTGGAGGTATCGCCAGAGCCAAGAAAGAGCTACCAGCCAACCAAAAGAAATTTAAAGTCAACCAATCACGAAAGGCACTAAATAAATGAAAAAAAAGACGCAAGCAACAGGTGTTGTCGTTATTCGACCATATGCCCCTAAGGCAGGCACAGGGGCCCACAAGCTGCTGTTGGCCCTATCGAGTGGCCAAGAGACGCAGCGCCAGTTATACAGCCGTACGCACACGGCTGGACAGGCACTTGGTCTGTGGCGGGAGAAGGTCATGCGGCCCTTGGTCCATGGTGCGTGGGTAGAGGCCGTGAAGATCTACTCTTCGGCCGAGGAGGACAAGACGCTGTATGGTTTAACGCCCGCGGGCCTACGCATATTGAATGCTCTAAACAGCATCAAGGAGGTGGAGGAGTTTACGCCTGTCGTTGCGGCTAAGCGGGAGCGTTTTATCCCGCAGGGTGTGTACACGGGGGAGGCCCCCTTGTTTACGCGCCCCGGCGCGTTGGACTTTTTAAATTGCCCAAGTCGTATTGGGAATAGATTGATTTACAAGGAGAATACAGATGTCAGAAAAACCGTTACCCTTGCCTAATCCGTTTACACATCCACCTAAGATTTTTTCTGAGGGGGAGTTGCGCAAGTGGAACAGGAGTTTTATTAACAGCAGGAATGCTCAGAGCAGGGCGGCCCAAATGGCGAAGGCGGGCCATGTGCCTGTGCGCTTGAAGAACACACTACCGAGGAACAAGGCATGACCGATGAAGAGTATAGGGAATTAGATTTTGAGGTTGCGGATTTACGCAGTGAGAATCGTGTTTTGCGAAGTCGTTTGGAGAGTGCGATTGATGAGGCGCTTCGTTTGCGCCATAAGCTTGAGCATATTTATGCGTTGTCGCATTTATCGCTGACTACGGTCAGCCAATCGGAAAGGGGCCTTGATGCGCAGGGGCGTGAGGCTTGGTAATTTTAACTAGGAGAGATGTAATGGGTATAGAACAAGCTGGCAGTATGAGCGGCAAGATCCGCGCTTTAATCGGTGCCGAGCCTGAGTGGCCAAACAGGGATATTGCTCGTGTGTTGGGAACGACATCTGCGCGTGTTGCGCAGGTTCGCACTGTCATGAAGAAGCGGGCCGTGGTCCATGCTGCGGCCACCAGTGCCAACGACACGCAGGTAGCGGGCACTCACTACAAGGGAAAAGCTATTCAGCCTTGGGACTACATTGTTTCGAACGAGCTTGGGTACTTGGAAGGCAATATCGTGAAATATGTTTCGCGCTATAAGGAGAAGGGCACACCAAAGGCGGACCTTTTGAAGGCCCGCCATTACTTGGATAAGCTGCTTGAGAGTTTTACCTAGCCTCACCCCAGCTGGGGCCGACTTCCACATCGACCCGGCTTGGCACTTCAAGCTTCACAGCATTGACCATGATTTCAGCCGCTTCTTCAGCGGCTTTTTTATCGTCCACGCTCAGGACAATTTCATCATGCAACTGCAGTACGATGCGACTGCCGTTCTTCCACAGCTCGAGCATGGCTTTCTTTGTCTGATCCGCAGCAGAGCCTTGGATCAGTCGGTTCAGTCCCTTGTAGGTGCCTGCGCGCTTGATCCGTTGGCCATACTCAATAACTGCTTGCTCACGCGGCAGAGCCTTGTTCACGCCCCACTCCACGGGCTCCCACAATGGGAAGCGGCACTTGCGTCCTAGCAGTGTGCGGATAGCGCCCCCTGTGGCGGGGTGTTCTATTCTTTTCATCACGGCATTGACGGTGCCCTTTAGGAATGGCACGTTTTGGTGGAACTGCCCAATAAGGTCACTGGCTTCTGTGATGTCTAGGTCTAGCTCATCGGCCAGCTTGTTTTTTCCCATGCCATACATCAACCCAAGGCCGATGGTTTTTGCTTGCTTGCGGTTGATACCTGCCATATCGGCCACCATTTGGTGGAAGTCGGTATCGGGGTTGGCGCGGTAGGCATCGACCATGCTTTCGGATCCGGGCAGGCTTAGTAAGCTTGCGTAGTGGACCAAGAGCCGTGGTTCTTGGGACGAGAAGTCGTTTGAGGCCCACAGCTGCCCTTCTTCCGGCAGAAATAGGCCGCGGACCATGGGGCCGATGATTTCGTGGCGAGCAGGTACCTGTTGCAGGTTTGGTTGCGCCATGGATAGGCGTCCAGTAACGGTTCCGCCGTCATCCGAGCGCATTTGGTTGACATGTGGGTGAATTCGCCCGGTTTTTTCGCTAAAGTCAAGGTATGGCTGCAAAAAAGTGCTGTGCGTCTTGTTTGTTTCGCGTGCTTCGACTACCAGTTTGGCAATGGGGTGCTCGCAGCCGTTCAAAAAGCCTTTTGTAAAGCTTGGTTGGCCGTTTGCGGTCTTTGGGTAGGGCAAATTCAATGCATCAAAGGCATGCGCGATGCTTGCTGCGGCCCAGATGTCGACACTGCTTCCAGCGGCGCTTCTGATGTCCTTATGCAACTGCTTTTCGCGTTGCTGTAGCTGCCCGATCAGTGTTTCGCACTTCTTGCGATCAAAGCGGATGCCGCGGTAGGTCATGTCCATAAGCGCAGGGAAAACGTCGGTCTCCAGCTCAAAAATGGATTCGACTTCTTCTTTGCGCAGCTGGACTTTGAAGTAGTGCCACAGCTTCAGTGTCAGTGCCGCGTCTTGCTCCGCGTAGTCGCCCACATACATCGCGGGCAACTTCCACAGCTCCTTCTTTGGGTGCACACCGAAGTCTTTTGCCGCTTGTTTTAGTCCTTGCTCGGACTTGATTTCTTTTAGGTAGTCAAAACCTAGGGAGTTCAGTGCAAAGCTGAATCGGTTCTCATCAATTAGGGGCGCAGCGAGCATGGTGTCGTAGATGCGCCCCTTGACCTCGAACCCTGATGCACGTAGCCAGCCGCAGTCATAGGCCGCGTTATGCATGACCTTGTCACACGGCAGTGCCACCACGTCTTTTATCCAGCGCTCTACATGCTTTTTGTCGAGGTTGCCACCGCCAGCATGGGCGACGGGGAAGTAACCTGCCCAGCCGTCTACAGCAATAGCGTAGCCAACAATATAGCCATCATTTCTAGGCCAACCGGGCCCAAACTTCTCCATATTAGGGTCGCATGTCTCGAGGTCAATTGCAATCTCCTTGGCGGTTGATAGGTTGGGAAAAACTTCTGGTGCAACCCACTCCGTAGCGGTGGGAAATAGTGGCATTGTTCTCATATCCTGAATCCTTTTTCTATGTTCTGGGGCATTACTAGGTGCAGCGTTTGCTTGGCGCGGGTGATGCCTACATAGAACAGACGGTGTATGTTGTCTGCATTGACGGCATACTCTTTTGCAAACTTTGGTGAGAGGTCCATAAGCAGTAAGACGTTGTCCGCCTCCCCGCCTTTTGCTCCGTGGATCGTGGACAGCCGCACGCGGCGCATGTCCGAGATCTTGTTGCCGCGCTTCAATACGGAGAGTAAGTACTCACGCTTGTCGTGGGCAATCTTTGTCAGTGCTTGATGCCATATAAGGTCGCTCAGGAGGCCGTGCCTAGCGCTTAAAGCGGCCATGTCATACATCTCAGTAGGGTCGCCCGTTTTAAACGTCTTGTGGCCCCGTGTGACGGCTGCTGTGTCAAGATATCGGTACACGGTTTTGACTTCTTCGTAGCCGATGCTCAGGCCTTTGCGCAGTTTTTCCCAATTGACCACAGCGCTAATCACCACGTCGGTCAAGCTTGATACGCCGTTGCGCTCGAAGATGATGCCCATGCTCTTAAGCCATTCGTGCACAGGGTTCAGCAGGTAGTTGGTACTGCCTAGGATGAGCCATTGTCCGTGGTCCACGGGTACGTCTTCAAAGCGGCGATAGGTGTACACGGCTCCCTCAAACTCACGCGGACGCCACTTTTTTTCTTGGCGGGACAGGATTCGGTGAACAACCCTGTCGGCTAGTTGGTGCACGGCTGCTGGTACGCGGTACGATTGCTCTAGGACGGTGACACTGCCTGAAAAGGACAAGAAGCTATCGACATCGGCCCCGGCCCAAGTGAACACAGCTTGATCGTCATCTCCCGCTATAAATGTACGCTGTGCTTTCTTGGCCAGCTCTTCGACCATGCGCCACTGCATACGGGACAGGTCTTGTGCTTCATCGACAATAAGTACATCCAATGCAGGCAGTCGATCAGGTTCCTCCACTATCTGCTCTAGCAGGTCAGTGAAATCCATTAGGCCGCGTGCGGTTTTGTAGTGACGGTAGCTGCGCTCTACAAACTCAAAGTGGTGCCACTCTATGTCGAGGTTTGATTGGTTGTAGTGGTGGCGCAGATCAAGGCCCTTGATCCGTGCAAGGTTGATCTCGTTCAGGATAGGGTTGTCTGTTTTGACAAAGTCTAGTTCCTCGTCACGTGACAGGTTCAGCTCAATGCCTGCTTGCTCAGCAAACTCTTTGAAGTGCTCTGCCTGCATCATGTCATCGGTTCGCACCGATAGGCAGTGAAAAGCCAAGCTGTGCAGCGTGCGGAAGTACGGGAAGTCTGTCTTTGCGTTAAGTGAGGGAAATTTCTGAATGGCCCTGTCCCGTGCCTCATTCGCCGCCTTTCTAGTGAAAGAAAAGTAGCCAATGCTTTCTGAGCGCACACCTCTTTCCAGCTCGGTATCCACCACATTGAGCAGGTATGTTGTCTTACCTGCTCCGGGTGGGCCAAATATTTTATTGATGGTGCTCAAAACGGGCTCCCTTCTATCCTCTTGGTCTGTGAATCAAACGGAGAGTCCTGCTTATCAAAGCTCGGTATGCGCCAGCACCGCACGGTTCGACCTTTGATGAACAGCGAGATAGGCTCCCCACCCATGTCACGCAGTCGCTGTGCCATCTTTGGTGCAGTTAGGCCGATAAAGGTGTTGCGCTTTAAGTGGCCCTCTAGGTCCTTCATGCGAAAGTAGGTTCGGCCCTCATCCTCATCCCGCCATGGCCTGCCCATCACCAGTTCTTCTCGGTCTAACGCTTGCTGCATGTGGGTTGTGTACTCTTCCAGCAGGTCGGTGAATCGACCGGTGATGCTGGTGTCCTCACTGGCCTCTGTGATCTGCTCTGTCTCCACCATCTCCTTAAGCAGGGCATTGAGCATTTGCTCCCAGTCTTGCTTGCGCAGGGTTGGTGGCACGAGGTTCAGTCGCTCTAAGCAGGCCTTTTGGAAAGCAACTTGGTTGTACAGGCTCTCTGTGTCCAGCTCCACGCGGCGACCATTGATATCCAAGAACCAAAGTGGCGGCTCGCTTGCATATTTGGAAAGTGAGGATATCTGGGGAGCATCAGGACCATTGGCCCCAATGCCATATTTGCGAGTACGACAAAGGCCGCTGTTGCAAAAAGAATTCAGTGGCATGTCTTTGCACTTGTACTGGTAGTCTTTCTTTCCGACCTGCTTCATCAGGACTTGCACTTCGTTGTTAGGCAGTGGTGGCGAGACATACTTGTAGTTGTACTCAACCATCTTGTCTTCCCAATCAGAGGGCAGTGCTCTTTTCAGGTAGGTGCCGATGGCAAACAGGCCATTGTTCCGGGTACCCTCTGGAAATCCTTGTGCACAAAGGGCTTGCAGGCAGGGGGGTCCGTCTTTAATTGGTGTTTCTGGTTGCACTGGCGGCTCAGGCACACTCAGTGGCAGGGCTTGCACGTTTGCTTCGTACAGATCAAAGAATTCTTCTAGCGATGCGGAATCGCCGTTGGGCAGGAAGGCGTAGCGCATGCCGTTGTCGCCGCCAAAGTATGGCAAGTTCAAAAAGTTGCCTGTGTCGCCGCGGTCTACCAAGATCTCTGCTTGCTTGGGGAATATCTCCCGCCCGGCTTCGCCCAGTAGCGCAGCAGCGTTCTTTAGGTAATCCTGCATCAATGAAGCAGCTACGGGCTCCCTAGTAAATAGGAACACGTGCGCGCCGCCGGACTTGCTGCGGCAAACAACCATAGGCAGCTTCAGTGACGTAACTTTTTCAACCAAGCCTTTGTGGTCGATAGGGTACTGGTCAATGTCAATACAGCCCCAAATACAAGAATTGTCGGCACGAATAGGAATAATGCCAAGAGACGGCTCAACACCGTCCAAATGTTTTTCCCACAGCTCTTCTGTAGGGGGCTTTCTAACCACCGTGGCCTTTCCTGCTTGTTTCCCGTCGCCACGCTCCGACTTAATGATGTAAGTGCCATAGGCAATGTCAAGGCCGCTAAAGATAGCCTTAAATCTTTCTAGTTTTTCGCTCATCGACTTTCTCTGTGGGGGTGGGGCTACTCGCTGCGACTGCTCGTGGATGAACCCACAATGTTGGCAGCATCCGCTTTCACCCCGAAACTTAGAATGGTGCGGCTGCTGACGAGGACTCTGTGCCTTCGCCTTCATGCTTCACCTTAACGTCTCCTGAACCAATCTGCGAAGCAAAAGCTTTAGCAGCGTGGTATGCATTAATGTCTTCTATGGCACCGATGCGCTCGATCTCCCATCCAAACCATTTACCCTTGTCGTTTGACTCACCTTGTGTAGTAAGTCGGTACAACTGCGAATACATGGGCGGTGTGTAGGGGCCATTCTTGCCCATCAGCTTCGCGGACATCATCATGCTGTTCCACTTGCGCGACTTCTTCAACTGCGTGGACTTCATAACGATTAGGGCTGCTTCTGGCATGCCATCTTCGTTAATGGTCATCACGTAGTGATTGGCCGTGTTCTCGATGTAGTTGCCGTTATCCAAGTAGTCCTTGTTGTCCCCCGGTTCGCGGTGCGTGCGGCTTAGAATATCAGACGTGGCAGGGTAGATCGACAACGGTGCGCCTGAGCCTGAGCCACGTGGTGCCCACTCAATGTACTGGCGGACATAGGCACAGGGGATCACCACAATGCCTTTTTTGCCGTCATACAGCTGATTGGTAACAGAGTTCAGGATCATACCGGGCATTGCGCCATCAACCTCGCCAATCTCTGGGGAGACGTTGGTCAAAAGGCGCAGGAATGGCAGTGCAAAGTCGTCCTGCTGCATGCCTTCAAAGCCACCTGACGCGTCGTCTTCAAAGCTCATTACTAGTGCCAGTGCGTTTTCGGATTTCACTGCTACTTCGTTCTTGGTAACCATTTTCATTTTCCTTTAAGCTGATTTAATTGTTGCCTTTTGGCCCACGTATGCGCCGAAAAGCTCTGATGGGAACTCGTTGCCGCGCTCCACCATTTCTCGAACCCAAGCCTTTAGGGTTTGTGGTTCGACCTTTTGCGCTTGCTCCACTGGGTAGTTTTGCTCACGCAATTGGCTGAGTAGTCCATCGCACAGTTGGTCTTCACCTCGACCAAACCGTACGGAGACCGTGTTCTTAATAATGTCGTCAAAGCCGTGATCCCGCAGCCACTCGTAGGCCTGCGCACGGTTGGCTTCCTTGATACTGGCGCTGTAAAACGCTTTGACATCGATCTGTGAGCCGTCTTCCATCTTGAATGCAGTCATGCCTAACTCGGCAAGCATTGCAGGGATGGTGTCTTCAAGCAGCTTACGCTGCTGCTCCTTACGCTCGGAGACCACGGATTCTAGTTCCTTGATCTCGTTCTCTAGCTCTTTCGCGCGCTTTGCCAATGCACCCACAGAGGACAGGTCCTCATTCTTGATCTGCAAAGCACCAGCGTCCTGCTCAAACATGTCGGCAATATTACTCATCTCTTTCTCCATTCTCAGTTACGTTGATTTTAATCGGGATGTAGACCTTTTCTCGTCTGTCCCACTTAAGCGCGGTGTACCGACCTCCGTTAAAAGCCGCCGCGACTGAACATACTAACCCAATTGCAACCGGATCTCCCGTCAACAACAAAAAATCTCCATCAGTGTAATCCCGTAGCTTGCGCCTTAGTAGGCGGATCGCGGGGGACGTAGAGAAGGCTATCTGTGTGTTGGACGGCAGAAGTACACTCAGTTCACCAAACTTCATTGCGGATGCAATGTCATGGTTTGGCATCTCTTGAACTACATAAACTTTACTCACGTTACTTTATCCTTTCTTGAAACGAGCATGTAGTGTACAATACTTTTCCAAGCTGTCAACAGCTTTTTCAAAGAAAGGAAGAAAGTTATGGATTGGTTTTTACAGAAATACCCGTACAAAAACAAGCCGTTTGACCATCAAGCGGCGTATTTGCAGCGTTTCTGGGACACAAAACACGTGGCACTACTGGCTGACATGGGCACCGGAAAGAGCTTTATGCTCATCAACAATGCAGCCATGCTGTACGACAAGGGGGAAATTGACTCCATGCTAATCGTCGCCCCCAAAGGTGTGTACAAGAACTGGTATAGAAGCGAGATCCCTAAGCATATGCCGGATCACGTGACGCATACCATGGCCTGCTGGTCACCTACTCCACGCAAGGCAGAAAAGGCTGAGATGGAGCAGATGCTTAATGCCGTAGACACCCTGCGGATACTGATCATGAACATCGAGGCGTTTAGTACAGAAAAGGGGATGACCTACGCTCGCACTTTCCTGCGTGTGACCAAGGCGTTCATGGCCGTTGACGAGAGCACCACGATCAAAACGCCTACGGCCAAGCGCACCAAAAATATTGTGAAGGTAGGCAAGGAAGCTGTGTATAAGCGTATAGCCACAGGGTCGCCTGTGACAAAGAGTCCGCTTGATTTGTACGCCCAGTGCGAATTCCTAAGCCCCGACTGTTTGAATTCATACAGCTACTACGCCTTCCAAGCGCGGTACGCGATTCTTGTTGAGCGCAAGATGGCTACGCATACATTCAAGCAGATCGTGGGCTACCGTCGCCTTGACGAACTGCAGGGGAAGCTAAACGACTTCTCGTTCCGAGTGACCAAGGAGGAGTGCTTGGACTTGCCAGACAAAGTCTATACCCGCCGCGAGATTGAGCTGACCACAGAGCAGCGCAAGGCCTATGACCAGATGAAGCTAATGGCTTTGGCCGAGATCGACGGCAACTTGATGTCCACCAACAATGCGCTGACCCAGCTGATGCGCCTGCACCAGATTGTCTGTGGGCATGTCAAAACGGACGACGGGCAGCAAACAGATCTGCCTAACAACCGTGTCAATGAGCTCTTGGCGACAGTGGCAGAGACACAAGGCAAGGTCATCATTTGGGCCAACTACCGCCGCGACATTGAAAACATCCGCAAGGCTTTGGCCAAGGAGTACGGCATGACCAGTGTGGCTACTTATTACGGCGGCACGGAGGTGGAAGAGCGCCAAAACATTGTGGATCGATTCCAAGACCCGGAAGAGGACCTGCGGTTTTTTGTGGGCAACCCCCGAACAGGTGGCTACGGACTGACGCTTACCGCCGCAAACCTTGTTGTGTACTACAGCAACAGCTTTGACCTTGAGGTGCGACTGCAGTCTGAGGACCGCGCACACCGTATTGGCCAAACCAGCAAAGTCACATACGTGGACTTTATTACCCCCGGCACTGTGGATGAGCACATTGTCAAGGCCCTGCGCAACAAAATCAATATCGCCAGCCAAGTTCTAGGCGAAGAAGTTAAGAATTGGATCGTGTAATGCAGCTAATACCCGTCAGAAAGAAGTTTGTTTACGTCCGTTTGGAGCGGGTCGATTCGCCCGAGGGGCGTATATACAATGCCGAGGACAGCAAGAACCTGCCCAGTGTCACCAGCATTTTATCTGGTACAAAAGACAAGGCTCACCTTGACGCGTGGGCCGCGAGGGTTGGAGAACAGGAAGCGGACCGTATCAAAAATGAAGCGGCAACTGTTGGTACACACATGCACAATGTTGTTGAACGCTTGCTCCTGAACCGCGACCTGCCTGCTCCGCGCACATGGCTTGCGGTAAAGGGCTACCGCATGGGCTACCAGCTCATTGAGCACTTCTTCCCCCACGTCGATCAGGTTTGGGGGGCGGAGATCCCGCTGTACTACCCGGACCGCTTTGCTGGCACATCTGATTGTGTAGGCGTGTACAAAGGCGTGGAATGCATCATCGACTTTAAGCAGACGAATAGGATGAAGCAGCGCGCATGGATCGAGGACTATTTTGTCCAGTTAGCCGCGTACGCTGTGGCGCACAACAAGCTTCACGGCACGCAGATCCGCCAAGGCACCATCATGATGGTTGCGCAGGACGGGCAAGTACAGGAATTTACGACATGCGGGCGCGAGTTTGACGGCTACACGGACAAGTGGTGGCGTCGAGTCGAGGCCTTTGAGAAGCTAAAAAATAGCCCAGTGGACGAGCCACTGGGCTAAATTGCCTACTAAGGGTGGAGAAGCCCCTTAGTGGTTTTTAGGCAACTGCTATTGGCCTTGATTAACCATTGCGGCGCGTTGCTGCAACATACCGCTGATGGGGTCGTTCGGGAACAGGGTCGGGTACATCAAGGAGACGTTAGATCTCTGTGACCTCGCGGGTGGGACGTAGGCCGGGGTACGCAGATTAGGTTCCCCCATGCCTCGGCTTGGTGGCGCGGGAGGCATGTTTCGCAGCATCTGGCGAGCTGTCCCAACAACCGGAAGATTAGGGTTTACCCCAGTAGGTGCCGTCTCGTCTTCTAGTGCCAGTTCTCGCAGCTCTTGGGTCGTGGCCCGTGAAGCGCCGGGAGCGGTTACCAGTGACTGGAAGAAGGACCGTGGTACACCGATCTTTGTCAGCTCGCCAGCAACCTTAGCGCCATCCTCTGGATTGCCGATACCGGTGATACGCTTTGCAAAGTTCTTGTCTTCCAGCGCCTTTACAAAAATGCGGTCATAAACTTGTTTTTCCACCCCAGATGCCAAGCGAATCATTAAGGCTAGGGCACCTGTCGCGGGGTTAATACGGCCCACGGCTGCTTCACGGAAAGTAGTGGTCAGGTATTGGACCCCTGAGCCAAAAACCTTTTTGATATTCTCATCCAGAGAGTTGAATTCTGGGACCTGCCCCGTCACACTAGAAAAAGCCTCGACACGACGCTGCAAGTCAGCAAGTGTTTTTAGGTCATCTAAATGCTGGGTATTCTCAAACAATAGCTTGAGGCTCTTCTCATTGGATTTAATAAATGAAGACAGCAGACCACCCTGCTGCGACCCCTCTGCGGCCGTCTGAAAGACCGCACGGCGCAAGGCCGCGAGCATTTCGGGATCTTTACCGGCTTGCCTAACCAGCTTGCGCATTGCCGCAGGATCTGTAACAGCTAGGGTAATTGACTGGGCAGGATCGGCGTCTTCCCGAGCGGCCTTTTCGAGCATGTTGTCCAGCTCGCTGTCCTTTGCAGCCATACGGCGCTTATCAATTTCCGCCACGCGCCTTGCGTAGTCATCCGCAAAGCCGACCTCGTCTGTTAGTTTGGTGGCAATACCTTCTGGGAGCGCATCGACAATGTTCTGGTTTTTGGACAGGGCTGAGCGGATCTTCTTGGGATCCACTAGGCCGTTCTTGTCAAAGATGGGCTTGCGTGACAGCCAGTCGATCGCACCTCGAGTCAACAGGCTATCTGCTTGCTCACCCACCCCCAGCGTATTGCTCAACTGGCGCAGGTTCTCAGCGCTTTTGAACGCCTGCTGCATTAGGTCTTCGTTGGGCAGGAGATACTCTTGGCCTCCGCGCTTGGTTCCTGTCATCAACAGGGGCAAGGCACGCTCGTAACCCGCCTTGTAGTCATCAATGACGGACTGCATGCCTGCATACTCACGCTTGATCTTTGGCACGTGGTCCATGATCAGCTTCTCAAAGTCCCTGAAGACTGTGTCACCCGTGTCTAAAATGCGCTGGGCATCCGTCAAACGGGTTCGCCCCTTCATCATGGCAGCGTTGTAGCTGCCAATGGAGTCGTTACGGAAACGCTGGGCAGAAGTCAGGTAATCAAGGGCTTCTGGTACGTTGATATCGATGCCAGTGTTAGCACGGGCGATCAACTCGGCGTCCTGTTTGATTTGCGTGGGGTTGATGACCACGCGCCTGCCCCCCAAGCCTGTGGGGATGACTAAGTTGCCGTCCCTGTCGGGCTGAATACCTACGTCGGCCAAGCCGATGCTCCTGCCTTTGCCCTTTGTTTTTGCGCCGCCCTTGACAAGGTCGGAAAGGTCCTTCATAAGGGCCTGCTGAATGTCAGAAGGCAGATTCATGATCTGCCCAGCTAGTGCCTCACTGATGAGGTCATCGGTCGCTTGCTCCTGCATCTGGTCTCGCGCTACTTGCTGGGATTTAACAAAGCGCTCTAGTATGCGGATAGGCTCGGGGACTTGGCTGCGGGCGGACGGACGCTCAATGCGGTACTTCTCGATCAGCTTTATAGCTGCCTCTTCCATGTCCTGCGCAGCGTACAAAGACTTGCCGTCTTGTCGGGTGGCCATGGGCAGGCCCTCGGGCGATGTCGCTTGGCGCAGCCCCATGCGGCTAAGAACATTCTTGCGCATGTCGTTATTCATCTCCATGCCAGACATCACCACACCACGCAGCTCGTTGTTGAGCATGTCAATGTTCTGCGGCCCAAGGCGCTCGGACAGCGCAGCGATTTCAGCTTCGCTCATGTCCTGTTGCTGGCGCAGCATGGACTCAAACATATCTTGGCGCTGGGCCTGCATGGACTGGAATGCATCGACAATAGGTGTTCGGGCTTCTGGGGAGAAACTATCGAATAAGTTTTGTAATTTCGTCTGGTTTTCGTTAATCCTGATTTTTACTACATCTAATTCCTGTGGCCCAAGCGTTTCAAGTATTTCTAATTTCTTTTGTAGCAGCGCGGGAAACATAGTGGATTCAGCGGCGTCAAACACAAAACCCGCCTCGGCAACGCGAGGATCCTCAAGAGCGGCCTTTAAAGCAGCTATCGCTTCTTGCGATTCCCTGTTCTTCGCAATAGGGCCAAAAACCTCCGCCAGCTTTTTCTCGGCATTCTGGATAAACATCTTCGGCATGACCCTAATGCCGGGGAGTTTAAGAAGACGCGGCTGGATTTGGCTTAAAACCTCCTGTTCGACATCGCCCATTTCCGCAAACAGGCCAGATTTATCCATTGCCTGCTTTACTTTTTTCCCCGCAAAAAGAGTAGGGCTTAGCTTTGCCACATTGGCAAGCGCTAATGGTCCGCCGATAAACGCAGCAGCAGGCAATAGCTCTTTGTAGGACTCTTTGTACGGGTTGCTGTCATCAACATTTTCCTCGACGGCCTGACGCAGGCCCTCGTATCCCGCGCCAAAGGCCACATCCATGGCAACAGCAGCGCGTGGATTGCGCTTGACAAAGTCCACAGCGTCAATGGCAATATTCTTGAGCAAGCTTTTTGATGGAACAGTGCCCGTGGCACGTACCATCGGAGCTTTGTTCGCGGCCCATGCAAGGATGCCCGTGAAGGGCAAGCTGGCACCTATGCCTTCACCGATGGCACGCGCATAGCGCTCACCCTCGTTGCGTGGGGCAGTCACCTTATCGCCGCCAATAGCCGTTTGCAGCTTATTGAAGAGCTTGCCCAATGTCTGGACCTGATCTTCCTTCATGCCAAGGGCTTTGCCGATACCCAGCGTGGCGGCATCTGGGAGAGCAAAAAGGGCGCTTTGCAAACCCCATGTGGTGTTGTTGATCAATCCACCTACCTTGTCATCAAGGTTGGTGGCCTCTACGTCAGCACCAGCCGCGGACCGCGGGTCTTTTTCCATCACCGCGTCTTTGGATCGACCGACGACCTCGCCGGTCATCATGTCAACCACCTCACCTTGGGTGTTCGTAAAGGTGCTCATTTATTGTGCCTTGTAGCCTGAAAGATCCATGCCGCGCAGCGCCCCTGCGCTAATTGCCTGAACAGCGCCGTTCGGCATTCTCAAGTACACAGTCGCATTTGGATCCTGTGCCATGCCTACTGTTCCCTTGAGGAAAGTATACATGCGGCGCTGGGCATCGGGATCTTGGGCGATAACAAAAGGATCGTTCTGGGTGCCTGTATTTGACGCAGACATGACGTAGTTGCTGCCCTCATATCCCAACTGTGTCAGGACCTGCTGCCGTGCGTTACGCAGCCTTGCCTCTTGCGCATTAAGTTCTCCTGCGGCCAGTTCGCGGTTCTTGAAGAACGCCTCAGGATCTTTGATGCCTTCCATAGTCTGTTGCGACCATTCCTGAGTCTGCACCGCCACGCGGCCTGTTTCGTTGGCCGAGGCAATGGATTTTGCGAGGCGGTTGAATGAGCCCAAGACAGTCGAGGCGGCTTTTGCCTGATCGACATCAGGGCGAATCAAGCCCCCGGACAACGGAACAAAGATGTTGTTGACCTGTGAGGATACCCAGCTCCCCGGGCTGTACAGTTCTTCAAACTGGCTCTTAATGGCGAACACCTCCTGCAAAGCATTGTCCAAGGAGCGCAGGCTTGTACCCAGCTTAATGCGCTCGACCTTGTCTGTCTCAACAGTGGTGGGTGCCGTGCCGAGTTTTTCAACAAACGGATTGTCTGTGGAACGAAGCGTGTAAGGACTGTCAATAGCGCTTGTAACCGTAGGATCTGTTTTATCAATTTCAAAGCCAAGGAAGCTCCCGTTATTGTCTTCCGAAATACGACCCCCCATGCCTCCGTCTAAAACCTTACCCCCCTTTAATTTGGCTTGTGCCACGAGTATCTTATAGTCTCCTTCAAGTATTTTCATCTGCTGTTCTTTAGCAAAAGTGTCTTGAGCGTTGACATCCTCGATAGCCTGTGTCAAAGCCGCTGA
>Ga0222649_1000341_pt1 | contig 16563 bp, 37 predicted proteins | sample AntAcemetagen337_FD_179865 | JGI IMG/M metagenome (GOLD analysis project Ga0222649, IMG submission 179865) | Saline water microbial communities from Ace Lake, Antarctica - #337 | ecosystem: Environmental > Aquatic > Non-marine Saline and Alkaline > Saline | place: Antarctica: Ace Lake... | reverse complement strand
ACTACATCAGTTCGGCGTAAAACAAAAACATATAAATACAGTTGCGGTTGCAACGATAAGATCCATTTTATGGGTCTTATCAGGCACAAAAAAGCAGTGCGCGGCGCGGTTTTCACTTGCAATAAGTGCCGGGGTGAAGTAAGCTTCGTCGGGCGGGACGAAAAACCAGCCGCCGCGCCGAATAAATACCTACGCGAAACCCAGTTAGATTAGACATTATCTTCTCAAGAAGATAACGCCGTGAGTGAGTTTTAGAATAAAAATTACGAACATTATGAAAAACGATTTTAAAATTAGTAACCATGATAGCGAAAAGATATGTTGGATTTCCAATAGTAATGGTGACTATCTCGCAAGGGGGGGAGACGGCGAACCAGAAATAAAAGGTAATTGTGCCTATGGTTGGTTTGGAACAAGAAAAATTGCGCAGGAATTTCTTGACAAATACCTAAAGAAAGAAGAGGACAGCGACATGAAGCAAAAAGAAATGCCAGCCAAACTACCGCCCCTCCCTAAAGATTACGTTTATCTCGGGGGTGGGGGTCTATTTGAAACCAAGGACCCGTTTACCGGCCTTTATATGACACCATATTCGAAAGAATGGGAGACATCGTTTCTTGGGTGGTTGGTTGGGGACACTCACGGCTATCACTATGCCGCTCGCAAGGATTCCGAAATTGTTAAACTTAATTCCCCTAATAATATGAGCATTGAAGAGCAGATCAAACTGGCCAAGTCCCTTGTCGGCAAAAGAATCAAATCAGAACTTCGAAAGGGTATCACCGGGGTTATCACAAGCTTCGTGATAATTCAAGATACTTCTGAATTAAAAAACCCCAGCATTGGATGCGAGAAAAATTGTAATTTAATGATAGATGCTCAGGGTTGCGCAGTTGTCTTGCGCGGAGATTGGGGGAATAAAAACCGCATAGCCTCTGTTATTGGCGTCTCTGAAATCGAAGTGGTCGAAGTCAAGCCTTGGGAAACTGTGAAAGTGAACGGCTGGCCAGCCAAAAAAATCAGCGGCGGCTACGAATTTGGATGTGCAACGATTTCTAACGAAGTCATTGCAGGAGCCTTGCGGCTCATGCGCGAAGGTAACGGCGGTTTCGGCAATAAGAAAGTAGAATCAATTAGGATCGGCGCGGGCGAATTTAATCTTGACACGCTGCAAAAACTTGTCTAATTTTGCGCCATGACTAAACCACTAAGTTCATTCCCGCCCGCCGACGTTCAATCTGCCCGCGAGCGCGTAGCGCAGGCAAAAGAAGAGTCGGCGCGGAAGATTCTTAAAGAAAACCAATACGCGCCCCAAGTAACGCAAGAAAGGAAAGAAAACAATTTAATTCTTGGTTTTGAAATAGCCGAGAAAATCCGCGAAGGGAAATTAGATCACAATTTCACAGTCTGGCAAAGGATTTACATGGAATTGACCGGGGAATGTGTGGCGTTTTTGCCATAATTAAAACAATTTTACTTTGTCTGAACTTTTAATGGTGGCCGCAGTTATAATTGGATTGTTTTTTAGCGGTAGTCAAGAGGATTAAAAAGGCATTATCCTTTAAAAAAACAAAATAATGGAACTTTTTAGTTGACTGGGAGGTTCCCGCTAGGTAGTTTCCCTACATGTCCAACGAAAAAGAGCCAGAGATTATCCACTTCCACAACTTAGTTCCGTCCAAGGGGAAGGGCAAAAAGACGGGCGGGCGTCTTATCCATCAGGGAAGCGTAAACGGTGAAAACTATTCGGTGATTGCAACTCGCGCGACTCAGAACCGCAAGACAGGTGACATGATTCAAATTTGGATTATTCTCACCGATACCCATCCAAGCGCGGCGGTTGATTCCGGGCTAGACGCTTCCACAATATGTCGGGGCTGCCCTTTCGCGGCGGGGAATGGCTGCTACGTTTTGACCCATCAGGCACCAGCGGCAATCTGGAGGGGATTGCAAAGGGGAATTTACCCATACCTAGCGCCAAAGGATTATTCGCAGTTTTTCGGAGGTCGCGCCGTAAGATTCGGAGCATATGGAAACCCCACCCTGCTTCCTTTTTCCATCGCCAAGGCAATCGCCAAGGAAAGCCGGGGATGGACAGGCTATTTCCATAACTGGAAGGAAATGCCAGCGGCGGAAGCGAAGCAATGGAACAGTTTGTTTATGGCTTCCACCGAAACAAAAAGCTCCCTAGATTTAGCCAAGGGTTTGAATCTCAGGACGTTCCATGTATCGCCAGAAAAGCCGGAAGGGTTTGTCGAATGTCTATCGGAGACACGCAACCTAGAGTGCGCACAATGCCTGCTTTGCCAAGGGACGTCCAAGAAAGCTAAGCCAATCTGGATCAATCCGCACGGTTCACGAGTTAAAAAGGCGGTTGCGGAAGCTGCAAAATAGGCATTATCCTTGAATAAAGGATAACGCGATTTGAAGTAAAATTTCCTTCAAATAGTTCTTGACCCTAGCCGCGCCGTCGGCTAGGGTTTTTTTCGTAACAGAAAAACAAACTAACTATCGACATGACAAAAGAAATGGCACAAGAGCTAGCGAAGGAAGACGGCGTGGAATTCTACGGGGAGTATTTCCCTATAATGGGCTGGTCAACTTACGCCGTAACCTCATCTTCTCGCCGGGATTTTCAGGCCGCCCTCGCATTTCTTCTCAGGACGGAAGACAAGGTTCTTTTCCAGAATGCAGTGAATCTGGTTGAAAAATTCCAATTCGATACTTTTGGAACTGATTTAATTTTCTATTGACATGCGGGGCGGGGCGGAATAACTTATTTTTTGTAAAGGAAAAACAATATGACTAAAACAGAAATAATCAAAGAAACGGGGCATTATCCCCAATAGAGGATAACGCGGTTTAAAACCGATAGATTTTAAACATTAAACACATGAAAATTTTCAAGCCCGCCTCTAAAATCAAAGTGGGGGACATTACCTCAATAGGGGAAATCCTAGCGGTGGAAACTCAGCCAACGCTATTCGGCAAAAAGGAAATGGTTTTTCTAGTGCCGGGGCCGAAAAAAGGGAAATGGATTTTTGTGCCAGAAGAAAACGAATTAGAAATTGCCAAACTCTCTCCATTGTTTTTTGAAGAAACATCTTGACGGCGGCGCAAAAATCCATTAGTCTTTCTTTAACAACTCGACGCTAACCGAAAAGGAGTGATTCCCTTAGTAGGGAAGGGCGGCGGAAACCAAATCAGTTTTTTCCACAAGATTAGAGGTTCAAAGCCTCATCGAGTTACCCTCTCTCTGTTGTGTATGACAGGCCCCGTCCTCTAGTGAGGGCGGGGTTTTTTTGCATAAAAAAACATCGAAATAGCAAAATAAAGCTTGCGGTTTCCCAGCCCCGCCCCTATTCTAACCCCGCAATGAAAACTATTACATTTGAAGAAACCTGCCAACTTATCGACAAGTCCGCCGCCGTCATTATTGATGGAACCGTCACATACATGAACATTGACGAAGACGAAATCACCGCAAGTTGGACAGACTGCGAAGGGGATGACTATGAATATACCTTTTCGGAGTGCGACAATCAAATTGTCGTTGTGGAAGGTGACAGCATTTTCCTCCGTGAAGGATACGGCGCGGACAAGCCAGAAAAGATCATCCTGCTCCGCCCTTGGAAAGAACTTGAAAGCTCAATCGCATGAGCCGCCCTATATTCCATTATTCCGGCCGGACATCTTTCAATTACAAAATGGAAGGAAAGGAAATCTTAATCGGCGATTATTACCACGACGCGAAAGAGTTTAAAAACGAACCTTGGACCGCGCCGGAAATAAATACATTTAAAAACAAAAGGTTGTCCACACTTAATGAAGGATGGAGGAAAAAATGGTTGACAAGAGTTTCCGCGCTGATAAGATAACGGCATGAGGAAATTTTTTGTTGACTATTATAACGAAGAGCGGAGTTGCGGCGACGGGTGCTGTTCTGATTCTTGGACGAGCGGCGACCTGTCGGAAAACGGCAAGCATATTTCCACAAAAGAAGAAATGCGCTGGCTTGACGACGAAGACGACGCAAGGCAACACGCTAATGATTGGATTCAAAGTGAATTTGATCTTAAGGCGGGCGAATATGAACTTGTTATTGATTTTTGAAAATAGCAAAATAAAGCTTGACTGGCCGCGCCCGTTGAATTATCTTAACCCCGACATGAAAAACATTACAAAAGAACTGTTCCTTGCCCTCCTCCAAGAATCGCCGACCTTCCGGGAAACGATTTACGAAAAGGTGGGAACTCCCTCACTACAAGATCATGTTGAAATGATGGTGAATAGGGCGGACGGGGAAATCGCAGCGATCAAAGCCATTAAGGAATTTAATGGGGATTCTCTTGCGGAAATTTATCCAGATTGCGTTTTTTCGCAATCAGAATACTTAGGCGGGCCAATCGGTCTTGCTGATGCAAAGCGCGTGGCAGAATTCATCCGAGAGTTTTAGCAGATTCTATCCTTGGATAGAACGGAAAGTTGTTGACATGAAAGCTAACCTAAGCAATTACAGAAGCTATCTGGCGCGGCAATGCATTTCCTATTTCAAAAAGCGCCATGACGAAAACGCCGTGGCGCGAGGGAACGCCCGCGCGATTCTTAATTCCTTTTTCTATTATGGAAGGATTCATCGCCTTTTTGTGGCGGGGAAGTTTCCGCTTGACAGGGGCATAAAAAGCAAACTACAATCACGTTACCTATGAACGAAAAGGCAATCCTGAAAAGCGTTGAAAAACTTCACAGCCGAGCGCGAGAAATTGGTTCGGGGCAGGTTAAAATTAATAAGGAGGTTTATAAATTGAATTTTAACGGTCATAGCTGGGTCGCAACTTGCCCGGACGGCGAGGAAATCACCTATAACACTCGGAAAATAAGCGTTGCGAAAAATTGGTTGAAAGAATACTTTGGTTCTTAAAAAATAAGCAAAGAAAGTGCTTGCACCGAGTAAGGCTTTCGTGGAAAATCTTGCGACATGAAATCAATCAACTTTTTGCGCTTTGAAGATTCCGATGGGGTGGGTATGTATCGAGTTAGGGACGCGGGGCATGAACTATTTAATTTTAGCGGTGCGGAGCATCCCGGATTTCATTCAGATAAAGAATTAAAAAGCTCTTTTGAATTCATTTGTGGCGACACCAACTTTCAAGATTTCATTTTTGGATTCTGCGACTACAAACAGATTTTAAAATGGATTCCTTTTGAGCATCTAAAAAGCACTTTCAAAAATATGGAGGCGGCTGGAATTCAATGCACCGAATACAGCGGCGAGGTCGTGGAGGGCGGCTATCAAAGTTTAATCAGGAAAGAAACAGCGCGGCGCGGCAGGAAGATTGGTTTTAAAACACTTTTGAAAAGAATCGAAGAAACCTTTTGACTTGCCAGTGCGAGCGTGCTAGGATATTTCCACGCCAAGGCAGTCCTAGGAAACTACTTGGCGAAACTGCAAGGGTGTTCGATGCAGAGCCGCCCTTCGCTCGAAAGAGATGCAGCCGTGCAAGTCGGAAGAGTTCTGCCCCTCTTTTTTAATTCAATTTTACTAATGAAATTCAATCAAAGTAGATATCGCCGCGAGTTCTGGAACTTCCGCACGCCCTCCGGGGTGGTAAGGAAATGCGTTTGTATTACAGCGGGCGCTAATGAACGGGCGCGGCTGATTGTCAAGGGCGAGCAGATGGCGAAAAACAACGGTTGGAAGTTGTTGTGATTTACTTCGTAAGTCACAACAGGAATCTACGATTCGTAAAATAAGCAAAATAGTGCTTGCACCCGGCAAGACTTTAGAATAAAATCTTGACGATATGGAAAACGAATTTAAAACAGGCCAACTCATTGCCAACCTTACTTCGCACGCCGTCTATCGAGTCGGCGATTACAGCGAACACCATGGCGCGTTTCGTTGCTGCACGCTGGACGGGAAGCGCAATGTGGGAATAGTTCTGGAGGATGACTTTACCAATGACCCCGAAAAGGTAGAGGCCGCTACAATCGAAACAGAAAAAAGAAGGGTGGCGCGTGAGATAAAACTAGCTTTAGAAAAAAAGGAAGATGATCAAAAACTATCTAATTTCCGCCAAGCCCTAAATGCTTTGATGGAAAGCTACGGGGTGGACATTTATGCAACGCAAACCAGTGGGGATGATCAAGGGGTTTCGGTTGCGGTTGTATTGAGCCTAGGCGCTGCCGAATATCAGGCGGAAGAAATTTGAAAATAATTCTTGACGGCGGCGAAAAAAGAAACCATTCTAAGCGCATGACCATCACAAGAACATCGTCCTTCACAGGTAAGGAAAACACCTGCGAAATTAACGTCACGCCTGAGCAGATCGAAGCTTGGCAGGGCGGGCAACTTATCCAAAACGCCATGCCGGGCATTTCGGCTGACGATAGGGAGTTTATCAAAACAGGAATCACGCCGGAAGAGTGGGAAAACGCTTTCGGGTGAAATAATCCTTGCGCTTCCCCTATTTTTTTTGTAAGGTCTTACCACCATGAACGAACAAAACAATACAAATAAAATTTCAGTTTTCAGGAAGCTTGCAAACCGCGTTAATAGCACGGTTGATGAATCGAAGCTGAGTTATATCAGGGAGCAAGCCGTTGCGCTCTTCACCGACGTTAAACTGTCGCTTTTGGATTTTCGCAAACTGGATGCAATGATCGCGAAGCGGTTAGAAATAAAAGAAAACGAAAAGGGAAAATAAGCAAAGAAAGTGCTTGCACCCGGAAAAGTTTTAGAATAAAATTTCGTCACCATGAACGAAGAACATACAGAAGCAGTTGAAAAAGCGATTAAAAAATTCCCAAAGGCCCGCCGCATCGCGGTTGAAAATTTCACCTACGGGATGCAAGGCAAGGGGATGGATATGGGAACTTCAATAAACCTTGACGCGGACGCTCACTGCTACGGATGGAAGCCCGACACGGTGAAAGCAATTAAATTTGTTATTAACGGAAAATAGCAAAATAAACCTTGACGGGGGAAACCCCGCGAGATAACTTTCTCGCATGTCCAACAATCAAATCGCTAAACCGTCCCTCCGCTTTGTAGTCCGCGAGGGCGAAAATCAATACAAGGTAAATAAGCCAATCCTTGACTCGCCGGAAAATCTATTTCAATTTTTTACAGACGTAGTTTCTACGGACGAAAATTACGAGGCGGGGAAGGAAAGTTTAGTTTTATATTGTTTAAATACTAAATTGGAGTTAATCGGATATAGCGTTGTACATGTCGGCACCATAAACGAAACAAATTGCAATCCAGCCGCCATTCTCCGCGCCGCCTTGCTTTCAAATTCCTATGCAATCTCGGTGAGCCACAATCACCCTTCGCAAGATCCATCGCCAAGTCAAGCAGACCGCACTTGCACGAAGCGACTTGACGAGGCTTGCACGATGATTGGAATTCGTCTTGTGGATCACATGATCACTGGAGAGGCCGCGCCGGGGAGAATGCCTTACTTCTCCTTCCGTTCGGCGGGGCTGATTTAATTTCAGAAAATAGGAAAAAATAACTTGACGGGGAAACCCCGCGAGGTAACTTCCGCGCATGAAGACAATTTCATTCAAAACCGCCCTTGCCCTTTGCGAAAACTGCGAAATGTTCGTCGCCGGGAATCACGTAAACCAGATTGAATTTTATGATTTTAAAATGAAAATCCTTCATGGCCGCGATCATTCCAGAATAGAAGAAACATTTTTTGCCGCCAACAACCTAGAGGTGGAATGCGAAGGCACGGCAATTTACCTTTTGAACTCTGTCGATTACAAAGTGAAATTCAATCTATTCCGCCCGTTTCATACGGAGGTTTTCGCAAGCTGAAATAAATTGAGAAAATAGCAAAAAAGATCTTGACCGCACCCGAAATCCACTCCATTCTCTCCCCGCAACCAAAAAATATATGACACCTTGCATAAGCACCCTAGAAAACACCGCCTCCCTGATCGAAGAATTTTTCGATGGACTTTCAATCGAAACCCATCTTGACGGGAATACGGTTCACGTCCAAAACGAAAAGGAATCTGAAATCAAAATTCACCCTTTTGAGGATATCGAACTTCTTAGCCTTTCCGTGATGGAAGCGGCAGGGAATACAGAAGAAAATCAGGAAGACTGGAAATTGCTTCTTGACCGCTGGGACTTCGCGGAATAATTCCACCCATGGCCAGCCTCTCAATCCCGAGGGACTGGCCGCATTTAACAAAAACAAAAGTAAACAAATGAAATTCTATATCGTTTCAATCCACAATAATTCCCTTGGCAGCATGAAGGAATGTGATTCACTTGACGACGCGAAAAGCCGTCTTCGCGGAATGGCAGAAGAAAAACTTGCCCGCCCGCTTGAACCGGAAGAGATTGACTCTCTCGAAAACGTGATGGAAATTTACGACGAAAGCGACGCCAACAACGTCTGGTGCCTGTCAATCGGAATCATCGACTAAATCAAAATCAGTATTTCCCGAAAGGGAAACGCGAATAAGTTTTTAGAATAAATTGCATTATCTTCGATAGAAGATAACGCGGTTTAAAACCGATAGATTTTAAACACAAAATTATGAGCAATATCAAATCCGCTTGGCCGGAAAACGCCAACATTCACCGGGCCGCTTCGAGGGGCAAAGTATTTACCCGCCGCGAGCGTGAAAATCTAATTGAAAACTCCCACCTTGCAAAGAAATACGCGGCAGGGATTCAAGAAGCGCGGGAAAAAATTAAAACAGAAAAACGAGAACGCGCCGCCCGTTTCCTTTTGATAAAGGGGATGCTGGAAAATCCCGAGGAAAAAATCAAATTGAAAAAGACCGGGGAGGCATATTTTCAGCGCCGCGTCAATGGAAAATTTCAGCCCGCGACCGTAATTGTATGATTGCAATAATCATCATTGCCATCGCAATAGGAATTCTTTCCTAATAACAAAAAAACTATTGACTAGCTCGTTACGGCGGGCTAGTCTTTTGCCGACATGAAAAACAGATTCCAAATAAGAGATTGCGGTAGAATTTTCGATAGTCTTTACTATCAGTCTTTTGCCTATTTTGAAAACCCCGAAACAGCTTGCCAGCTTTTAAATGAATCGGATTTGAACGGGAAGCACGTCAACGGCGTTTCCATGGGGCAAGACAAAAATGGAAACAGGATTTTCGTTTCCGATGGGCTTGCCGAAAATATCGTAATTCAAAACAAAAAATAAAAAGCGAAAATAATGCTTGCCAGTCGATCCAGCTTTGCTAGATTGACTCCATGAAAGATTCGATCAAAAGGATTCGCCTTCACGCCCGCTGCATCGTTACCTTTAGAAAAAACTTTTTATTCTATTTTAAGGGGATCGGGCGGGAAATAATTATTTTGAGAAATCTTGAAATAAACGCTTGCATTGGATTTTTTCGACGGTAGAATAATCGGCATGACAAGACAACATACAGCTTACCGCATTGTAAAAGGTGAAACCCTCGCGGGCGTCATGCTGCATGGCTATGGGTATAAGACGTCTTGCACTTGCGCGGTTCTTAGGTATTTTGGAATCGACAAAAGCAGTTTTAAATTTTGCCAATGGGTAGAAGACATGATCCGCCATCTTAACAAGGCGGGGCTTAGCGCGAAGGCAATGCATACAAGGAAGGGAATCAAAGGAAAGGCCGTTAATTCCCTTCCCAACCTTGTTGGCCCGGGCACTTACCTTGTGCAAACTCACGGGCACGTTTGCCTTGCATGGATAAGCAGTAAAAAAGAATTGACTTTCCCGGTGGAAACATGGCAACCTAACGGCGAGCGCAACATGCGCCGCATCCTAACTCTCCATAAAATCGTGAACAAAAAAACAAAATGAAAACTATCTTTATCCTTGCACTTTGGACAATCTCACTTTTGGCAATCGTTTGGGTGGACAATCACCTGCTAGCCGGCCCCCTTCCATCCGAAATTCAATCTAAAACTAGCTTTGAAAAATAGTTGATGCAGATATCAAATCTGGAGAATAAAAAAATGGACTACTACGAATCATCGAAAGGAATTAAGATTGATTTTGCCCGCGCCGTGAAAGAAGGGGAAAGGTCAAATCTACTGGGAGAGGATATGGATCAATTCAAAACAGATCTAAAAAAACTTTTTGGGAAAAGAAAAACGGTTTCCGCGCAAAAGGTTCTTGCCATACTCGGTTTTTAATCTTATCTTGTCCCTGCAATGAAAAACATTAAATTTGAATTCGATTTTGCCGTGGGCGGAATCTCCGGCATGGCAACAATGACCGCTGAAATCGGCGTCGCAAGCGAGCTTGTAACCTCGCACGGTGGGCGCTCCCTTTACGTTGGAAGCGTGGACATTAAAGAGGCTGAAATTGAAAGCGTGGGGACCGACGACGAAACGGAGTTTCCCGCTGAATGGATTGGCGAGCTTTTAGAGATAGGCAAGGAAAAACTTCGCGAAGCAATCGAAAGCGGAAAAGAGCTTTAAAACAGAATTTAGCGCCGCCGCTGGGAAACAGTGGGGCGCTTTTTTGTTTCGTTTTTCCGGGGGTGTTCTGCAGAACAGTAGTTTCCGCTTTGAGCCTAGGATGTGCCTAGAACGGCGGGCAGATCCGTATGGGTTAAGGTATCGCAAAAGACGGGAAAGGCGCTAGAAAGGCGCTTGTGGCTCAATAGGGACGCCGCCCCGCGAATCCCTTGGAAGTGCAAAGGGCGTGCTGGGACAGGTGTTCTGCAGAACAGTGCCCCGACTGGCGGCTCGGGGAATTTGCATGCAAATTATTATTTTCATTTTTTCTTTACAAGTGGGAAATCGCGGTTGTCAAGTTTTAAATGAAAAATCTTTTTTCGTTTTATTGAAGTATTCGCTTGTAAGTTTGATCGGGCGCGTTCATCCTTCCCTTGCAATGAAAACGCTCAAAATTACAGAAAGTCAACTCGCGGAAATGCTGGAAAATCACAAAGGTCTTGCCATTGTTGGCATTGACGCTCTCACCGATGCACGCGCAAGAAAAACCGGAAACCCGTTTGAGAAAGTTGAAAAGCTTTCCCGCTTCGTGGGATTTGTCGGGATGGATTATTCCCGCGCCGTGAATCGCGAACTAGAAAGCCAAGGGAGAGAAACTTCTTTTGAGGCGAAACCCTTGCAATGGGGGGAATGGATGAAAGACAAGGACGGGAAAATTTCCCGGAAAATCATCACTCACAAAGGGAAACTTTACTTTGCGACAACCTCAAACCGGAAAATCAGATTGAAAAAGAAAGTCAAGGTTCAATTCTATGCCGACGGTCTTCCAGTCGATAAAGAAACCATTGCAGCGTTCCTCCCTGCGAAAAGAGTAAGCGAAAGGCAAAGCGACGCAGGACTTGAGGACGGTTCCGTGCAAGTGGAAAGGCGCACGTTCGCCTTTTCTAGCGCGAAACGCATTCGCTTTAACGGCAAAAACTATTCAATCATTCCCGGTTAAAACATATATCAAACCGCCCCGCACGGAAACATCCGTGCGGGGCTTTTTATTATGTCATATATATCATAAGTTTAAAACATATATATGCGAAACTAACATATATATCAATGATATCTATTGTTTATTTGTATATCTAACAGAAGTTTTACATAGGTGTTCTGCAGAACAGTGCTTGCCCTTCACCGTATTTGCATGTAAATTTCCGAGCGGGGAGGCTAGCGGAATTTTTTGCATGCAAATTTCTTTTTCGCCCCGGCTCGGGCGCAGGTGTTCTGCAGAACAGTGGTTTGGGTTTCCCGCCCTGATGGCGGGCGGGCGGTTCTAGCCTCTCGCGATTCTCGCGAGCAGGCGCTTGCGGCCCGCTTCGTTCAATTCGCCGGAAAACTCACCGTCGGGCGAAATTTCAGACCACGCAAAGGAAACGAGGTTGATAAAAAGCTCCCTACCCATTGCTAGGCGGAAAACAATTGACTTCCCCTCTTGAAGGGAAAAACGGCAGGTTGGGAAAAGGGCTGAATCAATTCCCTTGAGGCGGGTGAGCGTTAAATGCGTGTGCATGCCCGTATGATACGAAAAGAGGCGCTAGCAACAAGAACAAAAATAGGTGTTCTGCAGAACAGTCGATTTCAGCCCCGCGCAGAAACTAATTGCATGCAAAAAAATAAGTATGTATTTCTATTCTTATATAAAAAGAACGATTGCTATAAAAATGAAGGGCGCGGTCAGAAGCATATAAGACCGACAAACTTATAGACTAGGTATATATGGGAAAGCGAACAGATATCATAAGAGAATGGCATATATGGCAAGTATAATAAAAAGAGGGGCGGCGCTGGAAGTATATACTTTTGTTTTTGGCATATGTTAATACTAATATGTTCTGCAGAACACCTATACTATGCATATCATTTTGAAGCACGACATCCATATCGTATATACATGACATATAGCATTTCTTGTTAGATAGTATTTTGGTTTTGATATATCATTGGCATATATGCGTAGTTCCGTTAGATATCATTTTGTTTGGCATAGGTGTTCTGCAGAACACTCCCCACTTTTTGGAAAATTTGCATGCAAAGTAGGGTTTTACGCACAAAGTGTGCCAGTTAGAGAATTGTTAGAGTTCTGTTAGAATTGTTTACATGCAAACCCTGCTCTGGGTCTTTTTCGACAACCTATGCCATACGGGGCTGCCTGCCCGAGAAAGGGCATTTCTGGCGATTCTAGCGCGATGTGCTTTTGAACAGGTGTTCTGCAGAACAGCGCCGTTGTTTCTTGAAGAATTTGCATGTAAATTTTCGCGGATACATTTTTTTGGGAATTTGCATGCAATTAAATAAATGCGATTTTCCTTGTCGCGGCGCTTGTTCTCTGATAGTCGCGCCCGCCCGCAGACTATTAAGAAAGGGGGATTTTTGGTGGTGTTCGGGCGAGTAGTGTTCATCTGAAAAATTATTTTTCATTTTAATAAAGAAAGGTCTTGAATGAAGCTCTTTCCTGTTTCATTCTTTCCTTGTCAGGCGGCAAAGGGGATACCCAGTGCAACCTAGCGTTACAAGTGGACCGACTCGCTCCCACTTTTGCCCTTGATCGGGTGCAGCCAATAGATTGCCGCTTGGATAAGATAGCCAAGCTCACTAGCAAGCCTAAGCTTGCTTTGTTAATGCAGCCTTTTCCGTTCAAATGTTTTGAACGTTTCTGCCCGTCACAAGCCGGGGAAAATGCAGAGTGACAACCAAGGAAAAACAAAAATGAAAACATTCGTACTAACTAGACCATCAGCGATCTCGGGAACCTGCCTTCTAGGCGAGGGACAGACCAAGGCAGAAGCAATCATGGATGCGTATGGCCCAAAGCCGTATCACCCTTCCGTTTCCAAACTTATAAAATCATCCGACATTTACGAGGTAGATGAGGAAGAGCTTGAATCTCTAAGGGAACATGTTCATATGAATTGAACCGCCCGCTCGGTCCGCCCCTAGCAATAGGGGCGGGCAAGTTTAATCTAGCCGATACCCTCCCACTGGAGGGAATCGCCCGTCGCAAGCCGGGAAGGGGAAAATCCCCATAGAGAGCGAACAAATAAAAAGAATAATACTATGAGCCATCAAATCGAAAAGAATGATATCGTGTTTTCAGTAGAAGGAACGGAATGGCACGGCCTCGCGCAATGCGTCCCGGCAATAGACCGCAACACTACTGCACCCCTTGAATTCCCGCTAAGGGAAAGTGTCCGTGCTAAGTTCATCTTAGATGACGGTAGCGAATATGATGGGGGCGCTAGTAAAGGTATCTTTGCCGACCTTCGCGGTAGGGACGATGGAGAGTTGCTTCAACTGTCCACAATGGGAGAGGACTACAGCCGTATTGAGAACGCCGAGGTCCTAGACTGCATGGAACGTGCTTTCGCATCTGTAGGGGTAGGCTATAAGATCACAACTGCCGGAACGCTTGGCGATTGTCGCAAATTCTTCCTATCGGTTGCCCTGTCTGGACACGAAGAGATGACATGCGGGGGGGACAAGTTTCTTTCGCATGTCAACTTCATTACCTCCCATGACGGCACCCTTGCTTGCCAAGCTTACGATTCAAACGTGCGAATCGTCTGCATGAATACGCTTCGCTGGTCGCTAGAGGCCGCTGGCGCGGTTGACTTCAAAGTGAAGCATACCAAAAACGCCGCTGGTCAAATGGAGAACTTAGAGCAGCTACTGTCTGCCCTATTAAACGGGCGCGATGTATTTAAGCAATCCATGGACATCTTAAAGGACGAAAGTTTTTCAGTTGATGAAATGGAGAGCTTCGCAAAGGGGTATCTTGCCAAGGTGAACAAGGTCAAGAAAGGCATGGAACTTTCGACACGTTCACGCAATGCCGCTGCCTCGCTGGTCAACCTCTTCCTTGCCGGGGAAGGGAATAGCGGGGAAAGCACGTTTGATGCGTTCAACGCCGGGACTGAATACTGGACGGGCGGGGAAGGGACGGGAAGTCGCGAGGGTGCGACAACCGCCACCGCCCGTGTCTGCAAGTCAGCTTTCGGCATGGCTGCGGAGCATAAGAGTCAATGGACTAAGCAACTGATAGATCGCACCGTGCGTTCCGAGCTTGTCGAGCTTGGCAAGGGGTTTCAGTCCGTGTATATGTAAGATAAGCAATCGCCCCGCTTGGCATAGTCCAAGCGGGGCTTTTTTGTGTCTTTATATATATATGTCATTGATATATATAGCATGTATGTCATAGCTGTTAGACATGTATCATAATGATATCATAAGGGGGGGTATTGCTTGAATTGACATATATGCCAATGATATATAAAAGCGCCACGGGGTTTTTTCAGGCAGTGACAAACCTTTTTTAACTAAGTATTTAGAAATGCCCCGAAAAGAAAGAAAAAAAACAAAAAAATAAGTATTTAGAAATGCTCGTCCACATGTGGACTTCGCGCACAGGTAAAAAAACAAAAAAATCTATAAAAATTAGAGTCTCAGGAGTTTCATTTTTCACTATGCTCAGAAATTGCCTTAGCGCAGTGTCGAGAAACCGTTTCGGCGATATCCACTCGGGAATAATTGGGATTCGAGATTACTGTTCTGCACATACGTTGAATTGTCGCGAGTGCATCCAATAAAGAGTCACAGCACGCTGGAGTTATCGTGGGAGTGTTTTGTTGCCGCGCCCTCTTTTTCCGCTTCATATTCTTAGAAATCTAATCTTCCGCGTGATCCCAGACCTTATCGCGAATTTTAACAGCCGCCTCCCTTTTCGCCTCCGAGTTTTTATGGGCGATCTTCTGGCAGCGGGCACAGGTTACATTTGCCTCATTGGATGTGGAGTGTTTTATCCAGCCCGCCGCCGTATTTCCGCAGGCGATTTTGAATTGCGGCCAGACTCCGGCGCGGCTGATTAATCTAAGGTGTGTTTTCATTTAGTTTTTCTAGTAGATCGTCCCTTTCCCCTTCCAACTTGTTCACCAGCCGTCTGTCGGCTACATGTGAAACCTCTTCTGGGATTTTGTCGAGAGGTATGTAGTTAGTAATCATTACCAGCTAATGTGTCTGCGGCCACCAGTATGATAAAATTCAACTCTATACCCATCCGCGCATAGGCGTTCGGAAATAATTTTTTCCTGCGCCGCCGTTGGTTTTTCAAACAAGGCATGGAACTGGAACTGAACCATCGTTCTGCCACGTTCGGCGGCCCACGCTATTTGCTTATAAATAATTTCAAGGAACCTATCTACGTTTTGGGCGGCAATTGAAAGTTCTGTTACCTTTCTTGCTTCTTCTGCTTTCATAAATGCTTAGTGTTTGTTAGGTCTAGTTTTCACCACTTCGCCAAACTCGTCCTTATTGATATACCAAAATGGCTTGCTGCCGTCTTCGTATTGCATCTTCCCGAAGTCGCTGGGATGTGCGACAATATGGGAGAGTAACCTAAGCATGTTCGTAATGTTTGAGTCGTCCCAGCGGGAGTCTCGCCGCGCCCGGATAAAAACCAAAAAGGGGAACGAGAATACGCCGATAAGCCAAAATGCGAATGCGGCCAGAATTATTAGTGTTGTTTCCATATGCGCCTATCTTACAGGTTTTTCAAAATTTGTCAAGTTGTTTTTCCCCATTCTTCGTATTGTTTTTCTTTTATTTCATTGAAGTTGTTTAGCACCGCAAAAATATACGGAAGCCAAGGCTTTCGGCCCTCAGCCTTCACGCCAGACAATTCAAAGGCTATGTCGGCGAGTTGCTGAACGTATTTTTCATTTGCCGCCGCGATCCAAGGAAAGCCGATTATCCCTGCCTCTAGGGTTTTCTTTATGCCCGCCGCCGTAAACTTCAACTGCTTGGTTGGCAGCTTCTCTATCTCGAAATCATTTTCAGCCGTAATGCCATCCTCCATCCAAACGGCAAGTAGGACTTTCGCGTTAAGCGACGCCTCGTCCTGAAGTGGGGCGTGCTCCCCGAATAGTATATTATCGCCCACGCTGGGGTTTCTCTAGGTCTGGGAACTCCTCCATGAATTTTCTTGTTTCGATGTCTCGTTCTTTTTCGGTGTGACCGCAAACCTCAACGAAGTCAAAACAGTCGGCGCATAGATGTGGTTTTTCGTAATTCATTCTTTTGTATTATTTTTT
>Ga0222649_1000337_pt1 | contig 16694 bp, 17 predicted proteins | sample AntAcemetagen337_FD_179865 | JGI IMG/M metagenome (GOLD analysis project Ga0222649, IMG submission 179865) | Saline water microbial communities from Ace Lake, Antarctica - #337 | ecosystem: Environmental > Aquatic > Non-marine Saline and Alkaline > Saline | place: Antarctica: Ace Lake... | reverse complement strand
ATAAAGAGCCTGGTAGATAGCTTTATAAACTCTCAGGATGTAAAACAAAGCTCTAAACTACTTTATAGGAGAACTCTTAAACAATATTTTAACTGGATAGATACTACTACCTATTTACTAAATGAGATAGCCAGACCTCAGCTATTAGAGTATAAGAATTATTTACTAAATTCTAATATGAGTAGTTTAACAGTAGGCTCTTACATTACCTCAGTAAGACGTTTTTACGAATGGACGGAGGCTAATAAATTCTATCCTAATGTAGCCAAAGGGATTAAAACTCCTAAACGTAAACAGCAATTTAAAAAACAGCCTTTACTACCAGCTCAGGCTACAGCCTTATTAAATTACTATGAGGATAAAGCCCTAAGAGATTACGCTATAGTAAACCTACTTTTAAGAGCTGGTTTAAGGACTATAGAGGTAATTAGAGCCAATGTAGAGGATATTACTTTTAAAGGCTCTCAGAGGGTGCTAATGGTACACGGCAAAGGGAGAGATGAGAAAGATAATTTTGTAATACTTACAGATAAGACTTTTAAACCTATTGAGGCTTATTTAAGCTCCAGAGGTAAAGTAAACAGCTCAGAGCCTTTATTTATTTCTAAAAGTAATAACAGCAACGGAGAGAGACTAACTACAAGAACTATAAGCTACATAGCTAAAGAGGGGTTAAAAGCTATAGGATTAGATAATAAGAGCTTTACAGCTCATAGTTTAAGACATACTACAGCGGTTAATATATTAAGAGCTGGAGGTAGTTTAGAAATGGCTCAATTTACTTTAAGACATACCAACCCAGCTACTACTCAAATTTATACAGCTACTTTAAACGAGGAGCGGAGATTACAGAATAGCGGAGAGGCTTTAATAGATAGTTTATATTAATGAGCCTACTCTCTACAGATATAACCAAAGTAAAGAGGCTCTCTCTAAGGGAGGTAAAGCTACCAGCTCCAGAGCTAAGAGTAGAGCCTATTACTCCTATAATGGTAGAGAGACCTCCCTCAGATGAGGAGATAGCCTATAATAAATTAGTAGCTATTAACCCTCTTATAGAGGAGCTGGTAGATAGTTTAGACCTGGTAAGTATTAAGACAGGAGAACGTATAAATAAAGTAGAATTAAGGGAGTATATTAAACCTCATCCAGAGCCAGAGATAAAACCTAAGGAGATAGATACTTATTAATAGGCTCTAATTTTTTTAAGTAACATAAATAAACAGAGTAAACATAAAAGTATGAGTAATATAACAGACTGGATAAAATATGAGCTTTACCCTACTCTATTTGATAGTATAGATATAGCTTTACCAGAGTTTAATTTTAAGAGGAGAGGTATAAACTGGGTAAGCTCTAATAAGCTAAAGATAACAGGAGAGGACGGAGATAGTATAGGCAAGGTTTACGTATGGGAGACCGCTCCAGGCTTTATAAAAGACTTTACCAGAGAGACCTCCTCTATAGTTGACTATGTAATAAAAAGAGACGGAGTAGAATTTATTAAGGCAGTAAAGACCTTAGCGGATTTAGTAGGACTACAGCTCCCTACAGACCCTAATTTTAATAAAGAGGACTACCAAAGCTACAGAGATAAGGCTACTATTTTAGAGGATTGTAATAGCTATTTTATTTACTGTTTAGAGAACTCTACAGGAGCGGATGAGGTAAAGATTTATTTAACATCCAGAGGCTACAGCTCAGAGGATGTAAAAACTATGGAACTGGGCTACATACCAGACCAGGATAAACTCTTTAAACACCTACTAAGTAAAGGACATAACCAGAGCCTTATAGATGAGGTAGTAAAGCTAAATAGAGGTATAGGCTCTACTCATAGTCTTACCATACCATACAGGAGCGGAGGCTCTTTAAAGGGCTTTAAATTCAGAACTACAGGAGACGCTACTCCAAAGTATTTAAACTCTACAGGACTGGATAGAATAGGAGGCTTTTTTAACCTCTTAGGGATTAAAGGAGATAAGGATATAGTAATAGTAGAGGGAGAGCTGGATAGCCTCTCAGCTACAGCCAGAGGAGTAGAGAATGTAGTAGCTACAGGAGGGAGTAGTATAGCCTCAGACCAGGTAAAAGACGCTATAAAAAGAGGAGCTAAGAGCTTTACTCTCTGTTTAGATACTGAGCCAGGTAAAGAGGAGGAGACCGCTAAGAGATTAACCTCAGCTATAGAGGTAATAATGGGAGAGGGAGTAAACAGAGTTTACATAGTAACCCTACCAGATTTAGGAGGAGGTAAAACAGACCCAGATAGACTAATAAAAGAGAGCGGAGTAGATGCTTTTATGGAGGCTATTAAAAGAGCTTTACCCTACTATGAGTATAAGCTACAGGAGACGCTAAATAAATACGGCAAAATAGAGGAGGAGAGAGGGCTACAGCCTAAAGATATAGATAGTTTACTGGATGAGGTAGTAGAGACCGCCTCCCACATACCAGACGCTACAGACAGAGACCGATATAAAAAACTCTTTACCTCTTTGGAGGCTATTAAAGAGCTGGGGATTTCAGAGGAGAGCTTATCCATTACAGTAGATAGATTAACCTCTACCAGAGATAAAGAGGCTCAGGCTAAAGACTTTAAAAAACTACTCTCAGAGGCTACTCAGCTACAGGATAAAGGAGAGACAGATAAAGCTCTGGAGCTACTGGATAGTAAAGTAAAAGAGGTAAAGCTAAAAGATAAGGCTACAGAGTTTAGTAGCTTAATGAAACCAATAAAAGAGGATGAGCTAAAAGAGAGACAGGCTAATAAACCAGAGAGCCTAAACTCAGGCTATACTATAGGAGGAGAGCCTTTACTATTACCCTCTGGAGCTATTAGTATTTTAACCGCTCCTACTTCACACGGTAAGACCACGTTTTTAATAAACTTAGCTTTAAATGTAGCTCAGGAGTACCCAGATAAAGAGACTTATTTATTTAGCTATGAGGAGGACGGAGATAGTATTTTAATCAATACCCTAAATACTTACCTGGATGAGGAGATAAGCTCTAATAATAGGAGGACGCTAAAAAGCTATTTTACTACAGGCTCTACAGAGTACATAAAGACCCAGAGTAGAGACTATTTTACAACTAATAAGGATAAGTTTTTTAGAGAACTTATAGAGACCAGGAGACTAAATATAAACTACAGCTCTTATAATTCAGATACGATAATAGAGGCTATTAGATACCTACATAAACACGCTAAGCCAGGAGCTATATTTATAGACTATATCCAGCTCTTAAACCTACCAGAGGGAAAGTATAAGACCTACTCCAGACAGGAGGAGATAAAAGAGATATGTATAGCCCTAAAGGATGTAGCAGTAGAGACAGGCTTACCTATAATACTGGGAGCGCAATTTAACAGGGAGGTAGTAAACCAGCTCAGAATACACGCCACTAAAATAGGAGAGGCTGGAGATATAGAGAGGATAGCTAATTTAATAGTAGGCTTTTGGAATAACAATTTTAAGCCCTTAGCTACAGAGGGAGAACTAAATGAGATTAATAATAAAGGAGCTACTACTCCAGATACTCTCTATACTACTATCCTTAAAAATAGAGGAGGTAGAGTAGGGCTGGAGGAGATACTATCTTTTAATGGTAATACAGGACGGATAAAAAATAGTAGTAGCTCTGGTAGTAGTTATTTTAAGTAACCTAAGTAAACAGGATAATATGAGTAAAGTAATTAGTATAAGTAACCATAAAGGAGGAGTAGGTAAAACTACCTCAGCTATTAATATAGGAGCTGGTTTAAATAAGTTGGGTAAAAAGATACTCCTAATAGACTTAGACCCTCAGGCAAACCTAAGCCAGAGTTTAGGGCTTATAGAACCAGAGCGGAATATTTACGGAGCTTTAAGAGGAGAGTATAAACTACAGCCTATAGAGATACTTAAAGGATTGGATGTAATACCCTCTACTTTAGACCTCTCAGGAGCGGAGGTAGAGATGAGCGGAGAAGCTGGTAGAGAGTATATCCTCAGAGAACTAATAGAGCCTATAAGAGCCTCTTATGATTACATACTAATAGACAGCCCTCCCTCTCTGGGATTACTTACTATAAACTCTTTTACAGCCTCAGACCTGGTATTTATACCTCTACAGGCTCAGTATTTAGCTCTACAGGGATTAACCAAACTAATAGAGGTAATAGATAAGATTAAGAAACGGCTAAATAAAGAGCTAAGAGTAGGAGGAGTTTTTATAACTCAGTTTGACAGTAGGAAAGTATTAAACAGGGATGTAGTAGCAACTATAGAGGCTCATTTTAAGGATGAGGTATTTAAGACTAAAGTAAGAGACAATATAGCTTTAGCAGAAGCTCCAGCTCAGGGCTTAGATATTTTTAGATACAACCCTAAAAGCTATGGAGCGGAGGATTACCTCTCTCTCAGTAAAGAAATATTAAAAAGAAAGTAAACAGTAATTACTAAGTAACATAAATAAACACTAAATTTGTAGCTATGAGTAAAAAGAATTTTACAGGAGGCTTAAACTCCCTTTTAGGAGACCAGCCAGAGAAACCAAAAAGAGGGAGACCAGTAACCCAGTCTAAGGAGATTACTAAAAGCTCTCAGGAGGGAACTAAAGAGAATGAGACCAGAGCCACGTTTATAATAAATGAGGAGCTACTGGAGAAACTTAAAGCTATAGCCTACTGGGATAGATGCTTAATAAAGGATGTAGTAAATACAGCTCTACAGGATGTAGTAGCTAAGTATCAAAAAAAGAACGGAGATATTAAACCAGTACCTAAAAAGTAAAAGATATGGCTACAGTAATAGAGGGTATTAAATTTTACACTATACCAGAGACAGCTACAGCTCTTAGGGTAACTCCTCAGACTATTAGAGCCTGGATAAAACAGGGTAAGATAAAGAGCCAGAGGATAGGGAGACCTATATTAATTACAGAGAATAACTTAAAGGAGTTTTTACAGGCTACTAATTAGCCTACTTCCATAAACATTACATTACAGAAGTAGAGAAATGAGGACTAAGAATTATTACCAATTTATCTAAAGTAGACCGTTTACAATGGCAAAAGGATTGAAGACTGGAGGGCGTGAAAAAGGAACATTAAACAAATTGACCGTTTCAATTCGGGAAACATTAGTGGAGGTTCTGAATGATTACACCGTTGAAAGTTTGACCGATGATTTAGCTGAACTGACACCATACGAACGAATCAAAGTAACTACTGGTCTTTATCGTTTGACATTGCCGCCAATGAAACAAGAAACTCCAGGAGAAATTCAGGACTTTAATCCTATTATAATCAACTTAGGTAATGGAACTAAACCTGATTAACACCTTTGATGAACTAATTGAGTTCCTGAAGACTAACGAGCTGACATCTAAAGAGACTAACGAGATTATTCGCCAGGCACTTAAATGTTTCTTTTTAGATGACAGACCCAAAGATGAAATGATTGAAGCTCTTATTATTCATTGGGCTAAGTGGAAACACACTAAAGACAAATCGCCTTTCATTGACTTTAACGACCCTTTAGAATGAGTAAAGCAAAGAGTAACAGTCCCGGAATTTCTCGTGTAATTCTCCCCAAAGGATTAACGCCTGAGGAGGCTATAAAACTGATTGATAAAGATGAATCCTTAGGAGGACCTTTAAATATTTCAAAGACCCCTCAGGAGATAGAGGAGATAGCATCCAGTAAGGTTAAACGGGATGAGCCTCTAAATATGGATACCCTCCAGGTTATTGGGTTTATCAATGCAGTTGATAAAACACTAAAAGGGCTTAGACAGCACAAACTAAAAGCAACTAAAGAGGACAAAAAAGGAATTGATATTCTTATAAAACACTTAGAGCTAACCAGAAAGGAGGGGCTTACCTATCCTCCTTATAAATACGGCAACTGGTATTCTAAGAGGGTTCTAATGTTTTGGGGATTAGACCAACACTATCCAGTTTTAGAAGAAGATAAAGGAAAGTTTAAACGCTCTGGACACTTAACAGACCAGATATTAAAGTACAACTACCCTAAAAGCGGACAGTACTCTATCTGGGATAGCCTACAGGATAGCACACAAAAAGACATACAAGTAAAAGGAGTAGAGCGGACGGAGGTAGTAGAGGGTATTAAGCTCTCTCCCTCAGAGACCAAAATAATAGATTGTCTATGTAAACTCCTCCACGAAGGGAGCCAAACCTTAGAGCCTACTAAAGAGGGTTACTACGCTGGTAATTTAACCCCTGAGCTGGTAGAGTATGGAGAAGAAAAAACTCCAGCTCCTAAATTAGCTTTTACTCTTTATGAGCTTACTAAAGAGTATAAAGGAGGAGAGGCTATAAGCGGTAAGGATGTAGAAAATGTAAAACAGATTCTTACAGAGCTAAATAGTAGACGGTTTCTAATAAGATACACGGAGACTATTAAGGGTAAAAAAGGAGAATGGATAAAAAAGGAGTATGAGGCTTTTAGGAGGCTTTTAGATGTAGATAAAGCTACTCTATCCTCTGGAATAGGAGATATAGAACACTACAAAAAAACAGAGACGGTAATACTCTTAAACCCAATTTTCAGGAGACAGATAGACAGCAAGTTTATACTCTATCCTAATGACATTAACCAGAGGACTATAATAGCTTATGGCTCTCATAATATTTCAGATATAGCCATGAGGCTAAGAGACTACCTAATGAGGGAGCTAAGTAGTAAACATTACCAGCCAGAAATAGGACAGGATAAGCTCTACTATCTTTTAGCGGAGAAATGGATGAGAGAGGGGCGTAAAAAGAAAGTAAAAGATTATACAGAGAAAGCTCTGGAGGTAGTAACCAATTTAGGGCTTTTAGAGAGTTATAAAACAGAGAGAGCTAAAACTACAGGAGAGCCTAAAGTAGTTTTTAGCCTCAATAAAAAATGGGAGTAGCTATGTACCTGAGTGCAGAGACTATGTACCTGAGTGCAGAAATAAGCCCTTTTTATGTACCTGAGTGCAGAGACTATGTACCTGAGTGCAAAAGCAAACAGAGTAAACAGCCCGAAACCCTTGCTATCATTGACTTTCAGAGAATAGCTAAAAACACTAAGAGTTATTAAGATACTTATAAGAGTATCTAAGAGGGATAAACTCTCCTTACAGTCGTTTATCCTTAACCAATGGATACTATACGTTGCACTTTGGAAACCTTAAAGAAGATAGTAGCATACATTACCAGGAGCTGGGAGGATGAACCAGAGCAACCTCATAATAAGATGAGGATACTACCTCCCTTTTTCTTTGACCTCCTGAGCTTTGGCTTAGTCTTAACGGTCCTCTATTACCTACTCCAGTATCTGTATAGTCTCATAGCTTAAAACAGGCTCAGAAAGCTCTGTTAATAAATAGGTTAAAATAATATGAGTAAACATAGTAAACAGTTATTACATTTGTAATAGTAAACAGTAATTTACCGAACTCATGGAGATAGTTAAGACCGCTCAGAATGTAACTACAGTAAACCCTCTAAGAATAGAGGAGCTGGTAGATAGTTTCATAAATGACCAGGACGTAAAACAGACCTCTAAGGACCTCTACAGGAGAACGCTAAAACAGTATTTTAACTGGGTAGATGAGAAAGGCTACCTCCTCTCAGAGATAGCCAGAACTCAGCTCCTGGAGTATAAAGAGGACCTCCTCTCCTCTGGGCTTAGTAGCCTTACAGTTAGCTCTTACATTACCTCAGTAAGACGCTTTTATGAATGGACTGAGGCTAATAAGTTCTATCCTAACGTAGCTAAGGGAATTAAAAGCCCAAAGAGAAAACAGCAATTTAAGAAACAGCCTCTCCTACCCTCTCAGGCTACAGCTCTACTAAATTACTACCAGGATAAAGCTCTAAGAGATTACGCTATAATTACTCTACTCCTTAGAACTGGATTAAGAACGATAGAAGTAATAAGAGCCTCAGTAGAGGATATTACCTTTAAAGGCTCTCAGAGGGTGCTATTAATACAGGGTAAAGGTAGAGATGAAAAAGATAATTTTGTACTCCTTACAGATAAGACCTACCAGCCTATAGCTCAGTATTTAGCTACCAGAACGGCTACAGGCTCAGAGCCTTTATTTAGCTCTACCTCTAATAACAGTAAAGGAGAGAGACTTACTACCAGAACTATAAGCTACATAGCTAAAGAGGGATTAAAAGCTATAGGACTGGATGAGCGGAGCTTTACAGCTCATAGCCTCAGACATACTACAGCCGTAAATATTCTAAGAGCTGGAGGTAGTTTAGAGACCGCTCAATTTACTTTAAGACATAGTAACCCAGCCACTACTCAAATTTATACAGCTACTCTAAATGAGGAGCGGAGGCTACAGAATAGCGGAGAGGCTTTAATAGATAGTTTATATTAATGAGCCTACTCTCTACAGATATAACCAAAGTAAAGAGGCTCTCTCTAAGAGAGGCAAAGCTACCTACTCCAGAGCTAAGAGTAGAGCCTATTACTCCTATACTGGTAGAGAGACCTCCCTCAGATGAGGAGATAGCCTATAGTAAGTTAGTAGCTATTAACCCTCTTATAGAGGAGCTGGTAGAACGCTTAGACCTGGTAAGTATTAAGACAGGAGAACGGATAAAGAAAGTAGAACTCAGGGAGGATATTAAACCTCATCCAGAGCCAGAGGTAAAAGCTAAAGAGATAGATAAACCTAAACTAATAGCCTTAGCTCAGAAAGTAATAAAGGGAGAGGATAGCTACAGTAAAGAGGATATAATAGCCAGGATAAAAGAGGCTACCAATGTAAGCCAGGAGAGAGCGGAGATAGGCTTTAATTTAATATTACAGGCTGGAGGTATAGAGCAAACTATTAACCCAGAGCTTTACTATTTAACAGGCTCTACTCCTTTTTAAGTAATATAAATAAACACGGTAAACAAAAAAATATGAGTAATATAACAGACTGGATAAAATACGAGCTTTACCCTACTCTATTTGAGAGTATAGATACAGCTCTACCAGAGTTTAATTTTAAGAGGAGAGGTAGAAACTGGGTAAGCTCTAATAAGCTAAAGATAACAGGAGAGGACGGAGATAGTATAGGTAAGGTTTATGTATGGGAGACCGCTCCAGGCTTTATAAAAGACTTTACCAGAGAGACCTCCTCTATAGTGGACTATGTAATAAAAAGAGACGGAGTAGAATTTATCCAGGCAGTAAAGACCTTAGCGGATTTAGTAGGACTACAGCTCCCTACAGACCCTAATTTTAATAAAGAGGACTACCAGAGCTACAGAGATAAGGCTACTATTTTAGAGGATTGTAATAGCTATTTTACTTACTGTTTAGAGAACTCTACAGGAGCGGATGAGGTAAACACTTATTTAACCTCCAGAGGCTACAGCTCAGAGGATATAAAAGCTATGGAGCTGGGCTACATACCAGACCAGAATAAACTCTTTAAATACCTACTCAGTAAAGGACATAACCAGAGCCTTATAGATGAGGTAGTAAAGCTAAATAAAGGTATAGGCTCTACTCATAGTCTTACCATACCATACAGGAGCGGAGGCTCTGTAAAGGGCTTTAAATTCAGAACTACAGGAGACGCTACTCCAAAGTATTTAAACTCTACAGGACTGGATAGAATAGGAGGCTTTTTTAACCTCTTAGGGATTAAAGGAGATAAGGATATAGTAATAGTAGAGGGAGAGCTGGATAGCCTCTCAGCTACAGCCAGAGGAGTAGAGAATGTAGTAGCTACAGGAGGGAGTAGTATAGCCTCAGACCAGGTAAAAGACGCTATAAAAAGAGGAGCTAAGAGCTTTACTCTCTGTTTAGATACTGAGCCAGGTAAAGAGGAGGAGACCGCTAAGAGATTAACCTCAGCTATAGAGGTAATAATGGGAGAGGGAGTAAACAGAGTTTACATAGTAACCCTACCAGATTTAGGAGGAGGTAAAACAGACCCAGATAGACTAATAAAAGAGAGCGGAGTAGATGCTTTTATGGAGGCTATTAAAAGAGCTTTACCCTACTATGAGTATAAGCTACAGGAGACGCTAAATAAATACGGCAAAATAGAGGAGGAGAGAGGGCTACAGCCTAAAGATATAGATAGTTTACTGGATGAGGTAGTAGAGACCGCCTCCCACATACCAGACGCTACAGACAGAGACCGATATAAAAAACTCTTTACCTCTTTGGAGGCTATTAAAGAGCTGGGGATTTCAGAGGAGAGCTTATCCATTACAGTAGATAGATTAACCTCTACCAGAGATAAAGAGGCTCAGGCTAAAGACTTTAAAAAACTACTCTCAGAGGCTACTCAGCTACAGGATAAAGGAGAGACAGATAAAGCTCTGGAGCTACTGGATAGTAAAGTAAAAGAGGTAAAGCTAAAAGATAAGGCTACAGAGTTTAGTAGCTTAATGAAACCAATAAAAGAGGATGAGCTAAAAGAGAGACAGGCTAATAAACCAGAGAGCCTAAACTCAGGCTATACTATAGGAGGAGAGCCTTTACTATTACCCTCTGGAGCTATTAGTATTTTAACCGCTCCTACTTCACACGGTAAGACCACGTTTTTAATAAACTTAGCTTTAAATGTAGCTCAGGAGTACCCAGATAAAGAGACTTATTTATTTAGCTATGAGGAGGACGGAGATAGTATTTTAATCAATACCCTAAATACTTACCTGGATGAGGAGATAAGCTCTAATAATAGGAGGACGCTAAAAAGCTATTTTACTACAGGCTCTACAGAGTACATAAAGACCCAGAGTAGAGACTATTTTACAACTAATAAGGATAAGTTTTTTAGAGAACTTATAGAGACCAGGAGACTAAATATAAACTACAGCTCTTATAATTCAGATACGATAATAGAGGCTATTAGATACCTACATAAACACGCTAAGCCAGGAGCTATATTTATAGACTATATCCAGCTCTTAAACCTACCAGAGGGAAAGTATAAGACCTACTCCAGACAGGAGGAGATAAAAGAGATATGTATAGCCCTAAAGGATGTAGCAGTAGAGACAGGCTTACCTATAATACTGGGAGCGCAATTTAACAGGGAGGTAGTAAACCAGCTCAGAATACACGCCACTAAAATAGGAGAGGCTGGAGATATAGAGAGGATAGCTAATTTAATAGTAGGCTTTTGGAATAACAATTTTAAGCCCTTAGCTACAGAGGGAGAACTAAATGAGATTAATAATAAAGGAGCTACTACTCCAGATACTCTCTATACTACTATCCTTAAAAATAGAGGAGGTAGAGTAGGGCTGGAGGAGATACTATCTTTTAATGGTAATACAGGACGGATAAAAAATAGTAGTAGCTCTGGTAGTAGTTATTTTAAGTAACCTAAGTAAACAGGATAATATGAGTAAAGTAATTAGTATAAGTAACCATAAAGGAGGAGTAGGTAAAACTACCTCAGCTATTAATATAGGAGCTGGTTTAAATAAGTTGGGTAAAAAGATACTCCTAATAGACTTAGACCCTCAGGCAAACCTAAGCCAGAGTTTAGGGCTTATAGAACCAGAGCGGAATATTTACGGAGCTTTAAGAGGAGAGTATAAACTACAGCCTATAGAGATACTTAAAGGATTGGATGTAATACCCTCTACTTTAGACCTCTCAGGAGCGGAGGTAGAGATGAGCGGAGAAGCTGGTAGAGAGTATATCCTCAGAGAACTAATAGAGCCTATAAGAGCCTCTTATGATTACATACTAATAGACAGCCCTCCCTCTCTGGGATTACTTACTATAAACTCTTTTACAGCCTCAGACCTGGTATTTATACCTCTACAGGCTCAGTATTTAGCTCTACAGGGATTAACCAAACTAATAGAGGTAATAGATAAGATTAAGAAACGGCTAAATAAAGAGCTAAGAGTAGGAGGAGTTTTTATAACTCAGTTTGACAGTAGGAAAGTATTAAACAGGGATGTAGTAGCAACTATAGAGGCTCATTTTAAGGATGAGGTATTTAAGACTAAAGTAAGAGACAATATAGCTTTAGCAGAAGCTCCAGCTCAGGGCTTAGATATTTTTAGATACAACCCTAAAAGCTATGGAGCGGAGGATTACCTCTCTCTCAGTAAAGAAATATTAAAAAGAAAGTAAACAGTAATTACTAAGTAACATAAATAAACACTAAATTTGTAGCTATGAGTAAAAAGAATTTTACAGGAGGCTTAAACTCCCTTTTAGGAGACCAGCCAGAGAAACCAAAAAGAGGGAGACCAGTAACCCAGTCTAAGGAGATTACTAAAAGCTCTCAGGAGGGAACTAAAGAGAATGAGACCAGAGCCACGTTTATAATAAATGAGGAGCTACTGGAGAAACTTAAAGCTATAGCCTACTGGGATAGATGCTTAATAAAGGATGTAGTAAATACAGCTCTACAGGATGTAGTAGCTAAGTATCAAAAAAAGAACGGAGATATTAAACCAGTACCTAAAAAGTAAAAGATATGGCTACAGTAATAGAGGGTATTAAATTTTACACTATACCAGAGACAGCTACAGCTCTTAGGGTAACTCCTCAGACTATTAGAGCCTGGATAAAACAGGGTAAGATAAAGAGCCAGAGGATAGGGAGACCTATATTAATTACAGAGAATAACTTAAAGGAGTTTTTACAGGCTACTAATTAGCCTACTTCCATAAACATTACATTACAGAAGTAGAAAAATATGAGTGAACTAATACATGATAAAGTAGTAAAGGAGATACTCCAGGAGCTTGTAGGAGAGCTTGGTAAAAAACAGCTTTTTGCGGAGAGCCTGGTAAATAATTACCTACAGGATTTAGTAGCTCAGGCTCAGCTCTTAGTAAAAAGTGGGAGTAGAGTAGAAGACTTACAGGAGTATTACCTCCAGGAGTTTAGAGGTAATATTATGGATAGTGTAGTAGAGGCTTTAATAAAAAGCTCAGAGTTTAAGGATAGCCTCTATAAAAAGAGCTATGAGAGGCTAAAGGCTTTTGGAGATGAGAATAAAAGTTATCAAGACCTATTTACAGAAATTTATGAGGATGAGACCTACTTAAATGAAATATTTGTAAGGCTGGTAGAGGAGACGGAGGGAGTAGCTATTACCTCCGCTAAACAGCTCCAGGAACTTACAGGGATTACGGAGATATACGGCTACTGGGATGAGGAGAAAGGAGAAACCGTACCCTATGGAGATAAGAAGCCTACTAAAAAACAGGCTCAGGATATAGCCTTTAAACAGATAGAGGCAACCTTTACAAGTGCTATGAGCTACAGATACTCTAAGGCTCTGGAGGATATACTGGAGGCTGGAGGTAAATATAAAGACCTCCTACAGGTAAAGCCCTCCTATTTTAACCTACCAGATACCTGGACCGGATGTTTACCTACAGACCAGTATAGCTCTATACTGTGGGCTATAGAGAACGCTTTTTTAATAGGAGAGCCTAATACCTCAGTAAGACCAGACCTAAAAACAATAGCTCAGGAGATACAAGCTCCCTACTCTGTATTAATGGACGCTCATAAAATATGTAATAAATGGAAACTACAGAGCTAAAGGAGAGATTTATAGAGCTAAGAGCTAAGGGCTGGAGCTTTGATAAGATAGCTAAGGAGATAGGTAAGGCTAAACAGACGCTAATAGACTGGAGTAAAGAGCTACAGGATGAGATAGCAAATAGGAAATCCTTAGAGCTGGAGGCTCTTTATGAGAACTACTACCTAATGAGAGAAAATAGGTTACAAACCTTTGGAGAGATGCTTACTAAGATAAAAACAGAGGTAGAGAGTAGAGACCTCTCAGACGTGCCTACAGATAAGCTACTGGATTTATTCTTAAAGTATAATAGCCAGGTAAAAGAGGAGATAGTAGAGCCTATTTATAAAAGCTCTAAGGAGATTACAGAGGAGAGACAGGATAGAGAACTACTGGAGGAGCTTACTACTCTACAGAGTGAACCTCTGAGGAGACTAAAAGTAGGCTAAAAGATTACCAAATAAACATAGTAAACAATGATTACAGAGAAACAAATAGAGGCTAAAGATATTAAGAGGCTACTCCTTAGAGTTTATAGGAGATACAACTCTGGAGCTATTACAGAGGCTCAGGCTTATAAAGAGACCTACTTATTAAACTCTGTATTAAAGGCTATAGAGGTAACAGACCTGGAGGAGAGGCTACAGAATATAGAGAACACACTAAAAAGAGATTAACAGCTATGGCTAAAAAAGATATAGGTAAGATACTTACTACAGGCTCTACTAAACAGAGGCTACTCCTTTTAGCGGAGGATAACGCCAGAGCAAAGTATAGCCAGGAGAGACTATTAACAGACCATGAAATAAACCAGCTCTCAGAGAGCTTTAAAAAGCCTAACGAGATACAACTTTGGAATAAATGGCTAAAGGTAGATAGGGTAATAACCTCCGCTATTATGAACCTACAGGGCTTAAAGTTTGAGGTATTAATGCACTACTCAAACCTAAGAGGCTATATCCTGGTATGGGAGACTATACAGGAGGCTGAGGTATTAAGTAACCATATCCTCCACGAAATAAAAGACCAGGAGGAGCGGATAAAAATAGGCTCTCAGGCTGGTAAGCTGGGTAGGTTTTTATTTACCGATATACAGACAGATAAAGAGGGCTACCTGGATATAAATATAGATTTTGAGAGAGATACCTATAAGGATGAAAACGGTAAACTGGTAGGAGTAAAAGAGAAAGGAATACAGAGTAAAAAATATAGCCTCTGGTATGTAATGAATAACGTAAAAAAAGAAGCTATAAACTCAGCTATAAAGTTTTTATCCTGGAGAGAGGCTATACTGGACCACATGGAGGAGGAGGGCTTTAGTATTAAGACCTATAAGGATATAATTAACTCCATGACTGAGGATATACATAAACCTATAATAGGCTGGACTAAATACCAATCGGATGAGAAACTATTTATGCCAGACCTACCTCATAACAGAGCGGATAAGCTAAAGGCTAAATATTCTATTACTCCTAATACCAGAGAGCTGGAGGTAGATACTGAGATTTATAACTATTTTAAAAAAGAGTTTTTAAGAGATGAGTAATAAGCGAAAAAATATAGAGGTAGGCTTATTACCAGGCTTAGATAATGGAGGAGGCTACTCTCCAGCAAAAGTAATACAGCCAGGAGTAGGGGAGGGTAAAAAACATACTAAAATAGCTATCCATACAGTAAGCCAATTTTATGGAGATAATAAACATCTCTCTCTCTTTTCGGATGAGAAAATAGACGCTTTTAGTAGGGCTACAGGGCTTAGTATTAATAATAGACCAGACAGCTACGGAGTAGTTTTAAACCAGAGCCAGAGGAGAGTATTAGAGGGTATCTTAAAGGCTTTTACAGACAGCAACTATAAAGGAGATGAGGAGATAGATAAGGCTACCTACAGCTCTAATATTTACCCTATTAATAAAATAACTGGAGCTTACAGTAATGTAGATAAGATACCAGTAGTAAGGCTTACTCAGGCTGAAATAATAAAGCTCTCAGGACATGATAGAACTCAGGGAGATAAAGTAGATGTAGTAGAGGCTATATCTTTTTTAGCTACTAAACAGTTTTGTTTTTACTGGGTAAGGCTAAAGACAGATAAAGGAAAGCCAGTAAAAGACAAGAGCGGAGACTATGTAAAAGAGGAGGTAATGGAGGTAGGCTCTCTCTTTAGGATAAAGACGGTAAGGACCGAGGAGGGAGAGCTGCAATACTATGAAATACACCCCTCAGCTCCTCTATTAGACCAGGTAAGTAACTACTTTTTATTAGTGCCTAATGACTGGAGAGAGGAGGTAAAACAGCTAACTGGTAAGAGAGCCTCCAGCTATACCTATGAGCTTTTACTTTGGCTCAGGCTACAGTATGAGCAAATAAGGAGATATAACTCTGGTAGGAATAGAAAAAAGAAACAGTTTAAAATTAGTAAGAGCTGGGAGGATGTAGCTATAGCCCTAAAAATGCCTGAGACCATGTATAAGGCAAACCGTAAAAGAGCCACTAAAATTATAAAGGATGCTTACTCTACAGCTATAAAACTGGGCTACCTGGTAAGGGTAGAAGATAACGGAGCTACAGATATACTCTACCTAAATGAGAGTTACTATCCTAAGCCTGGAGAACTGGTTTAACCTCCCTACTGGTAGCTATAAGTTGAGAAAGTGGTAGCTATAAGTTGAGAAAGTGGTAGCTATAAGTTGAGAAAGTGGTAGCTATAAGTTGAGAAATGAAAAATTAAAGCCTTTATTATCAATAAGTTAGGAGGGTAAAAAAGGCGTATAATCTTAATAGTATTAAGACTATTAAGGAGGATAGCCTCTCCTTACAGTCGGCTATCCTAAAAAAAGAGACCCTATAGGATGAGAGAGAAATTAAAAAAGATGGTAGCCTACCATATTTAGGAGCTGGGATAAGGAGCCAGGTTATACTCATCCACGCCTCAGGATATTACCTCCTTTCCTACTGGAGCTTTTAACCTACCTCATAGGCTTAGCTATCCTCTACCAGATAGGAGCTTACCTCTGGATATTTATTTAACTGTTTACTGAGTAATAAAAAAAATACTGGTAAGTATTGTAAGTAAGATAATATTACTATATTTGCAATAGTAAACAGTAAATTACTAAAGTATGGATATAGTAGTAAAACAGGCTCAGGATATAGCTACAGTAAGCCCTCAGAGAATAG
>Ga0222649_1000335_pt1 | contig 16765 bp, 17 predicted proteins | sample AntAcemetagen337_FD_179865 | JGI IMG/M metagenome (GOLD analysis project Ga0222649, IMG submission 179865) | Saline water microbial communities from Ace Lake, Antarctica - #337 | ecosystem: Environmental > Aquatic > Non-marine Saline and Alkaline > Saline | place: Antarctica: Ace Lake... | reverse complement strand
TAAAATAATTAAGATAAGGTCGCTTACATCCCACCCACACTACGTGATGAGTGGGCTTTACGCTCCATTGTGTAAAATATATTCAGTATCCTTACCATTAGAACCAAAAAAATCATTCTTAAAGATTTCATCATAATTATTATTTAATTCAGTTAAGATGGTTTTACGTTCCTCTTTTACCTTTTTTAACCTAATAGCTCTTTCTTCTTTCTTTAAAACTCTATCAGTTTTCCAATTATCCATATATTTTTTAATTTAGTTTATTCCTAACATAACCATTATTCTATCAAAATCGTTTTCATTTTCTGCAAACCCTTCAAAAAATGTATCCCATTCACAATAGCTTGGTACATACATTTGTATTTTAATTTCAAGTCCATTTTCATCTTCTTGAAATAGTAGTATTTCAAACGCTCCATATCCTTTATTTGCTAAATTCTTTTTTAAATGTATCAATTCTCCTACAGTATTATCACCTTTTTCTCTTGTCGCCCACAAACCTTCATTTGCACCTTTACCATGATAATGAAAACGTTCATCAGCATTTAATTTGGCTTTTATAATTTCAATAAAACTTTTCATATAGTTATTTTATTTTTACTATGCAAATATAGTTAAAATAATATTAATTACTATTATAGGTTTTAAACTATTTATTAAAAATAGTATTTGTAAATGAGTTGTTCCAATCAAATTATAAAAGATGATTTAGTTATATATTTCGATATTTCTGATATTAAATCATATGATTTAAACACTTCATATACTGTTCAGAGTTTAAATTCTTGGAAAAACAATACTACTTCTGTTTTTAATTTACCTGATTTCGGTTTAACTGCTGTTGATAATGGTAGAACTGATAAATTAACAGATGATTTTAGTTTTGATATATTTGATAAAAATTTAAAACTTTATAGAGTAGGTAAAAATGATAGTTCTGGTACAACTATATATAATGGTTTAGATATTAATTATATCCCAAGTACACCACCATCATTATCTTTTTCAGGTGGATACCTTCAAAACTTTTTTAAATTAGATGGGTATGATTATGAATTATTACCTTATCGTTATAAAGATGGTATCACATTAGAATTTTGGTTAAAATTTAATAATAATTCTTTTTCATCTATAACAAATGAGAAAGATGGTTTTTTTGCTTTCTTAGGTGCTAGAGCAGAAAATAAATATGGGGTTTTATTCAGTGGTGAAACAAATGTAACCACAAGTTCTGGTTACACACTTGGTCCAGATAACCTAAACTTAGAGCAAGATATTTATGATAATAATATAGGGTTTAGAATAACTAATGACCAAAAAATTGGTTACAGATATATTAATCAATCAGGGTTTACAGTTGAAAACTATTCCACTGCTTCTTTACCATCTACAGGTTGGACACATATTGCTATCACATATGAACCTTATGATGATGAAAAATATATAAGTAAATTCAATATGGGTTCATCTGGTAATATTACAAGATTTAATAGACCAACATATTGGGAAGATGTAATGGATTGCATCCCTAAAAGAAATGGTGCTTTAAGATTTTATGTAAACGGAAAACCTTTCTTTAAAGAAGAAAATTTTTCTGAACAATTTTGGTTTAAATATTTAGATACCGAAAATCAAAAACAAATTGGTGTGCCTTATAATATAAGTATAGGTGGTGGAACTTTTGGATTAAAAAATTCTTGGCATTTTGATAATTTAAGTAATTGTACAAATTTAGGAGTTAGTATATACAATAATTATAATAACCCTATATATAGTGCTTATACTTGTTCTATCAATAACTTCTTTTCATTTAATAGTCAATCAATATTTGATAACTATAATACACCAATTTATAATGTTTATAATATACAAATATTTCAAAATAATTTAACCTATTCTAAAAATAATATTAATAATAACCTATTAATAGAAAAAAATTATGATGGAACATTTATAGGAGAATTTAATAAGTTTAGATTCTATCTAAAACCATTAAATATTAACATGATACAAAATAATTTTAATACCGAAGCCAACTATTTTGGATTAAAACAAATAAAAGGCGGTAGAGTTATATACACAAATTAAAAATAAAATTACTATTTATTAAAAAAATATAAAATGTCAATTTCAAAAATAAATGTTTCCATTAATGGAGATGATATAGGACCAGGATTTGTTAAAGTAAATGATGCTTTAGATTACCTTATAACTGGTGCTACTTTCAATAGCGGTACATTATCTCTTAACAAGTTTGATGGTAGTAGTATTCAAGTTAATGGGATTGGTGTTACTAACATAGGTGGGCAAAAAACATTTCAATCAGCTACCACGATTTCAAATGTTTTAACACTTAACTGTAATAATAAAGCTTTAAGTAATTTTAATGTTATAGATAGTAATAATTTTTCAATTGTAATTACAAATTTAGTAGATGGTGATGAATGTATTTTTACATTAAAGAGTATTAATAATAGTATATTAACTTTTCCTATAAATACAACATTGTTTTATACTACACCTATATTTGGTAATAATATAACATTAACTAATTCAAGTTCTACATCATTATATTATTTTACAATGAAAAAAATAGGTAATGATTTAATAGTATTTGTACAACAAATAAAGAGTTAGATTATAGATTTTTACTCCAGAAGCTACTTCTATTCCATAGAATATTAAACAATTTAACAAGTGAATTAGCTACAATCTCTTTCACTTGTTTTTCATTCACATTTTTTTTCATTTGTTTTTCTATTTCTTTTTCTATTAAATCGGACATTGTTTTTTTCAACTCTTTTTTAATAGAATCTTTTATTTCTTTTTCTTCTGTAGCGGATATATTCTCGTTAATAATAGATTTCATTTATATAAAGCTTTTTTTTATAAATAGTGAAGTTATTAACTATTTATAAAAAAATACAATAATTATGGATTTCAAACAAGTATTTGAAAATAACTTAGGTAAGACATTTAATATTTGGTTAAACAAGATGTTTGCTCACCTTATAGATATAAATAAAGAGGAGGAGGATAACTTAAAAGATTTAAAGGATAAAATGGTTGATGATTTTATTAAATATATAGACGAAAAGAATAAGAAGAGATTTGATAAATCAAAATCTTTAAATGAATCTAGTGAAATAATTAAAACACCAAAAAAAGAAAAACTTTTTAAATTAAAAGTTGTTAAACAAATGGTTGAAGAAAACCCTTTTCTTAAATCAAAGTTTGATAAACTTGCAACACCAACAAAAGATGGCGGACCAGATGAGCGGTTTGGTTATCATTGGGGGGAAGTTATTCATAACATACTATTTAATAAGTATATTAAAAGTGACCCAACTATGCTTGATAAATATATGACTTTAAAAAGAAATATAGATACAGAAGATATTAAGCTGAAAAATGATAAGAAAGAGAAAGCTCAACAAAATGCTGTTGATGGTAATACTACTACTATAACTAATATAAAAGAAATGGATACAGCTAGTACATTTCCTAATGGAAGTTTCCCTGTTTCACCAAAAGCATTTGCAAGTGATGATAATGAATGGAGATTTAAAAACGATACCAAGATTAATGGTAGTAAAATAGTTGATGATGTTAATACAAAAAAATATAAAATTAAATTAAAATAAAAAATGATAAACTTAGAGAAATTAGATAAAGAACTTGATAAATTGTTTGAAAATATCGAACATATTGAAGAACATCATATTGAAACAAGAGAAGCTAGAATTAGTTTCATATTAAATAATAGTGATAACTATTCTGAATTAGATTTAACAAAAATGAGTGATGATGAAGTAAAAGATATTTACTTCCCATTATGTGATGAAGTTTTTGGAGAAGATAACGATAGTGAAGATGCTGATTTAGTAGATGTAAATCTTGATGCTAACAATATAGATGCTAACCAAGATTTCACTACTGGAATAGAAGATGAAAGTGATGAAGATGAGGATGTAGACGATATTGAAATGTCTGATAACACTCAAACTGATTCAGATGATGAAGAAGAGTTTAATTATCCAGCAAAAGTGAATGAAGATGTAAATAATAACACCTATCAAAAATATTTGGATAAAGATGGTGTTATTATTTATAAAGTTAACCTAAAAAATGGTAAAAATTTCTTATCTAATATAGATAAAATTTTAATTGACAACCCTAAATTAGATAATTTAATAAATAATACATTATCACATGGTGAAGGTATAGAAACAGAAGATGGGTATATTTATTGGGCATCTGATATATTTGATTATCTAAAAAATAATAATAAAGTAAATGAAGATGTAAAACCAGCTGCGTTAATTCAATTAGATAGAATTAAAAAAGAAAACGAGAAAAATTCATTAGGTTATTATAAAACATTGAATAAGGGTACTCAAAATATGGTAAAAGGTAAAGATGGGTCTAGTTTTGAGCATGATTTTGATAAAAATGAAGGTAAGAAAGTAGAGGGTAATATTAAATATGAAGATGCTGAAGAAAGAAATGATGAATATTATGAGAAAGCACATAGAGGAATGGAAGACATTAAACTTGATGTACCAAATGACCAATATGATGAAAGATTAAAAAAATCTATGCACGTTGATGATTATCCATTAGGTAAAAAAATGTATGATAATAAAGTGAAAAGAGAAAAATTTATTGATGATAATGATTTGAAAAATACCCCTAACCCTGGTAGAATGATTTCAGTTAATACACCATCTTTAAAAGAATCAATAAGTGGTTTTTACTTCGATTCTTTAAGAAATAGAAAAGTAGTTACATTCTTATTAGAAAATGTGGAAGTTATTGAATCAATTTCTGATAACTTAAAGAAAATAGAAACACAAGGTGTAGGAAATAAATCTTTAAATGAGAATATAGATAACGAAATTAAAGTAAATGAATTTTTTATTGATGTAGCAAATAATAAATATTATAAAATACATAAAGAAAAAAGAAAAGTACAGATTAGTGAATCATATCTAAAAGATTTTAAAAGGTTAGCTAACTACAATAGTAGAGATTTTATAAATAATTCAAAAAATATAAATCATAAGTTGAATTAATGGAAAAAAAGACTTAAATTTATAAATAAATATGTTAAAAAATGGTTTCAAACGAAAAAAAAATACTTGCATTCTTACTAGAAAATGTAACAATTGAGGAAATAGAAAAAAAATATAAACAAAACTATATTACTAAAGAAAAAATAGATTTGTTTAGAGGTTTTACATTGAAATTAGGTGATTACATATTTGATACATATTTAGGTATAGAATATATTAAAACTAAAGAAGATATAGAGGGTCATTTAAAGTGGTGTATTTCAACCACTTTAAATGATTTTAATAAAATGGGGTTTAGTTTTAAAATGACAACAGAATTATACGATTATTTTTATTCTCATTTTGAAGATTCAATTTATAAACCAATAGATAATTTTGTCTATACTAAAAAAACTAATGCAACATATCTAAATAAAATATTTAAATATGATAATTTTACAGATAAAAAAAGACTCGATTTAGATACTCTAATAGAATATTATCAAATATTAAATAACTCTTTTAATAAAGAAAAAAATGTTGTAGTAGAAAATAAACCAAAAAGAAGTTTGCAATCAATTAACAAATAATTATTATGGCATATTTTACTGTTCAAAGTGGCGTTGAAATATCGTTAGATAAAACTATTAAAGATTTACAAGTTAATTCAAACAACACTTTCTTATTACCAAAAAAACCACTAAAACTTACTAGCTGTGTAAAAGATGGTATAACAATATATCAAAATGGTATAAAATTTATTTTTGATATTGGTAATTGCGAAATTTTCCAATTTAACTAACTAAAAGATAATTATTTTCTATTTATAAAAAACATATAAATAGGATGTCTCTTTCAAGGATAAATATTAGTAATGGTGGTGATACTATAAATACTGGTTTCAATAAAACCAACGAACTAATAGATATCGCTATTACTGGTGCAACATTATCAAATAATATATTACAATTAAATAGGTTTAACACTACACCCATAACTATAGATGGCTTTTTATCTATTGAAGGTACTACAAACAGTAATATGGAAGGTAATATATCTTTCAATAATTTAACTGGTATAAATTCATTTCAAGGACTAAATGAAGCAATCATCCAATTTGGTGATGAATATAGTGAAAAACTTATTATATCCTCAACTAACCTAAACGATAATTCTAGTGTAGGTATTTCATTGTTAGGTGATGATTATTCAACTGGTATGAATATTTATGGTAACGGAAACTTGCCAATATCTATAACCACTGAAAACTCCCCAATAATAATATCTAGTAGTAATGCTAACATTGATATAGATTCAACCAATATTAAAATTGGTAATTCAAACAATACTTCATTAAACTTTTTAGGTAATCCAAATACATCAGTAAACTTTAATCAAAAAACATTAACATTAAATAAGTATCACTATCCAGCAATAAACGATAATGGTGGTGATAGCGGTATTTTAATAGAAGAGTTTGATGGTAGCTCTAATAATATAACTGGGTTCATTAAAACGACTAATAATAGGCTTGGTTGGAGTATTAAATCTCCAAATAATAGTGGAATAATAAATCTAATAACGCCAAATAATAATTATAACATATTATTCCCAAATAAAGCTAGTGGTTCTACTGAAACATTTGCAATGGTTAGTGATATCACAAATACTGATGGTATAACTAAAGCAGAATTTAGCAATTATAGTGGAAATACTAAAATAGATATAGATAATAAGTTAGATAATAACATTTTTAATATTTATAGCGGTTTAACTAATACAAATATAGATGCTAAGTTAAACATTTCTGATTTTAGTAATTATACTGGAAATACTAATTTTGTATATACAACAGACCTAACAGTTAGTTTAAGTGGTGGTAAAACAGCTGGTAAATACACAAATGGACAAACTATTAATAGAATAGGTAAAACACCACAAGAGGTTATGGATGATATGTACACAGAAACACTATTCCCTACATTAACCAACCCAAGTATTAGTAGTGTTAGTTTAAATGTTGGAAATACTTTAGAAGTTGGCACATTAATACCAACTTTAACCGCTTCAGCTACATTTAATAGAGGTTCTATTAACCCACAATATACATCAAGTAACCCATTTAGAAGTGGATTACCAAATAACCATTTATTTAGTGGTGTTAATAGTTTTACTGGTAATACAGCTTCTACTTCGTTAACACCAAGTAAAACTATATCAAACTATATTGTAAAAACAGGTAGTAATATATTTGGAATACAAGTAGCATATGATGCAGGTGTACAACCAAAAGATAATAGTAACAATAATTATTTATCACCTTTATCTGCTGGGTCTAGTAGTGTATCAAATGCTACTATAAACGGTGCTTATCTAAGATTCTACGGTAGTTCAAATACTACTATACCAAATACATCAGCACAAGTTAGAGTATTATCTTCTACATTTAATAACACTTTTACTATAATAATACCAGCTGGTAATACCAAAATATTCTTTTATTACCCTTCAACAATGTCAGATATAACAGATACATCAGTAAAATATGTAGAAGGTTTTAATGCTAATGTAGGTAATATATTTACTAAAACTACTATAAATGTAAATGATGCTAATGGTACTCCTGTAAGCTATAAACAATATAGTACAACATTACCAGCAGCGGAATCATCAAATATTACTTATAACATAACTATATCATAATGAATAATGCACTAGGTTTTCCATTTGGGATTTTTACAAACGATAATACCCCATTAGATGCTAAATATTTTAAAAATTTTAATAATTTTAATACTAAAATACCATATACTTCCGTTGCAGAAGCTAACACTATTTTAGTTTCTGGTTTACGTCATATAGGTTTAACAATAAATATAAATGGTGTAGATTATTGGTATAATAATGGAATACTAGATACAGATTTAGTAGTTAAAAATAAAAGTCAAATAACAGTTAACACATTAGCAGAAAGAGATGCGATAAGTGTTAAATATGTTGGTTTACAAGTTTATGTGGTGGAACAAGAAAAATCATATACTTGTAAAACCATATCCCCTATCAGATGGGTAACTAATGCCGATGAAGATATATTGTTTGGATATTTAGAAAAAAGCACACAGTCTAGTAATATTTCAGACATGAGCCAAGCAAGTGTGTTACAAAATGATTATACAAACGAATTACATAACGATGTAGTATATGGGCAAGATTTATTAATAAAAATTAACAATGATTATTTTGGAGCTGCATCTACAACTACAAGTAATGTCTTAGTATACCGAAGACCAAATAAAAATACCGTAAACTTATCTACAATAGAAATACAAGGCACATTTACTATTCCACTAAGTGCAAAACCTATTTCTAAATACAATCAATATATTCTTACAAGTGATTTTGATATTTTTGAAGTTACTCCTACAGGGTTGGTTTTAAAAACCAACGTACCAAATGCTTCTAAAATAATTGTAGATAATATATTTTTGTATGTAATAATACCTACAGCTAATCAGGTGTTAAGAATCAATACAACTACCTTTGTTACTACACATACATTTGCAACAGGCGGTAACCCAATAGATTTACTTATAACTAAATTTAATGGTTTTCTTTTTATTTTAAATGAATCTACACAAAATTTAACTATTGTAGATTTATCAACCTTTACATCTATATTAAGTGATTCACTAGGATTTATTCCAACAAAACTGATAACTACAAGAGATTCTAATAATAACATACTGAATACTGTATTAGTTTTCAGTTTAATATCTGATGAATTTAAAAGGGTGTCATTACTTGGTACAGTAAACAGTTCTATAGTATTAACTGGGTTAGGTATAGATGTTGTTAGTACAGATGGTATATTAGTTAGTTATACTAATAGTAAAGTATATGCAACCAATAATGGTAGGACTGCAATATATTTACTTTCTGACTCTATTTACGAAGGTATTACAATTATTAAAAATGACCAATTTAGTTTGGCTTCTATAATTATAGATGGTTATGAGGTAGTAAGGTTATACCAATCAGGTTCAGCTCTTAACTATTTTATTACACCCCATCCACTATCAGACTTAATACCCTACAAAGGTTCTGCTGATAGTATAACTGAAGATGAAAATAATTTTGCACCATTTAATGACGATACACAAGTATTTCCATCTTATGATGTTGGTATATATGGGATTCAATTATTTTATCCTAAATCAAAGTTTACCAACAATTTTGAAACAAGTGCATTAGGTTTCCCAATAATATCAAGTTCCGACCCAGCAAGGTATTTGGACAAAAGACATTTGGCAACGTTGGAAGATTTGGAAAGTAGTGGAGGTGGTAGTGGTATAACTAGTATTAATAATTTAACTGGTGGAACACAAACACTTGTTACAGGTAACACTGGTACTGATTTTAATATTTCTTCTGTTGGTAATACACATAGTTTTAATCTACCTTTTGCAAGTGGAACTACTAGTGGTAGATTATCTTCAAGTGATTGGAATACATTTAATAACAAGTTAGATACTAATATTTATTCTTCTTATACAGGGGGTACGAATACGCTAATTGGAACTAAATTAAATATATCTGATTTTAATGTTTATAGTGGTTCTACAGATACTAGGATAACTAATAATAGTAACAATATAGTTATTAAGTTAGATACAAGTAATTTTAACGCATATAGTAGTTCTACTTTAACAAACATTAATACAAGGTTACTTAAATCTGACTTTGATACTTATAGTGGAAACACTAATACTAGAATAAACACAATTGAATCTAACTATGTTAGTGGTGGAACAAACCTTGGTGGTGGTTTAAATTTATTTTCCTCTAAAAATGGTGGAAATTTAAATTTTAACACATTAAGTGGTGGTACAAATGTAACATTAAACCAAGTTGGTAATAAAATAGTTATTAACTCTGCTGGTGTAAACTCTATACCGCTATCTGGTACAGAAGTTGGAAAACCAGTAACAGGTAATATATTTATTAATGATGGCGTAGTATTTGGTACTGAAAAATCAAAAGTTGTTTTTTATAATGAATCTATATTTATATCTACATTACTTGATAATTTAATTCCATATGGAAATATTCAAAATATTATTACTAATTCAGATAATGAAACACAAGTCGCTAATTTAATAACAACTTCAGATATAGATAGTACATTTCAATTTTATCAAATATTTGGTTCGTTAACTTCAGCTATAACTGGTATTAATGGAAAGATAGAAATATCAGTTACAGATAAAAATATTTTTTTATTCAACAATATAAAACAATTATTATCAATACAAGAAAATTCAGTTGATGTACTAAGTAATTTACCATTGCGTTTTGTTCGTCAATTAAATAGTAAATTCACATCATTAAAAGTAGGGTTAAATACTGTAGATGTAAATTTGACACTTCCCATTACAGCTGGTACTAATGGACAAGCATTATTTGTGAATGGTAGTGGTCAGTTATATTTTGGTGATGTATCTAGTGGTGGAATTATAAGGGTTTTAAATCAATCTGGGAATACTTTAGCTGGTTCTATAGCTAACAGTACATATCATTATCAATTTACTGCGAGTGGTCAATTAACATTACCTACGGCAGTAAGTAATAATTGTATGTATATAGTAAAAAACAGTTCTATGGTTAATATAACAGTAGTATTTACTTCTGGTCAAAATGCTGATGGAGATACAACGATTACAATGACACCAAAACAATCAATAACATTTATAAGTGATAATAATAATTATACAATAAATTAAAAAAACTATTTAAAAATAAATAAAATGGCATATACTCCAAACAATCCTAATGGGCAATCTACTATGGTGAATAGTTCACCTCAAGTAATTGCTAGTGACCAATCTCCAATTCCTGTTAAAATTGACCAAACAACTCCAGGAACTACAAATAAAGTAAATATTGGATTAGATGGTCAAGTAACTAGCAATGGTGTTCAATTTGTATTTAGTACAGCAAATAGTACTACAACACAATTAACTTCAGGGACAACTTTTACTGGTGCAATAGAAACGATAGTAAATCAACCAGCTTACTCTATCCTAGCATTTTCAGACCAACCAGGGATACTTACCGTAAAACAGTTTACTGATATTGATGGTACTAAATTAAATCAAACTATAAGTTACACATTAGTTGCAAACGTAGGTTTTGCTAGAAGTGGGGTTGCTAATGGTAATTATATTCAAATAATATTTCAAAATACTGGATTAAGTACTACAACTACCTTACAAATAGATACTGCATATGGAAGTATAGCACCAGCATCTCAATTAAATAATAACCCTGTAGGAATTTATGAGATAAATGGTAATCCTATATCAAGTAATTCTGGTCAAGTTGATGTAGGAACACAAAGAGTAGCTTTAGCCGCACAACAATTATTTAGAACTACTTTTGCTAGTGTTTTAGCATCAAATTGGGATACAACTTTTTGGAAAAGAATATCACAAGGTGTAGGTCAAGTAAATTCTCAATCAGCAGGTAATGGTGTTATCACTACAGGAACAAACGTAAATGCTGATACAATATTAAGGAGTGTACTTAATTTTAAAGGTTCATTTAACTTAAAAATACATTCTATATTATCTCAAAGAATAATTAATCAAAGTTTCTTTGTAGAATTAGTCGATGTTATAGGTGATAATTTAGTTTGTGTAATTAATAGTGCAACTTCTGTTACTATAACAATACCTAACAACCCTTTTACCTCTGTAAATATTGGACAATCAATGTTTATGGGAGCATATAGTGGTACAGGTACATTTATACCATCAAGATATGCTATTGCTTCTGTTAGTGGTAATGATGTTACTTTTACTGTAGCTTCATTTGTAGCAGGAAGTGGTACATGTAGTTTATTTGGTTGGAATTATCACCAATTATTATATAATGCTACTGGTGCTACTACTGCTCAATATGATACACAACGTAGAGGTTGGAATAGTGGTTATACCGCTATAACTACATTAACAACGGCAGGTGTTGGTCATTTTGTAACTTTAGGAAGTGAAGATAGTTCTTCATTTATTGCAGACCAATTAGTAGCAAGTTCAACTACAAACCCTTATTTAGTAAGAGGTACTAGAGTAGTAAATATAGCAGAAGAAATAACACCTTTATTTATACAAATAAGAGCTGTAAATGGTTCAACTGCACCTGCTAGTAATACTACTTGGACAATAGGCACACTATCAATGGAAGATTATTCTTCTACTCAAGTAACTGTCGCTAATTCTAAAATTCAAGGTAATGCAACATTACTACCAGTTAAAGTAGAAAGTGGAACTTTAGGAACAGTTACTTCATTAACAACCTTAGCTAATGGTCAAACTGCTCATAGTTCAGCAGCTACAGGTTCACCAGTAAGAGTAGGTGGTAGAGTAGTAGAAACAACTATAGCATCACAAGACCAAACACTAGTAGCTGGTGATGCTGCTAATTTACCGATGACTACTTCTAACCAATTAATAACAAAACCTTTTGCAACTGGTGAAATTGATTGGGTTTTTGCTTCTCCAAGTGGAGGTGTAGTTAATAATACAGATGTTGTTGTAAAAGCAGCATCAGGAAGAGCAGGTATTACAACTTATGTTACAGGTTTTCAAATTATAAATTCTTCAGCAACAATTGCAACTGAAGTAGTACTAAAGGATAATGCAACGGTAATTTGGAGGGGTTATGTAGGTATAAGTTCTAGTTTATTAGTTAATCTTTTAACACCTTTAAAAACTACTGCAAATACTGTACTTAACTTTGCTTGTATCACTACAGGTTCAGCAGTTTATGTAAATGTTCAAGGTTATACAGGATTCTAACAATTAAACTAATTATAAGATATGGATTTTCACATAAGAAGATATAGTACATTACCAATTTTAACTTTATCAGTTAGTGATGATATAGTTTTTAAAGAAAAGCTTGAAAATTGTACTGTTACATTTTCAATGATAGATGTTGAAACTGGTAAATATGTTATTGCTAACAAAAGTGGTAGTGTAGTTTTCAAAGAAAAAATAATTAAAACAACTACTAATGATAAAGATTGTTTTATTGTTTTTAAATTAAGTAAAATGGATACAAGGTTTGAAGGTATTTTTAAAGGTGAGTTTAAAATAGATTTCTTTAATGAAGGAGAAACAGATTCATGTGAGAATATGATTTTTCCTATCAAAGAAGAATTATTTATCTATATACATGATAATATAGTTAAAACAACTATTAACGGATTCTTTTAAATAAGATTATCTTTTACTGTAATGTTTATTATAAACATCATCAGTTAAGCCAAAATCAATAAGAACGATAATTTCATTATTATCTTCTTTAACGATTCCATAGCTACTTATTCTTTTTAAATCACCTACAGGTAAATCATAATTACCGATAAATTCTATCATTGCTGAAACAAATTCATTATTTTCACATGTTTCTTTTAATGAATCATTAATAGTGGTTTTATATCTACTTTTTGATAATACTTCACTATGATAATAGTTAATATATTCAGAATATTCTTGGAAACTTATTCCAATTATTTGTTTAAATTTTCCTATGCTACATTTTTGAGCCAATTGCATTTCTAACCACAAATCATTATCATCATTTTCAAATACTTCAGCTACAATATTTAAACTTTTTAAAAAAAAATCATTTCCATGTGAAATTTCAACTTCATTTTGAGAGATTCCTTTAGAATTTTTAGCTAATTTTAAAACTTTTTCATCATCAATTTTGTAAACAATTCTTGAACTTCCAGAACCTATTTTTTGTAGATGGCTTTCACAATATTGAATTCGTTTATTAAAACTTTGAATAGCTTTAAATTCTTCCATATTAAAAGATGAAGGATAGTCTTCGATTAAAGATTCTTCTTTATTGACATATTCTAATATGATATTTTTTATAATTTTTCTTAATTCCATAATTTAAACTTTTTCATTAATTAAACATATTAATGCATCTGTTTTTAAATTTGGTACAGTATCAAGTTTATCAAAATCTTCTACTCTAGTCCATTTATATTCAGTTGCTTCATCGCAAATTTTAATATCATTTGGATTTGATGCTCTACAAAGAAACATAGAAACAATAAATTCCACTTCTCTTTTATCAAATATAAATTTACATTTTGATAATGATAATTCAGTTTCTTCTTTAACCTCTCTTACAAGGCATTGTTCTTTTGTTTCACCTACTTCTGTTTTACCACCAACTAAAGCCCATTTGTTAGGCATCCATTCACTTTTATCACTTCTTTTAACTAACAATATTTCATCATTATCATTTAAAATAACCCCAACAGATGATTTTTGTGGAACTTTTGCTAAATCTCTTTCAAATTCTTCAAACATATATTTGAAAGATTCAGATTCTTCAATTCTTTTAATTTGATTATTTACGTTATCCATTTGTTTTGATATTTTATTATCCATTTTGTCAAAACCTCCTTTACTATGGTTTTTAATAAATTGATTATCAAAAACAGTTGATTTTATTTTTTTACTATTATGAATACTACCTCTTTTAAGTCTTAGAGTTTGGTTTAACCAATCTTGCATTAGTTTACCACCACAGAGTTCAAAAGAACCTATTTCATCATTTTGAGGTGAAAAACTATCTAAGAAATTTTTTATTCTTTTAGCATTAGAATATGTTATTTCTTTATTATTTAATAAATTGTTAGCTCTTTCAGTTCCAACAGAGTTAGGATACTTAGTTAAACTTTTTTGTATTACCAATAAAATATTATTAGGTATAACACCTATAATATCACCATACAAATCTGAATTCATAAATTATAATGTATTTTTCCAACTACTTTGAAAGTATAGTAATATAGTATTCATAGTATTTGTTAAAGATTCAGTTAAATCGAAAAAATTCTCAACATTAGTAAGTTTTATTTGTGGGTTGTTAGTATCAGTTCTAAAATCAAATTCTAAACTAACTTCATTTTGTATATTACTAATAACACCAATCATTTGAGTATAATTATCACTTTTAACGAAAGATAAAACTTTTAAATTAGTACTAGCGTTATTCTGACTTAATTGTGTTTTCATTAAATCTTCTTGATTTTTAATATCAGGGTTTTCTTCTTCCAATAGCATGTTGTATTTATTCAATCTGCTAAACTCCCTCATTTTCTTAAAAAAATTTCTAGTTACATCGTCTTCAGTTAGTCTATTACTATTATTTCTCATATTCTTTAGTATTTTCTTTTATAAATAGTTTAGTTAAACTAAAAAGTGGCTAATGAGGTTACAATTTTTGCAGTTGATTCTTTTTTCTCTAAAACTATTTGTTTAAAAACAGGTATTACTATTTTTAATACTTCCTTTCTAAATATATTAAAAATAAAATCAACTAATATTTTTTTAATATTACATAATATTTGTTTTAGAAATTCTTTGGCATTTTTAAGCATATCAATAAGTCCATTTACTGATGTTAAAAGAATAGGGTTTGATATAATAAGTAATATAATATTCAATGGACTTAAAAAAACAGATTGAACAATAGAGTTTAAGATATATTTAATAAACTTTTTAAAAAAATTATCTTTTATAGCTGTTTTATTATCTGTTGGAGAGAAACTTTTTTCAGTAGATTTATTTATAACACCATCAAATAGATTATTTAAATCAGCGGTATTATCTTTTGATAAAACATCTAATAAGTTAACTATATTATTAAAATCTTCTAATGGTAAAAATGATTCAATATCCCCACAAACAAGGTCATACTTAGTAACCCCTTTTATTTTATTTTGAAGTTCATTTTCTAAATCAATAATTTCAGAATCTGTAAAATTAAATAATTGGCTATCTTCAGTAGTATTGTTAATTAATTTATCTAATATTTTTTCAAATTGGATATCGTTAGTTAAATCTTTTTTCGATTTATTTGAATTTAACGTAGAAAATATTTTATTTAATATTGTAGAAATTAAATACTTTGAATCAACTATATTAGTAGGTATTAAATTATTAAAAAATAGATTACTATCAGTAGATGAATTATTTATTACCTCTATAACATTCAATGTTTCTTTATATTTAAATGTTAAACCATTATATATATAATTCTGATTAGGTTTTCTTAAACATTCATTATAAAAAGTTTTAGAAAACCCATCATTAGGATAACTAGTTAAACCTTCTGATGAAGTTGGGTCATTTTTGAATAATCCAAATAAATCTATTAAGCCAATTGGTATTTTTAATGTTTGCCCTATAATAGGTAAATTATTACTCGCTAAAATATCAAGCATAATATTCCTAATACTATTAGAATATGTTGGTATGAATTTACCAAGCACACCACCAATTATGTTAGTTAAATACGTTGTTCCAAATGTACCAACAATAATATCTAACAAATATCCTATCTCATCATTTTTGTTAGATGATAATGAAGATAAACTATTCTCTGAATCATTAGTTATCGTTGTACTATTTTTAATTGATGTGAAAACCTTTAATTGGTTAATTACATCATTTTTATTATTTAATGTAGCCATATAAATATAAATAGATTTAGGTTAATTTATTTATATTAATTCAATAATATAACAGCAAAGTAAGTAAACAAAATAATTTTTGCTGAAGAGTTTTGAGTTTTAATTAAAGGTTATATGAATTATATAAGTTTTGAATTTTTATCGTTTC
>Ga0222649_1000334_pt1 | contig 16785 bp, 24 predicted proteins | sample AntAcemetagen337_FD_179865 | JGI IMG/M metagenome (GOLD analysis project Ga0222649, IMG submission 179865) | Saline water microbial communities from Ace Lake, Antarctica - #337 | ecosystem: Environmental > Aquatic > Non-marine Saline and Alkaline > Saline | place: Antarctica: Ace Lake... | reverse complement strand
AGGCGTTTATATCTCTTATATAGTATTGAGTAGTGCATGAAACATGATTACCAATTTTTAATAAATAAATATCATCAATATTATAATAATGTTTTATTGCGTGTTCTTCTTCTTTTACATGGCTACATTCTACATTTTCATCAAGTAATTTATAAAATGTATTTTTTGTTATTTCTGCGTACATTATAGACCCTTTCTTTTTTCTGATACACTATTTACTTTTTTGAATATGTCAATAACTTTTTTGTTTTTAATACTTTCTAAAAACTTTTTTGAATCTTTAACATATTTTTTTGATAGGTCTTTATCATCATGTATAAAATAATTTAATAAATTATCGTGTTTACTTCTAATGGTCATATTTTAACCCCTTTCTAAATCTACGTTAATGTCTTCTATTGCATTTTGATAACAGGCGTTCTCATCCCACATATCCGAATCATCGTAAAAAATACTAATACCTTTAGGATTAAATACTTCATAACCATGACTACCTTGTTCTAAAGTGGGTCTTTGTTCCCAAATTTTCACAGTATATTTTTTATAATCGATATTTTTTATTGTAAACATATTTTATAGTCCATTTCTGCCTTTTAAAGGCTTTCTAGCTATCTCTTCAGTAGGTAGGTGCTAAATCCTACCTATACGCCCCAATTATAGGGCGTTTCGATTTATTAATTTAAGTCAGTCAGTATATATTCCCCTGAATCAATCTTTTTTTGTGTTTCTTTCGTGGATTCATCAAGAAATATATTTCTGTATCTGCTTGTAGTCACCGAATAATTCCAAGTTTGTTTGTCAAGAAATATTTTGTTATCTTCCTTTTTGACAATTACAGAATTATAACTTTGAAAATATTCATTTCCGTTATCATATATAGTAAATTGATTGGGTACTGTGTTTCCGTTGGGGCTTATCATGTTTCTTACTTTCATTTTTATAGTCCATTTCTGCCTTTTAAAGGCTTTCTAGCTATCTCATCAGTAGGTAGACGCTAAATCCTACCTATACGCCCATTATAAAGGGCGTTTCGAATTATTTCAAGTAGAATCTTTTAAATAATCCTTCTTGATTTTCCTTTGCTTCTATTTCGTGGGGTTGATTCTTATAGGGGAAGTTGGCTAATACTCCCATTTCTTCACCCTTCCATCTAAAATGTAGCTTTCTGTCACTCTTCCAATATCTATACTGTAGTTTTTTAGTTGCTATTTGTGCGACATGAATCATCTCATGAGCCAAAGTTCTCAACATATCAGCCGTAAATGCTTTATAATCAAGCGTTATTAAATACTCATTTTGTTTTATTGAGCCTTTACAATTGTTTATTACTTGACCTAATGTCCCCTTTTTGAGTACTGTTTTTCTTACGTGTACTCTGATTTTAAGAGTATTTGACATTCTAGTTGACATCAAGTCAGTAGCATAAAATTTAACGGCTTTTTCTAAGATTTCATCTAAGTAAACGCCCCCAGTTGACACGTTATTTTTACAATTTCTAGGCATTGAAATATTTACTTTCATTTTTTTAAACCCTTTCTGTGGTTTTATAGCTATCTCATCAGTCCTACTTGCTAAAGGTAGAAGACGCCCCAATAATAGGGCGTTTCGAATTAATCAATATATTCGTGAGAAATATAGCCGTCTTCATCTATTATTTCTTTATAACGTGGTCTTCCGAAACCCTCTTCAAAATCATTTGTTTCTTGTAAATCGCTAATTTCTTCAAGTGTTAAGTTTTCATCTTTTTTTGCATAAATTATATTTTTTTCTTTTTTATTAAGTAGTGGCATTTTTGATGGCCTCCTGTTGCCATAGACACTTATTAAGTTTGAGACGCGGTGGGAGAACCGCGCCTCGTGGAAGGAATTTTTAAGCTCTTTTTTGAAGTCTTACTTCATGCTCATAGTAAAGGTCACCGTTGATATGTCTTACAAGCTGATATAAGTCATCTTGTTTAGCATACGCCTCGATCTCCCAAGGTCTCTCTCTATAGTCGATTGCATCAACCAACCCTATCTCTTGGCCGTCCCATCTAGCATGGAGTTGTTTATCACTCTTCCATACTCTCCACTGAAGTTTTCCAGTCACTCTTTGGTGGACGTGGATAAGTTCGTGGGCCAAAGTTGTAAGGAGTTGTCTTGATCCTCTGTCCCAGTCTAGAACAATCTTATGTTCCTTTTGTTTTTTACAACCGTTTAGAATACAAACAAAAGCACCTACAGTAGTTCCCTTAAGAACTGTTTTTCTTAAGTGAATTTTTAAGTTCAAAGTGTTTTGAAGTTTTCTGCTCATAAGAGCGTCAAGGAGGATCCTTGTTGCTCTATTGATAAGTTCAACTTTGTGGTCGTCTCTTTCATTTCTTGGTAAAGAAATTTGAAGTTTTAATTTTTCGTTGATTTTCATATTGAATAGCCTCCCGTGCTACAGACACAGGGCCCTTATATAAGGACCCTATCATATACGTGTTTCGGCCATTAAGGCCTCATCAGTATAGCTTTGGAGGTTTGAAACTTTTACCACCTGGTGGTGGTGTGGCATCCTCTGTCGATACCCTCTCGGAATGGTGTCTCTGTTATCCATCAAGTTCGCCCTTTAGACTTGCCCCTGTTTTGTTCGCCTCAGGGCCTCTTGGTCTATCATCATTTGATGATAAGTTAATGTACCATATGGGTCGGTACGGTCAAGTATAATCGACATAATAAATTAAACTTGTAGACCATTATGGTCTACCTAATTAGGTTGGTGACCCAAATTCAAGGTTAACGGACCGCGGAGCCAGGAACGATTTTAAGAAGGCTAGAGTTGTCAAGTTTTTTTTTGAGAGATAATTTTCATGTCAGAGTTTAAAAGGCCTCTGTAGGTCTCTTATATGGTAAATTATGGTACGGTTTGAGAAGACTCTAAAATTGACTGAAAAATAAAAACGGTTTAAATCAACGGAGAGGGGCTTGTTAAGGGTTCTCATGTATGTTTTTATATCATATCGTACTATACGCTCTACGGCTCTTAAACCAGGGAAATTCAGCGTTTCATATTATGGAACAAATTCGGATCGTGAACCGTGAACCGTGGTGAGTGGAACGGTGGAACAGTACTAGAGGTTTTTTGAAAAAATAAAAAATAAAAAAATATTTTCTTAGAAAAGAAGTGTGGCACTGTTCCATTCGTCTAGAATAGTTGAGAAATATGGTAAAACCTGTCCACAGTACTAATTTAGGAAGTGTGGCAAGTGTTCCATTCTCTCTAGGCAATTAGACTGTTTTTAGTATAAATTTATTATACTAATAATAATCTCGAAAAAAACTCTAGTAACGATTTGCTGGCTTGATTTGTTTCACATTATGAAATAATGTAACGGTGTATTTATGGCTGGCCCCGAAAAGAATTTATATAAAATGGTTAAGGAAAAATTATCCGACTTCAATCCTATTCGTATTGAAACTACTACGATAAATGGCTTCCCTGACTTAATTTTGTTCAACAAGGTTAAGGAAGTCTTATTTGTGGAGTGTAAGGTCTGTGAAAGTGATAAACTGATACAAAGTCTGAGACCCCATCAAAAATCATTTCATCACAAATATTCTAGTATTTTGGATGGCCTATTTATCTTGCAGAGGGTGCCCTCTTCAAGAGAGGTTTTCCTGTACAGGTCAAAGGAAATCGATTTCTTGGACCCAAAATGGGTCGCGAACCCTTGCGCGCGGGCGGTTGACCGCGGAAGTTGGCATGCGCTCAGCGCACAGCTAGACGCGGACCCACTAGATGTGGTAGGTGCATCGGCCCAATCCATGGAAATTACCAATAATGGCGGAAAATAAGGCTTTTTACACCCCTAAAAACGCCTATAATGCAGATTATGCGACAAATTTTGTTCCACAATGTGGAACGTTAGGTACTTAGAGTAAAATGAACAGAATATGAACAAATTATACCCCCCACCAACCCAAAACGGCCCGCGCGCTGTGAGGCGAGGGGCTTGGGAACTAGCATTTTCACAGTCATAGGAAGGAATCTGTATATGGAATATAAAAAACTTGATAATCAACAATTAAAGGCGATGGTAGTGCTTCGACAAAAAATAGAACAAGAAGGTGCTCGCGTAAATTTCATGAAATTTGTCAAATCCGTATGGCCGGAGTTCGTAGAAGGGCCCCATCACTTAAGAACTTCAGAAAAATTTCAAAAATTTTCAAAAAATAAGGCATGCAGGTTAATAATTAATATGCCGCCTAGACACACTAAGTCAGAATTTGCAAGTTACTTGTTTCCGGCTTGGATGATGGGACTTAACCCTAGATTAAAAATTATTCAGGCTACCCATACAGGTGAACTCGCAGTTAGGTTTGGTAGAAAAATTAGAAATCTTATGAACTCTAGAGAATATAAACGTATATTTCCTGGAGTATCTTTAAGAACGGATAACCAAGCAGCAGGAAGATGGGAAACTAATCATGGTGGAGAATATTTTGCAGCTGGTGTAGGTGGTGCGATCACTGGTCGTGGTGCCGATCTATTAATTATCGACGATCCGCATTCCGAGCAAGATGCTTTATCTGAAACTGCCATGGACAGTGCTTATGAGTGGTATACCTCAGGACCTAGACAAAGACTTCAACCTGGAGGATCCATTGCTGTTGTTATGACCCGGTGGTCTCAAAAAGATTTAACAGGCCAGCTCGTAAAAAAAATGGCAGAACCTAAAGCAGACAAATGGGATGTTATAGAATTCCCTGCTATTTTAGATGATGATGATGAAGATAAGAGAAGACCTATTTGGCCTCAGTATTGGAAGTTAAATGAACTAGATGCAGTCAAAGCTTCTATTGTTCCATCTAAGTGGAACGCACAGTGGCAACAAAATCCCACGTACGACGGAGCGAGTATCATTAAACGTGAATGGTGGAACGTGTGGGATAAACCTTCTCCGCCTAAATGTAAATTTATTATTCAAAGTTATGATACAGCCTTTTCCAAAAAGGAGTCTGCTGACTACTCAGCTATAACTACCTGGGGTATTTTCTACCCTGATGAAGGGACTGAGACTCATATTTGTTTATTAGATGTGGAAAAAGGAAGATGGGATTTTCCCGAATTAAAAAGAGTGGCTATGGAAAACATTAAGTATTGGGACCCTGAACTAGTATTGATTGAAGCAAAAGCATCGGGCACACCCTTGATACAAGAGCTTAGACGTTTCGGAGTTTATGCGACTGCTTTCTCCCCGAACCGCGGGCAGGACAAACATGTCCGTGTTAATACAGTCGCCCCCATATTTGAGTCGGGCCAAGTTTGGCGAACAGATAACGATTTTGCTATTGAACTAATGGAGGAATGCGCTGCTTTTCCTTACGGAGAACACGATGATTTAGTTGACGCAACAACCTTAGCCTTGCTAAGATACCGCCAAGGAAATTTGGTTCAATTAAAAGATGATGAAGATGACTCAATAAACATATCAAGGAGCCAAAAAAAATATGAATATTATTAAAAAAATTAATCCTGAAGATCGAAGACTCAAACAAAAGCTAACGCCCAAGCAAATGTTGTTTGTTACAAATTATGTACAAAGTACTTTAACCGGGAAAATGTCAGCGAGCGAGGCGGCCCGCAAGGCGGGGTACTCTCAAACAAGGGCCCGTCAAACAGCACATGAATTATTAAATCCTAAAATTAATCCCTATATTGTGGAAGCTATTAATGAGATGAAACAAGATCTCTATGAGACATCCGGAGTTTCGATGGCCTCTCACTTAACGGCTCTTAAGGAAATGAGAGACGAAGCGCGAGACAATAATCACTACTCAGCAGCCATCAACGCGGAAGTCGCAAGGGGCAGAGTAGCAGGATTTTATGAATTAAAAAATAAAGCCGAAGACTCTATGGAACAAATGAGTAAAGATGAATTAATTCAAATCTTGGAAAAGTATGATCAACAAGGTATAACTCATGAAAGAGGTTTGATCGTAGATGATGACAAGATAGAGTTCTCTAACGATACGCGAACCGCGAAGGGAGATTAATGTATCCATTTTTAGGACAAGAACTTTTAAAAAGAGTAGCCACTAATCCTAAGATTGTAGGACCTTTGCTAATAAGTGCGGTTGGAGCACAAAAGGCAGAAGAGATCCAAGGATTATTTTCTTCAGGAAAAATTCCTATTAACGATATCTATAGTATTTTAACAGGAGGTAATGTGACCTCTATTCTGAATAAAATTACTAGTACACCAAGTGGATCTTTCTCTTCACCTGATCAAGATGATATTGATAGACAAGCAGAATTTAATAGAGGATTAGGGAAACAAACTACCTTTGCTGATGACATTAAATCAGAGCCTTTAATAACACCTGTCCCTGAAAAACTTCCAGGACTTTTATCTACCCCTGAAGAAAAAAACATAGACTACAGTAATGTTACACCTATGCCTGCGCCAGCTAAGGTTTCTGATTTTATACAGAAGTCAGAAGAAGATTCTTCCCCTGTAGACCCTGTAGATATTATTCAAATAAAAACAACTGCTGATCAGGCGAAAGATGATTCTTCTCCTGTAGTGGTGGACCCTAAAGAATATTCTCCTAAAATGAAAATGGCTAGACCTTTTGAATACGTAGAGACAGTTAATACTATAAAAATTTTTGGTAATGATGATGTTAGAAAAGTTACTTACACTGATAAAAAGGCTGCTCCAATTAAATATACTTTTAGTGAGGATAAGCTGGAAGAAATTAAAAATAATACTTTACTAGAGTTTGAACAAAGAACTGGAACTAATGTAAAAGCTTTAGTTGATAAAGTTGGTTTTAAAATGCCCGATTTAAATACTTTAAATAATTCTTTAAAGAGAGATGAAGCTGCTCGATATTGGTATGAAAGAAGTTCAGAATACTTTGATACTTTATTAGAGCCACTTTCTAAAGAAGATAAATCTAAATTTTTAAATATTTTATCTATTACTTCAGGTGGTGTTACACCAAAAGAAAATTTTAAAATAGCTTTAGGAGTCTATTCAGACTATAAGGCTGGCCGTCCTATTCGTATGGGTTTCAGACAAACGGCGTCTTTAGATAAACTTTTAAAAGATCCTGGTTCTCAAATTAATTCTTCTAAGTTTAGAAACTTTACAGATAGTTTTGGTTATTTTATGGGTACAACTGACAGACCACCTAACACGGTTAACGATTTACAAATGGCTGATATATTTGGAATTGATCAGTCAGCTTTAGCAAGTAATCCTGATTTGTATTCTTTAATGACAATGTCTCTTACTAACTTGGCAAACGAAGTAAATGAAATTACTCCCGAAGGTCAGGAGCTATTACAACCTTATCAACTGCAATCTATTTTGTGGACCGAGAATCGTGGAGGGCAGTCAACAAATTATGCTGAAGTAGGCCCTGAGGTTATTGATAACATGAGGAAACTTGGTTATGAGTTTAAAGACGATAAATTAAATTTAGAAGAAATTACTTCTGCTAATTTTGTACGAAGTATTCAAAAAACAGTTAAACCTTATGAAGATTCAGTAAAGATGACTATTGAGTCAGGAAGTTTCTTAACTCCATCTGGAATGAAAATAAAACAATTGGTTGATAACTTTTCTGATGACACAGTTTTAATGGATCAGATAAGTAAAATTAATAAATCTGCTAATAGTCAATTAATAACTAGAAAAAATAAACAACCTTCTATTGTAGAAAAATTATTTTCTGTTGCAGTAGGATCAAATGTTTCTGTAAGTAGAATGCAAAAAGGATTCGGAACATTTGAAGGTCAAATAGGTGATAATATAATTATTCCATCTGTTTATAAGAATAAAAAAGGAGAAATTATTCCATTAACTCCTGACCAAAGAATAAATGTTATGGCTTTTTTAGGAAAATATTTAAATCAAGAAGCTGCGGCTTCTAGTAATTTTACCTCGATTGAACCAGGTGAAGGACTTTCATCAGAAGAAATAGAAGAAGGAAAAAAACTTACAAATACTTTTTATGTTCCTGAAACAGGTTACTCCACTAATCAGTTTAAAAAAGTACTTGATCAATCAGGGTATGAATTTAATATATTCCCAGTTCCAGGTGGATTTTTATTAGATACACTTTCTTTTGACGGAAAACCTGATACAGAAAAAGTTGGAAATGCTATTTTAGATGTTTTTGGAAAAGACAAGGTAGTTGAAATTGTTGACTCGAAGTGGTATGGAGAGTATATTGGAAAAGAATTATACGAGGAGAGAGAAAATGCCTTTAAAAAGAGTATCGCCGAAAGAATGGGAGAAGAGGGGGATTCCCTTGAATCGTTCAACGATCTACTTCCCTCCGTCGAAGAAGTCTCAGAAGTCGACAAAAACAGAGACCAAGGATACGATGAAATCCTCGGCTCAACAAAAGTCATAAATCTTTTAAAGGGAGCTAATATTCAATTGAAGAGAAGAGGAGGATACGTAATGCCTTTACCTGAAATCCCTTCCCTTGTAAAAGGCGGATTAGTTGATATAAATTACTTAACGAGATCTTTAAACAATGGTAGATAACATAGACAAAGGATTATATCAATCAGGACAACCTGAGTTCGAAGTACTAAAGTCTGATACAGAAGTAATAGTAGATGGCGCACAAGTACCTGTTCCTGAGGGATTAGAAATTGAAATGGATGAAGATGGCGGAGCTACGCTTGATTTTGATCCAAGAGAAGTTCTTCCTGAAATTGAATTTTATTCTAACTTAGCAGAAGTTATTGATGATAGAGATTTAGAAGCAGTCTCTGATGAATTAATGGCGGATTTTGAAAGTGACAAAACCTCTCGTAAAGATTGGGAGGACGCTTACATTAATGGTTTAAGTTTATTAGGTTTTAAGTATGAGAATAGAACCAATCCTTTTAGAGGAGCAAGTGGGGCGACACATCCTTTACTTGCAGAAAGCGCTACTCAGTTTCAAGCAACAGCTTTTAAAGAATTATTACCTCCAGGTGGACCGGTAAGAACTATTATCATGGGAGACGAAACTCCTGAGAAATATGCTAGGGCAAAACGTGTTCAAGAATTTATGAATTTTCAATTGATGAACAAGATGGAAGACTTTACTCCTGAGTACGATCAAATGTTATTTTATTTACCGCTAGCAGGATCTACATTTAAAAAAGTTTATTATGATGAATTAATGGAAAGACCTGTATCAAAGTTTATTCCCCCTGAAGACCTTGTTGTAAACTATATGGCAACTGATTTAGATAACTGTGAAAGAGTCTGTCATGTTATCAACATGAGTTATAATGATTTTAGAAAAAAACAAGTTGCAGGTTTTTACAAAGACATAGATATCATGCCATCTGAATATCAACCAGGTGAGATTCAAAAAAAATATGATGAGATGGAAGGTACTAAACCTAACTATGCGGATCAAGTTGTAAAGCTTTATGAGTTCCATACTTCACTTGATTTAATAGACTTTGAGGATAAAGATGATTCAGAAGAGATGACAGGAATAAAAATTCCTTACATTGTAACCATAGAAGAAGGATCTACAAAAGTAGTAGGTATTAGAAGAAATTATGAAAAGGATGACCCTAAAAAAATAAAGAAACAATATTTTGTTCATTATAAATTTTTACCAGGTCTTGGTTTTTATGGTTTTGGTTTAATTCATATGATTGGTGGTTTATCAAGAACTGCTACAGATATTCTTAGACAGCTAATTGATGCAGGAACATTAGCTAATCTACCTGCTGGATTTAAAGCTCGTGGAATTAAAATTAGAGATGATGCAGAGCCTTTACAACCAGGTGAATTTAGAGATATAGATGCTCCTAATGGTGATTTAAGAAATGCTTTAATACCTCTTCCTTATAAAGAACCTTCTCAAACTCTTTATAGCTTACTAGGATTTATAGTCCAGGCTGGCCAAAGATTTGCTTCTATTGCAGATATGCAAGTGGGAGAGGGAAATCAAAATGCTGCAGTAGGAACTACAATTGCTTTACTAGAACGTGGATCTAAAATTATGTCAGCTATTCACAAGCGTTCTTATTATTCACAGAAAAAAGAATTTAAATTACTTTATAGAGTCTTTGGAGACTACTTACCTGAATCATATCCTTACGCTGTTCAAGGTGCTGATCGTACAATTAAAGCAGAAGATTTTGATGACTCATTAGATGTCTTACCTGTTTCTGATCCAAATATTTTTTCTACAGCTCAAAGAGTTACCTTAGCTCAGACTGAATTACAGTTAGCCCAAAGTGCTCCTGACTTACATAATATGAAAGAAGCTTATCGTAGAATGTATGAATCTTTAGGCATTAAAGATGTCGATGAAATTTTACGAAAAGATAGTCCTGTAGGACCTAAAGACCCGGCAACTGAAAGTGCAGATTTACTTGATGGTAATTTAATGCAGGTCTATGAAGGACAAGATCATGATGCACATATTCAAAGTCATTTATTGTTTGGAACCAATCAAATGATTTTAGGTAATCCTCCTATGGCTATGAAATTACAAAAACATATTTTAGAACATGTTTCTTTAAAATCAAAAGAGCAAGTAGACTTTTTAATTTCTCAAGGACAACTTCCTGAGGAAGAAATGAATGCTGCTATTGCCAAATTACAGGCACAGTCCATGACTGAGTTAAAAAAAATGTCAAGCGAACTATCAGGAGGAGGTCAACCTGATCCAGCAATAGAATTGAAACAACAAGAATTACAGCAAGACGCACAAAAAGATCAAAGTGATGTTCAAAGAGATCAAGCAAGAATACAGTTAGATGCTGAAAGACTTAAACAAAGAACTGCTATTGATCAAGCAAGACTACAAAAAGATTATGACATTGCAGATAAAAGAGCTGAAGTTCAGTACGATAAAATGACTACTCAAAATGTTAATAAAAAAAATGACATGATGAATAAGAATTCTCAGAATCAAAAATAAGTATGGATAAAAAAACTGAAAAAAGAATTAAAAAAATGATAAGTGAAACTAGGTATTACATGCAAGAACAGGCTGAAATAGGTACAGATATACTAGAATTAGCTCAAGTCATGTTGACTATAAGTAGAGAAGCAATGGTAGATGCTTATGGGGAATATTTTGCAGACAGCTATATTAAGAATGAAATTAGTAGGTTGAAAAGAAATCAAAATAGTATAACTTTACACTAATGACTAAACGATTAACAAAAACAATACCCCCAAAAAGGGGCCCTGTTTCACAGGGTGAATCTATTCCACCAGGCAAGATCATGAAAGTCGGTCCAGTGCCTGAGGATAAAAAGCATAAACGCGGTTATGGGATAGCATCTAAAGGTCTTAAATTCGAAGGAGTATTTTAATGAGAATACTATCAAAAGTTAAAAACTTTACTTCTAATATAAAGAAAAGAGATGTTGCAATAGCTATCACTTTCTTTGTGTTAGGGGTATTAATTGCTTCTCAGTAAGTTATTAGGCGGATCACTAGTAGAGACAGTCGGTAAAGTAATTGACTCAGTCCATACTTCAGAAGAAGAAAAATTAGCGGCCAAAATAAAACTCAAAGAAATTGAAGCAAGTCTTAATCAAGCACAAACTCAAATTAATTTAGCTGACTCTAAATCCACTGCTATAGGTATTGGCGGTATAATGCAACGAAGTTGGCGCCCCCTCATCGGGATGAGTTGCGCCCTAGCGATAATGTGGGAGTACGTATTAAAACAATTTATTATGTTTATACTTGCAGCTTTCAGTGTAGAACATGCACCCTTACCTGCTCTTGACATGGCGGTTTTAATGCCTCTCGTACTTTCTTTATTAGGCATGGCCGGAATAAGATCCTTTGATAAATTAAAGAAAACAAATTCTGACAAGTAATGGAGCTTTTCGATTACAAAGTAAAACAACTTATTCAAAAAAAGATTGAAGAACAAAGAGAAGCTCTTGTGACTCAGAATATACAATCTTTTGATGAATATAAGTATCAACTTGGTCAACTGCATGCGCTAGAAAGGTTCATGTTAGATTATCAAGATTTATACAAGAAAGCAGTAAATGATGAGTAAATTAATTTTACCAAAAGGAATAAAGTTAAAACAGAAAGAAGAGAATAAAACCCCTGCTTTAGAGAAAGTTCCTCAAGCAACAGGATGGAGAATGGTAATTCTACCTTATAGAGGTAGTGAAAAAACTAAAGGCGGCATAGTCTTAACAGGTAAAGCTGTAGAGGAACAACAACTAACAACTAATGTTGGTTTAATTTTAAACATGGGACCAGACGCTTACGGAGATAAAGATAAATTTCCAAATGGACCATGGTGTGCAAAAGGAGATTGGATAGTTTTTGCTAAATACGCTGGATCAAGAGTTAAGATTGAAGGCGGAGAAATCCGTATTCTTAATGATGATGAAGTGTTGGCTAAATTAAAAGATCCTGAAGACGTATTAACCCTTTATTAAGGAGAAAAGAATGGTCGAAGAAAAAATGGTAGACATTGACACTACTGGAGAAGGTCAAGAAGTTGAACTTAAAGATAAACAAGAAGATTCTGCTGGAGATTCTGCTGAAGAAACAAAAGTAGAATTAGAATTATCTTCTGATGAAAGTCCTTCAGAAGACGATAATAAAGAAGACGATAATAAAGAAGACGGTTTAGATAAATACTCAAAAAATGTCCAAAGAAGAATTAAAAGACTTTTGGATAGAGTGGAAAAAACTGAACAAAGAGAAACAGAAGCACTGAGATTTGCTGAGATAGCCAAACATAAAGCTGAAGAACTAGAGAATAAAATGAAGACTCTTGATCAAAACTATATCTCAGAGTACGAAAATAGAGTTAAGTCTCAAATAGAGCAAAGTAAAAAAGCATTAACTGATGCAAGATATTCTAATGATGTAAATGCTGAGGTAGATGCTCAAAGAGCTTTGACAAGACTTGCTATAGAAGAAGAAAGAGCTTTAGCTTCTAGACAACAAAGAGAAGTAATGGAAAAGCAACAAGAAAGTTTGAGAGGACAACAAGCGCAACCTCAACAAACTGTTCAAAGACAAGCTGATCCTAGAGCACAAGAATGGGCCGAAGAAAATAAATGGTTTGGAAAAGACGAAGCCATGACTTTTACTGCTTTAGCTCATCACAAAAAGCTTTTGAAAGAAGGCTTAGACCCAAAAAGCGACGAATATTATGAAGAAATAAATGTCTATATGAAAGATCAATTTCCTCATAAATATAGCCCGGAAGCTAAAGAAAAAGCCCCTCAAGTAGTGGCTTCAGCTTCTAGATCACAAAGAACAAGCGGTTCTAAAAAAGTAAGGTTAACCCCTAGTCAAGTATCAATTGCAAAAAAATTAGGTGTACCACTTGAAGAATACGCAAAATATGTATAGATTGGAGAACATATGGTAGATAAAACGCTAAGAACTAATGAGACAAGAGAAAAGGACGCTCGTAAAAAAAGCTGGACTAGACCTTCTTCATTAGACGCACCCCCAGCTCCGGATGGTTACAAGCATCGATGGATTAGGGACTCAGTCAGAGGATTTGATGATTATAAAAACATCTCAGGTAAATTACGAGAAGGTTGGGAATTAGTCCGAGCCGACGAGTATCCTGATTGGGAACTTCCGACTATCGAAGACGGTAAACATGCTGGTGTGATAGGGGTAGGTGGGTTACTGTTAGCTCGAATGCCAATAGAGTTGATTGAACAACGTAACGCTTATTATAAAGGTTTATCCGATAGCCAAAAAGAGGCTATGGATACTGACCTATTGAAAATCGAGGATCCTCGGATGCCGATCAGTAAACCCCAAAGGCGAACCAATATAACATTTGGTAAAGGAAACAAGTCGTAAGTCGGCAGATTTGTGGACAACCAATACTAACAACACGTATTACAAAGGAGTAATAACATGTCAAATATAGACGCACCTTTCGGGTTTAGACCCGTTCAAAAAGTAGGTGGCGGCGTATCTAACCAAGGGCAAACTGAATATACAATTGCCTCTGGAGAAGCTTCCGCTATCTTTCAAGGGGATCCTGTATTAATGGTTGCAAACGGCAACATCGACATTGCCTCTTCCGCTGGTGATACTATTCTTGGTATTTTTAATGGTTGTTTCTATACAGATCCAACTACACAAAAACCAAGTTTTAGTAATCATTATCCAGGTGGAATTGCCGCAAGCGATATCGTTGCAAACATTATAGACGATCCAAACCAATTGTTTTTAGTACAAGCAAGTGGAACAGTAACTTCTGCAAATGTTGGTGAAAACGCTGAAACAGACTACACCGCAGGCAGTACAAAATCAGGTATATCTAAGGCTGAAGTGGATACTTTTGCAGCAGATGCCGCAGCTACATGGATTATTGTAGGTCTTTCAAAAGACCCTGATAACAATGATACATCCGCAGCTAACGGTAATTTGGTCGTAAAACCAAACCTTCACTATTATACTGGTGGAAAGGCCGGGGTATAAACTATGGCTATATCAAGAAGTCAACTCGTTAAAGAGTTAGAACCAGGTCTAAACGCGCTGTTTGGACTAGAGTACAAAAGGTATGAGCAAGAGCATAAGGAAATCTTCGATCAAGAGTCATCTGACAGAGCGTTCGAAGAAGAAGTAATGCTATCAGGTTTTGGATCCGCTCCAGTTAAATCTGAAGGCGCAGGTATCTCATATGATACAGCGGCTGAAGCTTATACTTCTCGTTACACACACGAAACAGTTGCATTAGGTTTTGCAATAACAGAGGAAGCAATCGAAGATAATCTTTATGATCAGCTTTCTTCTCGTTACACAAAAGCTCTTGCAAGATCAATGGCAAACACAAAGCAAGTAAAAGCTGCTGATGTTTTAAACACATCTTTCGCTGCTGGTGGTGCTGCTGGTACTAATCCAGGTGGTGACGGTGTTTCACTTATAAACACAGCTCACCCACTTGCAGTTGGTGGTACTTTTTCAAATAGATTATCAACTGATGCTGATCTTAATGAAACATCACTTGAGCAATCATTAATTGATATCGCTGCATATGTGGATGAACGTGGGTTAAAGATAGCTACTCAAGGTAGAAAATTGATAATTCCAAAAGAATTACAATTCACTGCTGACAGATTAATGGCGTCTACTCTTAGAACTGGAACTGCTGATAATGACATTAATGCAATCAGAAATATGGGAATGCTTCCTGAAGGTTATGTGGTAAATCACTTCTTAACTGACATAAATTCATTTTACATTAAAACTGATGCACCTAATGGCCTTAAGCATTTTGTTAGATCACCTATGTCTACAAACATGGAAGGTGATTTTGACACTGGTAACGCAAGATACAAAGCTAGAGAGAGATACTCATTTGGTTTCTCAGATCCTAGAGGTATTTTCGGTACTTCCGGTGCATAAGCGTAATCATAAATAATCTTTTAAAGGGCGCTTTACTGCGCCCTTTTTTTATTCTATAATTTAAACCACAAGCATTAATTAACACTTAGATACATACGACTGAGCTTGTCAGACGGTATAGAGACTATGTATCGAAAGGTCTATACAACCAAGGAGGTTTAATATGGCAAATACTACATTCTCAGGACCAGTCCGATCGGAAAATGGTTTTGAATCAATAACAACAAATACAACAACAGGTACTGTAACAACTAACGCTACTTACGGAACAAGTATCACAGGTGGTGTTCAATCATTATCCGGTGCTGGTGCAGTTGATTTAACTAACTTAATAACTGAATTAACTACTACTGGAGCTGATGCATTAACTTTAGCTGATGGGACAACTTCAGGCCAAATCAAAATTGTTACTATGATTGTTGATGGTGGAGATGGAACTTTAACTCCAGTTACATTTGCAAATGGAACTACAATTACGTTCGATGCAGTAGCTGAATCAGCTACTTTAGTTTGGAATAGTACTATTGGTTGGGTTGCAACTTCAGTTCAAGGTGCAACAATAGCTTAATAATTAATAACTCTGTGAGAGAGAGTAATGTCTCTCTCACCATGATAGGAGAACAATAAAATGGCAAATACAATAACAGGTCCAGCAATTCAATTTCAAGGTGACCGAAAATTAATTAACACATGCTTTGTCTTAGCTGACGGAGGAAATGCAAGTTCTATTACTTTAGTGGATGTTTCAACACTTACACCTAGTGGAGGAAATAATTGCACTCGAGTAGCATTAAACAAAATATGGTATCAAGGTGCTGGAGCATCAAATTCTTCCGCAACGATGACTTGGGACGCTACCACAGACGTTCCTTTTCTTTCTTTAAACTATGATAATAACTTTGATTTTTCTAGTTTTGGAGCACTTCAAAATACACAGGCCGCGGGTTATTCAGGGGATGTTCTTCTAGAAATTCCAGCTACAAGTGTCGCGGGCCAAGAGTACGTGGTTTGGTGCGAATGGATTAAGTATTACGATTAAATATGGAAATAAAAACTTCCGTTAAATCTGGTAATTTTCGCCCTACAAAAAGTGGGGCGGGGATGACTACTAAAGGAGTTAAAGCTTATAGAAAAGCAAACCCTGGATCTAAATTAAAAATGGCTGTTACAGGTAAAGTAAAAAAGGGAAGCAAAGATGCAAAGAGAAGAAAATCTTATTGTGCAAGGAGCGCTGGTCAAATGAAACAATTCCCTAAAGCAGCGGCCGATCCAAATTCTAGACTAAGACAAGCTAGAAAAAGATGGAAATGTTAAATGATGAGTAGAACAGTGACTACCTATTCAATTTTAATGTATAAATTAATTTTATTTTTCTATAAACTATTTAACAAATGCAAATAGATACCAAATAT
>Ga0222649_1000330_pt1 | contig 16943 bp, 22 predicted proteins | sample AntAcemetagen337_FD_179865 | JGI IMG/M metagenome (GOLD analysis project Ga0222649, IMG submission 179865) | Saline water microbial communities from Ace Lake, Antarctica - #337 | ecosystem: Environmental > Aquatic > Non-marine Saline and Alkaline > Saline | place: Antarctica: Ace Lake... | reverse complement strand
TAAAAACTTTTAGTGAGGATCAAAAACAGGAACTCAGTATACTAATCAACACTCCTTTAGGAGTAAACAGGAAAGTACAAATTCCTATAGTAGATATTACGCCAACAAATAATTTAAAATAACAATTATCTCTTGACAAGTTCAAATAATTAGTATATAATTAAAGTACTAAAGAAAAAAACTATATGACTACAGACACTAATACACTATCATTACTACTACTAATATTTGCTATAACAATTAGCATTGACAACAACAAAACTAAAACCGATTTTTTTAATTATTTTATCATTGCAATTTCAATTTTAACCTTGATAAATATTTTTATATTGTAGGATTAAATCTATTGACATCTTACAAAATATATTGTATAATTAAAGTACTAAAGAAAAAAACTATATATATGTCTACAAAACAACAACTTATAAAACAACTAAATCAAATTAAAGGATTCGATATCAACAATATCAAATAAATAACCCTATATCTACAAAAGTAGAATCCTAAAGCATATACTGTATATTTTAGATTTCTACTTTTGTAGATAATAAACCATACCCCCTTTCGAGGGGTTATTTTTACATGACTAATTTATTCTTTTGTTACTGTCTTTGACTTTTTAGTTGTCTTTTTAACTACTACACGGATTTCCTCTAGCTTTTTAAGTACATCTTGAAAAGGTGTCATTAAATCAGCGGTAGTTTTGATTTTTCCTTCTAATCTAGCTAAAGACACTTTCAGCTCAGTAATCTGATCTTGCAAGTTGTCCATTTTGGTTTCTTTTTCAGATATTTTAATATCTTTTTCAGCAATAATTTTATCTTTGCCCATAATTATAGAATTCACAAAAACCCATACTACTCCTGCTCCACTAACTAAAGCTCCAAATATTGCTAAAAATATAGCTTCAACTGACATGTTCATATATTTCGTTTATTTTTGCTAGAATTTGTTTAGTATCATGTAAGATCTCATCTGTTTTTTTATAGTATTTTATGTTTTTATCGATTCTTTCGTCGGGTACAAAACCTCCTGCAAATGCTAAAGCAGTCAAACAAATTAAAAAGATAGTAAAACTGATATCTAAAATCATGCTATTTTTCTAATTTCTCGATGGATTCTAAAAACAAAAAAAGCCAACATAAGTGGTAAAAACCATAACATATTGATACAAAAGACAAATAGGAATTCCTGGAAAGTGTAATCATAACCGTCTGCAATGCGAGCAAGCCAAATAATAAAAACAAAAAAAGCAACGTTTCCAAAGTTTTTATATATAGCAAGTAAAAAGATTCTGGTAAGATAAGATATATTTTTCATAAGATTATTTTTTATTATTTGATAAAGTTTCTGTTACATCAATACCTGTTTGCCCTACAATGTAGACTCCTAGTAATCCAATTATTTCATTTGAAACTTCTTGCAAATCTGGAAAGTAAGTTGAAGTGAGCATAGTAATTACACCAGCAGCAACTGCTAGAAACTTCTTGGATTTAAACCAGGGCTTGTTACTAGAATTTACTGATGGTGCTGAGTTCAAGGTGACAATATTAGATTCTAAAGTTTTGATTTTGTCTTCCGTTTCCATCACTTTATTTTTTAATAGTAAATTTTCAATTTCAGTATCTTTGAAAAGTCTGTCTTTACTTTCTAATGTTTTGATTTTGTCTTCTAACCCAATATTAGATGTAGACAATCTAGTACTTATACTTTCTGCTGTTCCTAACATTAAGTTAAAAAATTGTTCAATACCTTCCTTGTAAAGAACGGCTCTAACATAACCTTCTTGCTCGTTGTTGAAATATCCTTGAGCTTTTAGCATTGGAAATTTTTCATGTAGTTTGTTGATTGTTTGATCGTACATAATGTTTTGATAATTAATTTCTGGTGGTTTAATTTCTGGTATAATTTCTGGTTGAGGTTGTAAATTTTCGTTGACTCTTTGAGTTATAAAATCAATTCTTAAACTACCACTACATTCAGTAGGAGCTAAAGACACTTCATTGTGTTTAAATATGTTTTGACCTCTTACAAGTTTCTTAATTCCTAATTTTCTACATAAAGAAGTTATCAAAGTAATACTTGATTCATGACAAGTGTTTGTAGGAACTTTTCTAGTGTTTCCAATCATTTGTCCACCCGCGTGTTCAATTCCTATATAATCCCTATTAGCTTGAGAATTACCAGCGTGCCAAGCAATCTGATTATCTGGAACGTATTGATGGATTTCACCATTGGAACCTATTCCATAATGTGCTGAAGCCATTCTATTTGGATTTGCAAAAGTGGCGTCTGCTGATGATAACTCACCAACTATCCAATGCAACACAAAACCTGTTTTATGACTTGTCTTAGTCGAATAGTTATTTTTACTAATTGATTTCTGAATAATTTCCATATAATTAAGGTATAGAAGTTGATACGAACCAACCCTCGGCTTCCAACTGAGCAAAGCTCTTTTGTTGGTTGATCCAAAATGCGGGTAAGATAGTGATTACAAGTATAGTGCTATTTCTAGATTGTGTCAATGTTGTCTCAATCTGAGTTATGTCTGCTTGGGTAATTACTCCAGCAACTAGAAACGGTTGTTGGTTTGCCATTTTTAGTCTCTACTACTCCAGCATTGACACTCCTTGGTTGGTTTACAGCAGTTACTTGAGTTGCATTGCTACCACTTGTTGATTGATCATACCACGTTGTAACTAGTCCACTACCCGCTCCAACGAAAGTCAAAAGTGAAACAGTATCTAATTCATTATTTACAAAACCTATATCTTGCTCAGTACTATCACTAGACCTTCTTACTCTAATAGCACTACCAGTGTAAGCACTTCTTAATTTTCTCAAACTATATGCACCTGTAGATGTTGCACTCAACAAATCTAGGATAAAGACAAAACTGTCATTTGTACACTGCTTGCTATAATCCCGTGGGTGCTACAAATCATACTATACTGCTATATTACCACTTAATAACCAGGTATCAGTTCCTAGTTTTATTAAAGTTGCGGTTGCAAATTGATTTGCCAATTTTCGTTGTGTCAAAGATGAGTTTAAAGTCACTCCAGCTGTAGGAACTATACTTGTTTGACCCGCTCCAAATTGTGATAGCATGATTTGAGTTCCAATTTGATATGCCACTGTAGAATTAAGGGGTATAGTTAGATTATTAGCAGTTGCAACAGTCATTGTGACTAGTTTATCACTATCAGTTAAAACCAGCGTGTAGCTAGCAGTTTGATTGTTTTGTACGATTAGTTTGTCTGTTGTTAGTTTTGTTCTTTCACCAGCTGTCAAAAATAAATTAGTAGAACCTTGTGCAATTGAATCTGAATTGGTGATTGTATTTTGTTTTGTATTTAAAGCAGTATCAACATAAATCTTTGAAGTAACATCTTGATTAGCAGTAGGATTGCCAACGTTTTTGATTTGATTATTTTCAACACTAATATTTGTGGTGTTGATTTCTAGTTTTTTATTTCCTGCAATAAAGAACTCTTGATTACCTGTTCCTTGATTGGCAACCTGAGTTGGTGTGTTGCCTTTATTATTTACTACCCTTACAATACCAAATTCACCATCAATACCTCCAAAACCTAAAGCTACTGCTGAACCAGCACCTGAATTAGTTTCGATTACTCCAGTTTTAGTGTTTGTTATTGATAAATTAGCTTTTAAAGCTAAATTAGAATTAATAGCTGAAATTTGTGCTTTCTCACCTGGTGTTATCAAACCAGCATTTGTGACATTAGCTACTGGAATTGGTGCACCTGTTCCTGTACTAGAATTTACTACTCCACCTGTTGGTGAGGCTGTGTAGGTTAGATTGGTTGCACCTCCTGTTGGAGCTTGCCAAATAGAATTATAAAAAGTATACAATATATTATTAACAGTATTAAAATAGTTATCACCACTTTGAGCAGTAATAGGAGCAGTAGCAAAGTTACCTAAAAATCTTTGATTATTTACTGCTGGTGTACCTGGTGAAACTGAGTTTACAATATCTTGACCAGTAATAATTGCATATTGCCAAGACTCGACTATACCAGTTGATAGTAGAAATTCCAACTCTAAAGCATAAGATGAGTTTAATTCAAAAGTAGCAGTTTGAGTAGGAGTTAAATTTATTGTAAAACTATTTCCTACATTTAAAGGTAAGGTTTGACTCAAACTTCCAGTATTTGCAAAAGCTGGTAGTATGTTTGAAACACTGGTTAAATTGGTATTAAAGTTACCTTTTTTTATACTAAATGTTACTACGGCTGAGTTATAAACAGGACTCAGTCCAGATAAAACTAAACCTAAAGTGTCACCTGGTAAAGCAAATATTCGATTTTTATTTGAGAGGTTGGATTTTATAATGTTATAATTGTAGCTCATTTTTTTGTATTTTTAAGATTATATTTTCAATTAGTGCTACTCCTACACCTTCTCTAAATTCGATTAAAAAATGGTTATGTATTTCTTTAACTGAAAATTTTCTTTCTATCATGATTTTGATTCGTCTTTCAATCTCACTCATTAGTTCAGGTGAATAAACTTTTTTAAATCTAAAACTTTTTACATAACTACTACCATTTTTTTTTTTTGGAATGTAAATCCTCCAATTTTGACTGCTAGCTTCGTCAAGAATCATGTCATCAATAGTTTTTTCCATAATAAATTGTAATCATTTTAATTAATAGTTGTCAATTTCATTCGTTTATTGGTACATAAGAAGCCAACAAGCCAAAATAGTTAATAGTTGCTTGAACTCCAAAACCAAAAAGTTGAGTTGTATTAGGAAAACTTCCAATTCCATTATTGAAAAAGTCATCAAACAGTAATTTATTACTTGCACTCAAAGCATTAAATTGACCCAAATCAAAACCGAACATTGTAAGAAGCATGTTATCTTGATTCAACAATTGATTGTATTGACTTTGAGTTATCCTGGTAGGATTAGTGGTAAAATCTGGTTGACCGTTCAACCAACCTCTTGATTCGATATAATTAGATAGTCTAAAACTTCTAGCTGAATTGGTAATTGTAAAACGTAAAGGATTCAAAGCTGAAATATTCAACCTAAACGGTATTGTTAAAGCTCTAGAATTGACTACACCACCATTAATTCTTGAACTAAATAAATTACCATCTGAAATTGCTAAAATATGTAAAGAAACATAAAAATCAATTACAAAATCTGTAATACCTACAGGCGGTGTATAACCACCAGTATCTGGAGCATCTACAAAAACATTTAGAGCTAAATTAATGTCTTTAATGGAATTGGTTTTGTAATTAGTAATTGGTCTTGGTAGAAAGTTTTGACCTTGTAAAAAAGTTGTATAGAAAAAACCGTCACCAATATTGATCAAATTAGTTTGAGGTTTTAAAGAGTTTAACTCCACTAAATCTAAAGTCAAAGTAGGTATTACTGAAGCGTTTGTATAGTTATTTTCGTTTAATTTTTCATGTATTCGATTAAGAAATTTAGTTTCAGGATTTCTGACATCTTGTAAAGCATTGTTTATATTAGTTAATATCATATTAGTTTTTAATTATGCTAAGATCAACCGCATCAGCTTGTTTATTAAAATATTTGCCTTCGTAATCCACTATTGTTTTATAAGTTCCATCTTGTTTTTCATAAGTTTTTTTAACTTTTAAATAGACAATATTACCTGGTAAAGTAAACTTTCGAACCATTGAAACTGGTATTTTAATTGTAGGTAAATATTTTAAACCTTGGATATAACTACATCCAAATTGATACAATTTTTGAGGTGAAATATTCTCACCAATAACACTATTATTAGAAACATCTAGTTCATTAGTAGAGTTAACATACGTTAGTACTTTTTCTCTAATTACTCCCTGTGGAGCATTAATATTATTAATAAACCAATACCTTCGACCATTACTTTTTATCACACTTGATACAGGAAAGTCATTTCTAGTAATGATACTACCATTTAAAGAACTTCTTGAATTCAAAGTTAATCCTTGGTTGTTGTCACCAAAAACATATACCCTGTTAGGTGTAGCTGAAGCATAATTTACTTCAATATCTTGAGCTACAACCTGGTCAATATCATCTGGATTACTAAACTTTCTGTTGCTTGTTACTCTAATAGGTTTTGACTCAGTTCTTAAAGCAGGGTTTGCATTGTAGTATGCTTCAATATCATTTTGCATGTTGCCAATGATAATTTCAGTTTTCCAAATTCCTGTTCCTTGACTAACTAAGCCGTTTTCTCTAAAAGACCAGTTATCCGCATATTCAATTATATTTTTCAAGACATTATAATCATTTTTCAAATCTGTAGTTAAAATGACATTTCGATCTAGTGAAATTAATGTGTAAATAAACCTAGGATCTAAGGTTGCCAAAACAGTAGAAACTAAAACATTACTACTAACAAAATCAGGATTACTAGTTGATTCATTCAATATATCAATGGAACTTTTTAATTTTAATTCCATTTGACCATTTGCAAGTAGTTTTTTGTCTCTAATCACAAATGCAATATTGACATCACTTGTTTGATATCTGAACCCATACTGCATGTTGACGTCATTTTGAATCAAATCATAAAATCTAAATTCTGGTGAAATTACAATTTTTGCCTGGTAAATCGAATCAGTTTGACTGGTTGAAATTTCTCGATTATCAATTTCAGCAAAAATAATATGTCCATTCTTTAAGTTACACACACCTATATCTAATATAGGAGTTCCTGTATAACAATTGATAAAATAAAGAGTTGACATAAGTAATTTATAATCCTAACTGGATAATTTGTAATCTACTTATAGAGTCCCCTCTAACAACAGTGGCAGCATTACTTAAAGCTCTAAATCTAACTTCGTTGTTTCTTACAAGAAACAAAACAGTACAAAAAGAAAAGGCATTCAAAACGCCTGCACCATTAATAGACTGATGTAGTGTAGTAAATTCAACATTATTAATTTCTAATGTAAGGCTATCATTATGAGCATTACTATTAAAAAAACCGCTAGTCCCACTAAATTGATAATAACCATCGTAAGGAGCAGTAAACACTCCAGTAGACTGGTTGTAATTATTATTTATATCAATAAACTCACTATTAAAAACTACAGTTGATGCTACATTAGCAACTAAAGTTATGAAACCAGTTAAAGCTGCTACAACTTTAACAACACTAGGATAGAAATAATCTAGTACCCGCCAAGTATTACCTTGACTATTCAATGTTACTGAGCTATTTGCACTTCTTAGAATTAAAGAAGTTTCAGTAGGAGTAGTTAGTGGATTGATTGGATTTTCGATTGTGTCAGCACCAGCACATAAAATAGTAACTAGTGCTGCATTGTTAGCTGACTTTTTGATTTTAATTGGTTTGATTACTGATTGCAATGAAGCAGTAGGTAAAGTAATTGTAATATCACTAGTATTTGTACAGTATATCAAAACTCCTTGATTAGATGTAATTGTAGTATTGCTATTACCAGTAATGACTTCTGTTTGATCTGAAATTGTGATTAATTGTGAATTAGCAGGAATGTGTTGTCTGTTCGAAACAACTGCATTGACTTGCTCACCATTGCTAATAGTAGTTCCTGGTGTAAAAGCTGGTAGATTTTGAGACATATTAGATGTGGTAAGTATTTAAATTTTCTAGTTTTATTGTTAAATTGTTTATGGAAGTTTTTTGTATTCTTAAATTTTCTGTCTGTATGTTTAGAGTTCTATTTTGACTTGCTAATGGGGTAAAGTACAAAAAGTGTGGTTGATCCTGGTCAATTCTATAATTTAATGGGTTTATTTCAACACCTAAACTATCATATAGTCTCTCCCAGTATGAATTATAATAGACTACTGCTGGACTAGCACTCACTCCTGTCCAGGTAACTTTAATACTGGATTGATTATCAGTATTAACAATACTAAACCATTCATTGGTATTCAATATACCACTAGATTCAATTAGATAAATCCTATTATCAGCGGTAGTTTTTCTATATATATTACTGGTTGGAGTATTTACTAGAGAATTATTAACCAGAGTTAAATTTACTACTTCTTGACCCGCTTCGATGGAAAAAAAGCTTTTGTTAAAAAATTTATCAATGTAAACTAAAGCTTTGTTAGAGTTACAACTAGTAAAGAAATTAAGTTTGTTTTCAATTGATAAACTACTTAAAAGTATAGTGGATAAAATGTCTGCTTGACCATAAACTGCTCCTCCACCATAAATGTCTCCTCCACCATAAAGTAACTGTGAAATTACAAAAGAACTGTAATCAAAGTATGCAATGCTTGGTTTACATTCATACAAAAAAGGTAAAGGCAGTTTTAAACCCGCGTTGACTCTAAGGTTACTTTGTCCATCACTACTGCTAGATGACTCTTGTTGATCAACTGTATTTACAATATCAGTAGTAGGATTGAAAAAGATATTTAAATCTTCACTAGCATTTGTTTGATAATAAAAACTAATAGTTGGTTTAGCAACAAACATTTTTTTGACAAAATTCAAATCAAAATAGTTGGTTTCTTCAATATAAAAATCAATATTAAATTCTGCTGAAGACAATAAATTTCTGTCTAATAGATTAGTTCGAATTTGTCCATCAATAAAATTAGATTCACTATAAGATTGTTTTAGAGGTTTACTTACTTTTGCACCAAATTCAGTTTTTGGAAAAATAAAAAAGTCTGATCTACCATTTCCTATTTGGTAAATATAATTTTTAGTTTTTAGAAAATTTGACATATTTATGTATCATAAAAAGTTGGTGTAAAAGATAGTGGTTTGTTGGTGTAAATAATGTTAGTTATATTTGATTGATTGTCTGAATTAGATTTATTGTTTACCTGGTTTCTAGGTACTACATCGATTCTTTCACCACTTTGAGCCATTGCTAGCAATTTTCCACCAGCTCCAAATAATGGAAAAGTATCATTGTTAAATCCAGGTGGTATTATAGATCCACCTTGTGCAAGTCTAGGAACTGTTGGTATTTTTGGTGCTTTTATTTTACCACCAGATATTACTTCAACTCCTACTAATACTTCGTTAAAACCCTGTAAACTTTTGTTAATGTTATCTATTATCAACCTATTAAAAGCACTTTTTAACATTGTACTAAAAATGTTTACTTGATTGAGTACTTGGTTAAAAGCAACTTTTGCAATATCACCAAAACCTGAAAATATTGCTTCAAAACCTCTCCTAGCCCCTTCAAACAATCCAATCATAACATCTAAAACTCCTTTTATAACTGTAAGTGAAGCACTTAAACCAATTAGAAAAAATTTTAAAGTGTATAATAAAAATATAATTAAACCAGTAAATATAGGTTTTATAACAGGGCTTAACTTACTAAATAATTGAATTAGACCATCAATTATTGGTTTTACATTTGGCAATATTTCTCTTTGGAAAAACTCAATAAATTCTTGACTACGTGCTTGTACACTACCAATATCATTATCCCATACATATTTCAACAATGCACTTGATGCAATTATTCCTGCAACAACTAATGTTAGTGGCCCACCCAAAACACCTAATACTGTAGATAATCCTACAACTCCTAGTGTTAATCCTAAAACTGTAGGTATAGCACTTTGATTAGCAGTAGTAAAAGCAAGTATGGAACTTAAAATAGGGCTAGAAATTTGAATCAGATCAGAATAAACTGGTAATAAACCAGTTCCAATAGACACTTTTAAATCCTCTAGTTTGACAAGTTGTTTATCCAAATCAAACGCTCCAGATTCTAATTTAGCATTAAAAACACCCTGTGCATTAGCAATATTTGTCCTTAAACCAGCAGATTTTGCAAGAGCTTTTTCTTCTAAAGAAAGTTCTTCGAAATTTTTACCGCGTAATTTACCTTCTGCTTGTAACATTGCCAATCCACGCGGGCCAATTTGACTTAAGTATTCATCTTGTAAACCAGCACGCTCACCTAGTGCGGCGTTTTCAGTTCTAAATTGTTGTGCAAGTTGTGCTACACCTTCTGCTAAAGGTAAAGTACCTGTTGAAGCAATTTTAATAAATCCTTCAGTAGTAGTTGATAATTCATCTAAATCTCTTAAACCTCCACCAAGTAAATCTGCAAATACGCCTGTAAACGCTGCTTTATTTAATCCAACTTTTGTGCCAATTCTGTTGTATAATTCATCTATTTTAGTTCTAATTTTATTTTCGTCAATTTGGGTAGCACCTTTCGCAATTTGTTCCTGTAAAGCTCTGGTAAAACTTCTAGAAAGTTGTTTAGTACTACTTAGTGCCTTTTTTGTTGCTTTTACATTTTTATACAATTCTGCGGTGTCAAAACCCATTGCTAAGGCTTTTTGTTCTATAGCAGTTTTGGAGCTTTTTAATATTGCCTGGTTATCCAGTGCAATACGATTTTGACCTGCTATAGTTCCTGATAAAACTTGACTGGTAGTGTTTAGATTTCTAACAGCATTTACTGCATTTAAAGAACCGACAATTAAAGTACCAAAACTTATACTACCAATTAATCCAGTAGCAATTTGTGAAAAAGCACTACCAAAAGACTTACCACTTTTTTCACCAGCTTTTTTAAACTTTTTTTCAATGTTATTTTCAACAATTGAAAGCTGACCTTGTAGCTTGTCAAGCCTGGTGTTAAGTTCTACATCGTACTGGACGTTTGACATTTATTTATTTATTTATTAATCACCCTTAAGCACATATAGCTTGGATTTGTCAAGCTTGAAGTTTTGATCAGTAACTGCTAAATGTGGTAACAATTGCATGTGTATTTTTATCTGGTTGTCTATTTCTATTTTATTCAATCGATCAACCCATACCAGGAACTTTTCTTGAATACTTTTTTTAGCAACAAAACCATCCAACCTCCAAAAGTAGAGATCAGATGACATATTAATTAGGAAAGGCAAAGTATAAATTGTATTAATTTCTACTGTTGAAGAGCCTGTTCCAGGGAAACTAAAAAAGATGTAGCAAAACTATTAAGAGGTTCTCTTGCAATATCAAGAATTAGTTGATGTTTTAAACCTTTTGGTAAAGCTTTTAGCTCAGACAATGCTACTGCTGGAGTAACTTTGTCTTCTTGCTTTAATGCAATTGCTATATTTTCGAGTAATTCTAAAGTAATTGCTTTTAAGTTATTTTCAGCAGTTTTTATGTTTGCTCTTTGCTCTAAAGTAAACTTTTGAGTTTTATCCATCAAACTTTCTACATCTTTTACTTTACTTAATATCTGGACGATATTAATTTCAATAGTAGAAATTCTTTCACTAATACCTTGTTTGACAACCTGGTCATTAGTGTTTTTCAACTCTTCTTTTAGGTTTTTAACCTCTTCTTGGAAAGTTTGTAACTCACCAATTTCAGTCATTATTGACTTCTGTTCCTCAAGACTAAGGGGTAGAAAACTTGTATTATATGCTTTGAGCGCGTCTGTAAAGTCCATGTAGTAGGTAGTCATTGACTCTTCAGCCTCGTCCCCATATAAAATTAAAGAAGGTAATTCAAGATTAGATATTGTATACATACCTAAGTTTAAATTACCTTTCTAATGTTTTGTCAAATTATGATTTGGATACTCTGTAGAATCTGTAGGTGTTACCTTCTTTGAAAGGATATGTTCTAATTTTAATAGTGTGACTAACTTGAGCATCACCTTGCTCTGGTGTTACAGAAATAAGTTCAACTAAAGGAATATCCCAATTAATAGTAGTTCCATCTGCTCCAACTCTAGTAATACTTAGATTACCAGTGAATCCAGTTTTTAAGTTTTTGTCATCAAAGTAATTTCCTGTACTAGCTAACATGTAAATAATAGTAGGTATTACTCCATTATATACAGTTGAAAATGTAAAACCAATAACAGTATCATAATGATAAGATGTTTCTGAAACTCCAGCAATGTTTTCAGCTCTTCTAAGAGTTGTTCCATTCATGGAAACTGTAGCAACTCTACTAGAAACTAAACCAGCGATTAAAACTACACCAGCAGCAACTGCTAAGTTGTTATTACCACCATTTTCAGCGTTTATAATTACTGGTTTGTTTATAGCACCTCGTTTCAAAGTTTCACCTTTAGAGTTAGCTTCAATATTGAAATCTAGATCATTATACTTAAATTCGATTTCCAAGCTTTTTTCAGTAGGAGTAGTTCCTGTAACATAATTACCGCATTTTTGGTCAGCAGTGCCTAAAGTTTCAGTCCAGGTTTTAGTGTCTATACAATTAAAGACTAAATTTAAACCAGCACCTAAAAAATTACCAGGATTATTTCCTACATGGATTGAATCTAGTTCAATATTTCCTGCAACGGATAAAGTGCTTTCAGTTTCAGTAATCAAAGCTGGATTGAAAGTTCCAGTATCTGAAACTACTACTCCAACATATGTACCAACAGCAATAGGTGCAATATATCTTTTATATCCGTTACTTTCAGCAACAAAAGAAGTAGCAGTAAAGTCAAATACTCTTTCGTTTCCTGCAGTTGTTCTTAGAGTAAATCTAGGATTACCTACAGACTCTTTAGCTACAAACATAATAAATCCTGTTGGATCTACTGAGTATGTAATTCCTGTAAATGTTCTTCCTGAATTTACTCCTGTAGCAGTTACTCTTTTATTAGTAGTATCTGAAAAAGAAGCTGGTCTTTCATTACTTCCAAATTTAAAAACTGATCCGTTATTTTCATATTTTCTAGCTAAAATTGGTTGAGTATTTGAATCTGCAACAGTACCTGTAGAAACTGAAGTTCCACCTGTGAAATCACTAAAATAAATGATTTTATCTGCATTATCTGCGTTAGTGTTGTAACCATTGAAAATTGGTTGAATTGTTGTAAACTCCTGTCTGTCTGTTAGTTTATAGGGTTTTAAGGCTTGTCTGGTTATTGCTGGCATATTTATTTTTAATAATTTACCCTAAATGTATTTTTGATACAATTGTCAAGGTTATTGTGATAAAATTTGGTCTTTGCGGATTTTCACCTTCCATAAAAATTTGATTTTCTGTAATTATGTTTTGTCTTGGATTTAAAAATAACTGTAAACCAGCACCTCCTTGATCAAGATTGTTAGTGTAAATATTAGCATTATTACACAATAAATCAATCATTTCATCCTGGATATCTTTGATTAAATCGTTGTTTAATGGTGTTGCTTCAACAGTTACATTAACTTGATTTGCAAACCACCAAAAAGTAGTTACGGTTTTTTTATCTTTCCAATCACTAGGATACAATTCTTGAGTAGCTGAATCATAATAAGTTGTAATCAAAGTTGTAAAACTAGAATCAAGGTTTTTCAGTTCCTGGAAACTAGGGTGTAAATTAGAATTAAAAACTTTAGCAGTATTAACACTAACTAAACTACTAGTTGCTACCGCATCAATTACAAATTGTAATATAAAATAACTTAAAGCCTTAGTAGGTGGTTTGTTATTTTTTACAGTATTTTTTACAAAAGTTCCGTAAGGTGCTGACATATTTATTTTTTAGGTTTTTCAGTAGTAGCAGTAGTAGTTTCTACAGGTATTATTTTTTTCTTGGTTTACCTACGTCACTAACTTTTAAGTTAATATTTGCCAATCTTTTTATAAATCTACTTGCTCCTAGAACATCGTATTTTCTAGGGCCATATTTTCTTGAGCTACCTAAACCGTTTCTAGGTGCAAAATCATAAGGAGTATTTAAAGTTTGAAATCTAAATACTACTGAGCTAGCAAAAGCAAACAATTCCATATTTGAATTTGCTTTTAAGTGTTTTGTATCAACAACTTTTAAAAATTCTACAGCGTCTTGTATATCTTTAGTACCTTGATTTTCTAGATCACTTTTTTTAGTAGTATAGCTCCTAATAATATCACTTTGAATCCTCCTAGCAAATTCTTTTTTATTTCTAAAAGGCATAAATTTAATTAAAACTAATACAAAAGGCTTCAATTCGTTTTACACCTAAAATTTTGAGTGTTCCAGATTTTATTGGTACAAGTATTTTCAACTTTGTCATTGTAGTTGAATCTACAAAGCTTTTATTATCACCCATGAGTAAGTAATCAAACTCAACTATATCATCTGTCTTGACACTCCAAGAAGGCTCTAAATACACTAGGAACCTTTTTGACTCCTGTAAACCAGTTGGAAAGTACTTGTCAAAGTTAGAATTGCTAGAAATATCTACAACTCTAGCTAAACCAATATAAATAGTTTGAGTTGTTTGATTTACACCATCGCCTGGATTACTCAGACTCTGTGTTATCCTGGTTATCTTGATCCCCGTCTTTGGCAGTATCGTTGGCATCTTCTTGTATATAATTAGATTCTAGTAAAGTTTTAATTGTTTCTTCACCAAATTGTTTTTTAGCTTTTGCTCCAGTCATTTTTTCACCAAATGCTGTAATGTAAGTTGGATGTAGGATTATATAATTCATATTAATAAGGAAATTGAGAATTGGTATTGTAACTAGCTAATAGTTTCAGAAACTCAGCAATTTGGTTAGGTGTAAATAATTTAGTGGATTTCCAAGTGTCAAAAGCAGTACTTGAAATAGTTACACTTGAAGTTAGATCTTTTTCAGTCTCGACCATTTGACCATCAATACCACCACTAACTAAAAAGCTATAATATGCTGAAACACAAGTTACTAAAAACATTACAATCTGAGCTGGTATATTAGTGTCTAAACTAAAACCTTTTAAACCTGTAATTCTTACTTTCTGATTATTTCTAATAAGATTAGATAAGAATTTGATCTGGAAAATTGGGTATGGTCTTTGTGTATGTTTAACTAAAGAATAATCTTGATCTACTACTAAAGTAGTATAAGTAGGTGTTGAATTTCCATCTGAAATTTCTAAATTGGTTATACTTTGCCAAGCACTCGGTTGCAATATACGACCATTTAAAACAAATATGTTTTGCTCTAAGTCGTAAGTAAATATTTCACTAATACTATTTGAAGGATTAGCATAAGTATCTATTCTTGTTTCAGTTTCTATACTTTCCAGTAAAGAATTAATGTAAAATTGGAGTTCAGTATCGTAACTACCATCAGTATTGCCAACTGCTAATCTTAAATAAGATGGTGTTAATACTGAACTCCAAGACATTATTTTCTAAATTTCTTTAGTAGTTTCCTTTGTAGTTTTCTTTTCCAAATCATTTTCTGGATTCTCAACTTTTTTAGAATGCTTTTTAGTTTCTTGTCTAGTGTCAAGCTCAGCATATAAAGCTGTAATTTCTTTTTCGATATCTTCAGTAGATTTTAAAAAAGCTGGTAATAAACCAGTTACTTGCACATGATCCTGTAGTCCTCGACTATTAAATAAATCGTAAGATTCTTTGTCAATTTCTGTTCCTGCCTCTCCTGAATATTTACTATCTAGATAAAACGACTGTTTAATTGAATATTGCATATTAAATATATTTATATGTGGAGTTTGACCCCTCCACTAGGTTTTGTCAAATTGACAATTATGCTGGGATTGATGCAACATTCCATCCTGCTGGAATTAGTACTCCTGCAGCCATTCTTGTTCTAGCACCAATCATAACTGTTCCTTCCAAGTAAGAAGTTCTATCATTGCTAGGATCGAAAACTGAAATAGTTTCGAATTCTCTTTTACCACTAGCAATTCCTAATGTATCTAGTAAACCTAAAGTTACAACTGTATTTGTACCACCAGTTTGAGCAGTTACTGCTTTAGTTGTTGCATTTACTGAATATGTATTCAATATACCAGATGTTATGTATACAGGTATACCATCAAAATTTCCAACAAACCCTGAAGTTGGTCTTGCACCATTATTATAGGCTTTTTCAAAATGTCCTACGCTGTCTCGAGGTGCATTTATAAATGCTCCTGTAGTTGACTGTTCTCTCAATAATCTGCTGTAACCTCTTTGATTCATAAAGTAACCTAAACCAGTTCCTTTAAGAGTTTCTAATTCACCAAGATTACCTAACATTTGTACCATTGATGCAGTGATTTGTCCTTGTGCTAAAGGAGTTGTTTGATCAATATTAGGAACTGAAGCGTTCCCAGTGATACCTGCTGCTGCTTTAACATCTGAAAGTCTCAATTTTTCGTTTTGTAAAAGCTGTTCAAAAATTGCAATAGCTGAGTTCATATCGGGAGTTCGTGCTAACACGTCTTCTGCTCCTTTTATATCTGCACGCTCAACTTCCAAATTCAATGACAAACTGAAAAATTCTGAAACTTCGTTTTGAGTTATACTGTCGTATGGAAATCTCTGGAAAGTAAGATTTAATCCTACACCGTTGAAAACTACGTTTCCATCCTGGTCGTCTTTGTAATTTGCACCTGCTCCGATAAAGACTCCACCTGTTCGAGTTAATCCAACTATTGGAGTAACTACATTAGTTTGTATTAATCCACTACCAAGAGAAACTGCGTCTCCTCTAAAAGTTTTTGCATTTTCAATTATTGCGTCTGTAGAAACCTGGTCAAGAGATTTCGGATTAAATCCTTTGTTGACTAACAGTTCGTTGATTTTTTCACCAACTTTTTTGTAGTTAACGATTGAATTAATGTTTTGTATTGTTGGGTGTACCTGGTCTATGTTCATATATAATATAATATTTTTAAATTGAGATTGTTCCTTGTTGTATTTTAAGTGCGGTCATGTAACCGTAACTGTTTACCAAATCCTCAAAAGATCGTGCTGTTTTAGCATTTTCAATTTCAGCGGTTGGTGTTGTTTCTGTAGTATCTGAAAGATTTTCTACAGTTGGTGTTGTTTCCTCCTCAGTTTTTGCATTTTTAATTTCTTCTACATTACTTGACTTTTCTGAGTCTTTATTTGTATTTTCAATAAAATCTGTATCAGTGTTAGAGGTATTTTTATTGGCTGTCTCTGCCATATCTACAGTTTTTTCTTCTACTATTTCTTCTTCTACTATTTTTCCTTCTAATCTAGCTAAAGACACTTT
>Ga0222649_1000327_pt1 | contig 16990 bp, 13 predicted proteins | sample AntAcemetagen337_FD_179865 | JGI IMG/M metagenome (GOLD analysis project Ga0222649, IMG submission 179865) | Saline water microbial communities from Ace Lake, Antarctica - #337 | ecosystem: Environmental > Aquatic > Non-marine Saline and Alkaline > Saline | place: Antarctica: Ace Lake... | reverse complement strand
CCGTCGCCGTGGCTGAAGCGAGTGCTTTGTTACCGATCAGCAACGTGGAATACACCCTCGCGGGTGCCAACCACGCATCTTTTGGAGCATATGGGCCACAAGGCGGCGATGGCATTGCTACCGCTAGCCGCTCCGAGGTTTTTGCAATGATTCAGGCGACCATCACGACGAACCTGCTGACCGACTAATCCACCTGGTTCGCGCGCTCAATTACCAGTGACTGCACTTTCGCAGCGTCTGCTTGGCCCCGCATTGCCTTCATCACCGCACCAATAATCGCTCCAGCAGCCTGCGTCTTTCCTTCTCTAATCTTTCCCAAAACGTCTGGTTGCGAAGCGAGGGCTTCATCGATAGCTGCGAGCAGGGCCCCATCGTCAGAAACGACCTCCAGCCCCCTGGCTGAAACTATCTGCTCCGGAGACCCCTCTCCCGCCACCATGGCGCCAAGGACTTCTCGGGCAAGCGTGTCGGTCAAACGCCCCTGATCGATGAGTTTTTGGAGGGCATGGACATCGCCGGGGCTCGCGAGCGAACCTGGCTCAACACCGCGGTCGTTGGCCATCCGGCTGAGTTCACCCATCCACCATTTCCTGGCAGCAGCAGCGCTCACACCCAAGACGATCGTGTCCTGAATCTCCCCGAGAAGGCCCGCATTCACAATCGCTTTGAAATCAACATCGGGGAAACCCCAATCTGCTCTCAAGCGTCTGCGCAACTCCACCGGCTGCTCAGGCAACAAAGCTCGCAGCGATGCCACGAGCTCGGCGCTTGCCTCCACCGGAAGCAAGTCTGGCTCGGGGAAATAGCGGTAATCATCGGCGTCGCTCTTCGGGCGACCCGGTGACGTCACCCCGGTGTCCTCATGCCAATGGCGGGTTTCCTGGGTGATTGTCCCCCCCGATTTCAGAATGTGGGCTTGGCGCTGAATTTCATAGCGAACCGCACGCTCAATGGAGCGGAAAGAGTTGACGTTTTTGGTTTCTGTTCTGGTGCCATATGCACTCGCGCCCCTGGGACGCAGCGACACGTTGGCGTCACACCTCAGGTTTCCCCGCTCCATCCTGGCGTGGGAAATTCCTAAGCTCCGCACCATATCCCGAATGGTAGAGACGTAAGCGCGACCCAGCTCCCCCGCACGGTGTTCCATGCCCTCAATGGGTTTGGTCACAATTTCTACCAGGGGAACGCCAGCGCGGTTGTAGTCCACCAAGGAATACTCCGCACCTTGGATGCGCCCGGTGGCACCACCAACGTGGGTGAGCTTGCCCGCGTCTTCTTCCATGTGTGCTCGCTCAATGGGCACCTCCACCAGGGATCCATCGTCAAGCTCCACCGAGACGGACCCTTCAAAGGCAATGGGTTCGTCGTATTGGCTTATCTGATAATTCTTGCCAAGGTCGGGATAAAAGTAGTTCTTCCTCGCAAACCGGGAGACGGGGGCTATTTCGCAACCCAGGGCTAGACCGAGTGAAATGCTGTATTCCACGGCCGTCCCATTAACCACCGGCAGGCTTCCTGGCAGTCCCAAGCACAGCGGTGTGATGCAGGTGTTGGGATCAATCTGCGCTTCGTCCATGGCTGCTGGATTGGGGGCGTTAGAAAACATTTTGGTTTGGGTGGAAAGCTCCACATGGACCTCAAACCCGATCACGGGTTCAAACAGCTCGAGTGCAGCGTCAAAATCCATCAATGCGTCGCTTGCCATGGTCTAGATCACCTCCGGCACACGCTCGGAGACGAGGTAGCCATCTCGTTCTTCAAACAGGCGTTCACACGTGGCCCCGACTTCATAGAGCCTGGCATCTTGATAGGCCGGGGCCATTAGTTGCAGCCCCACCGGGAGTCCATCTTCAGCGCTCAGCCCCATAGGAAGTGACATCCCGGGAATCCCCGCGAGGTTCACGGGGATAGTGGTGACATCGCCCGCCCACATCGCTAGAGGGTCATCCATTTTCTCTCCCAGTGGAAACGCGGTAGTGGGAGTGGAGGGTGAAAGCAACACATCGACTTTTTCAAAAGCTTGGGCGAAATCTCTTTGAATCAGGGTGCGCACCTTTTGGGCAGATCCGTAATACGCGTCGTAATACCCAGCAGAGAGTGCATAGGTTCCCAAAATGATCCGGCGCTTCACTTCATCTCCAAAACCAGCGTCCCGGGTCGCGGACATGACGTCCTCAACAGTGGGGCTCCCCTCGGGGGTGACGCGCAGGCCAAATCGGACGGAATCAAACTTTGCCAAGTTGCTGGAGGCTTCCGCAGGAAGAATCAAATAATAGGCGGCCACAGCGTATTCACAGTGCGGGAGGCTCACCTCAACCACCTCAGCACCCTGACTCGATAAAAGCTCTAACGCCTTCTCAAAACGTTCCCGCACGCCCTGCGTGATGCCCTCGCCGAGCAGCTCCTTCACCACACCCACTCGAACACCCCTCAGGCTTTCTGCGCGGGAGCCCTTAAGTGCTGCCTCGGTCATGCTGGTCCAGGGGGTGGGGATGCTGGTCGAGTCGTGGGGGTCATGGCCTGCGATGACATCGTGCACCATCGCCGAGTCCATCACGGTTCGAGAGACGGGGCCCACCTGGTCCAGAGAGGATGCCAACGCAATCACTCCATAGCGGCTGACCCCGCCATAGGTGGGCTTCACGCCTACTGTCCCGGTGAAAGAGGCGGGTTGGCGGATCGAACCCCCCGTGTCGCTACCAATGGCCACAGGGGCCTGTTGTGCTGCTACCGCGGCGGCAGAGCCCCCTCCCGAACCACCCGGTGCACGGGTTAGGTCCCAAGGGTTCTGGGTGGGATGGTAGCCCGAATGCTCGGTCGAGGAACCCATCGCAAACTCGTCCATGTTTGTTTTCCCCAGTGCCACCATTCCTGCTGATCGCAGCTTCGAGACAACGGTGGCGTCATAGGGGGGGACCCACCCTTCAAGGATCCGCGAACCTGCGGTGGTGACCATGTCACTCGTACACAACACATCTTTGATGGCTATGGGGATCCCAGCCAGAGGGGCCAGTTTCTCGCCGGCAGCACGCCGAGTGTCGATGTCCCGGGCAGAATTTAGCGCACTGCTCGAGCGGGCGAGAAAAGCCCCAATGCGGCTCTCGGTTGCCTCGATTCGGTCCAGGTGGGCTTGCGTGAGCTCGACGCTGGACAGGGTTCCTTCCGCCAACGCGAGCGAAGCCTCTGCCGCGCGCATCGAAATCAGTTCGCTCACTGCTCATCCCCCAAGATGGCACTAACTCGAAAGCGAGATCCGTCGTGGTCTGGTGCTCCAGCCAGAGCCTGTTCTGTACTCAAGGTGTCACCCACCACGTCTTCGCGGAAAACATTTCCCAGAGGTATGGGGTGAGAAGTCGGAGGAACATCGTCTCCGGCAACCTTTTGTACCGCTTCCACAGCACTCACGATGGCACCCAGTTCCCCGCTGAGGCGGGTAATTTCGTCCTCGCTGAGGGCAATCCGAGAAAGCGAAGCCAGATGGCGTATCGCCTCGGGGGTCATTTCCGACATTAATCTCCTTGGGTGGACCCCCAGTCTAAAGCGCCTGCGCCCCCAGAGCGTTCGTCAGAAATTCGGCAAAATCCTCAGCCTCAATGATGGGGACCCCCAGATCCAAAGCTTTCTGTCTTTTGCTACCTGCCCCCTCCCCCGCAACAACGGCGGAGGTGGCCTTGCTGACCGAAGAGGCCGTTTTTCCGCCGGCCCTTCGCACGGCATCTTCGGCGCTGTCTCTGGTGTGATGGGGGATACTTCCCGTCACCACCACCGTGAGCCCCACGAGCGAGCCCGACGCCAGGTGTGGAAGAGGATTTTCGTCTGCGAAGCTGACGCCTGCCTCTTTCCAGGTAGCCACAATTTCTTGATGCCAATCAATAGCCCACCAGTCGCGAACTGATTCGGCAATCACAGCCCCCACACCGGCAATAGCCGCACGATCCTCGCTCGTTGCGGACATAATCCTCTCGAGAGACCCAAAGTGTGTCGCAAGCGCGCGCGCAGCAACAGGACCCACGTGTCGAATGTTAAGAGCCACCAAAAAACGCCACAACGGCTGTCGTTTCGCCCGCTCGAGCTGCTCCACCAATTCGGTGGCCGCTTTGGAAGGAATCCACTCGAGTGTCCCAGAGAATTCGGGGCCCTCCACAAAAACAGGGTCGCTCTTTTTCCGCCTCCGCCTAAAGGGCGTCTGGAGCACAACCTCACCGGTTTGGGCATCCCGTTTGGGTATGCCCGTATCGGGATCTCGGACCTCAACCACGATAGGGAAAAGATCCTCAAGGCTCATGTTAAACAGTCGGGCCTCGTTGACAAGGGGCGGGAGATCCGGCTCCTTAGGGTTCGTCAACGCCGCTGCGCTCACTTCCCCAAGCCCCTCGATATCGAGGCCCCCTCGGGAACCAATATGTTCGATGCGCCCCCGCACCTGCGCGGGACACGACCGAGAGTTGGGGCAGCGGAGGTCGATATCGCCCTCTTTGGATGCGGCGAGCGCGAAACCACAATCAGGACACTGCGTCGGCATCACAAAAACCCGCTCCAAGCCCGTTCGTTTTTCGATTACTGGTCCAAGAATTTCGGGGATAACATCACCCGCTTTTCTCAGCACGATCGTGTCGCCGATGAGGATGCCTTTGGCTTTCACTACGTCCTGGTTGTGCAGTGTGGCCCGCTCCACTTCGCTCCCAGCAACTCGCACCGGCTCCAACACCGCGTAGGGCGTCGCGCGTCCCGTGCGACCCACACTGACGACGATGTCGAGAAGCCTGGTGGTTACCTGCTCTGGCGGATACTTATACGCGATCGCCCACCGAGGAGCGCGCGAGGTAGCGCCCATCTCGCGCTGAAGGAAAAATTGGTCCACCTTGACCACAGCCCCATCGATTTCGTGGGAAATCTCGTGACGATTTTCGTTGTGAGAATGGATGAAATCCAGCACCTCGCGCGACGCTGACGCCGTCTTGAGGGTGTCAGACACCGGAAGCCCCCACGAACGCAGAAGGTCATAAACCCCGCTTTGCGTTTCGACCGATGGCGTCCCCCACGCTCCAATACCGTGGACGACCATGGTGAGGCGTCGAAGCCGGTCACGCACAAGGGCTTTCTGCTTGCCGCTCTTACCCTCGCTTTTTTGACGAAGCGACCCCGATGCTGCATTTCTTGGGTTCGCGAAGACCTTTTCACCCATTTCCGCCTGCTGCGCATTCAACGCATCGAAAGCCACCAGGGGGAAAACCACTTCGCCTCGAATCTCCACCAGGTCCGGGTGATGGGACCCCTCCAGCACTGTGGGAATACCCGGGACCATGAGGGCGTTCTGCGTCACATCTTCGCCGGTCACGCCATCGCCTCTGGTCGCTGCGGAAACCAGGCGACCCTTTACATAGCGAAGGTTGAGAGCGAGTCCATCGACCTTGAGTTCACACAGAAAAGTAGCGGCCGGATACTGGGCATGAATTTTGTCAATCCAGGCAACCATTTCTTCATCACTAAAGACGTTGTCCAGGCTAAACATGCGCTCGGCGTGGGTAACCGGGGAAAACAGCTCCCCTCCCCCGAACCCAATATTCCGGGTGGGCGAATCAGCTCCCTGAAGTTCCGGGTAGTGCGCCTCCACACCTTCTAACTCGCGAAGGAGCGCATCATATTCGGCATCGGACACCAGGATTTCATCGCGGCGATAATACGCATCCTGCAATTCGAGCAGGCGGGCTATCAGAGCGTCTGCTCGAGCGCGCGCGCCTTCGAAGTCCATTCCCCCATTTTAGACGAGAGAGCCGCCTTCACCGGGAGAGAATCTAGATTGCTAAATCCTGGGGAATACCCGTACGAAGCTCCCTGGGTAGATGCCCCACATCGTTGTGAGAAATCAACACCGGCGGTTTTGCGCTGCGGATCCGGATGATCGTGAGTCCCGCATTGGCCTGGTTGAGACCAATCCACCGCCACGATTCGGCTCCGAGGGCTTCTCTGACAAACCAGGCAATCACAAAATTATGTGTGATCAACAACTCGTGCCGATCCTCCGGGGATCGAGCGAACCACTCCGCAACAGCATCCGCCATCTGGGCTTCTCCGGCGGCGAGTTCTTCTTCGCTCACCCCGCCAAAGAAACCTTCGAAAGCGGCGGGCATCTCAGGGGTGGGCGGCGAGGGAACACAGTCCATCAACAAAGCGCTCGGTACCGCTGCAGGTATACCCAACTGTGAGGTCATTACCTCAGAAGTTTCCACCGCGCGCTGCAGAGGCGAGGTGTAAGCGGCATCAAAGGCGACGCCTTCAAGGCGTCCTGCTATCAACCGTGCTTGCTCACGACCGCGTTCACTCAAAGGACCATCCGGAAGGCCAAATTCGGCATCCACTTGCTCACCGTGGCGCACGAGATAGAGATAACGAGACATGGTGCCTTTCCAGCAAAGAGATGAATTTAGAAGCCCGAGGCCTCACGGGGGTCGTGGGCGATGCCCTCGGCGACACCTTTCGCAACGGCTCCCACTACGACCGCAGAGAGCGGTTCCACCGCCAGCTCCTGGGCAATCTTTTTCACCGACGCGCTATCCACCCCAGCGAGTCTGGCAAGCCCCTCGTCCCGATCGAGAAATTCACCAGTGGTTAGCTCTGCGCGGCCTAGCCGAACCATCCGCGCGTCACTGTTTTCCAAGGCCAAAGCAGAACCCCCTGCAACGTTGCCTTTCGTACGAGAAAGCTCTTCCTCGGTGATGCCCCTGTCGGCAAGTCTGAGCAGCTCCTGCTTCATAACCTGGGCCACCTCGATAGCACTTCCTGGAGAGGTCCCCGCAGCCATGCCAAACAGCCCAGCATCGGCATAACTCGATCCAAACGAGTACACCGAATAGGCGAGACCTCGCTTTTCGCGAATCTCTTGGAATAACCGTGAGGACATTCCCCCACCCAGTATTTGTGACATCACCCCAAAGGCATGCCGTCTCTCATCGCTGGCCCGCAGCCCCGGTGTTGCGAGTGCCACAACCGCCTGTTCGAGTGGGCGCGTCACCGTGAGGCCGGTAGCCACTGAGGCAAGTGTGGCCGGTTCTTTTGAGCGTCTGGCCGCAGGAGCAGAGTTCTTGGACAAATCCCAACCGGAGGCTTCCAATCCAGCCAGCACACGGGCCACAACCTCAGCGTGCTTCAGCCCCCCAGCGGCCGTGACAACAAGCTCGAATGGTTGGTAATAGCGCTGATAGTGGGCCGACACGGACTCCCGGGTGGCAGCTTTGATGGTCGCTGGGTTTCCCCCAATGGGGCGACCCAACACATGGTCACCCAAGACGGTTTCCATGATGCGTTCGTGAGCGACATCGCTGGGGTCATCATCCGCCATCGCTAGCTCTTCCAGAATGACTGTTCTCTCGATATCAAACTCGGTTGCGTCCAAAACAGAATCCGCAACCATGTCCGCCAACACATCGATGGCCATACCCAGGTCGTGGTCTTGCACCTTGGCGTAGTAGCAGGTGTGCTCTTTGGCGGTCATCGCATTGTGCTCGCCGCCGACCTCATCAAAAGCGATGGCGATATCAAGCGCCGTGCGCTTCGAGGTGCCCTTGAAGAGCAGGTGCTCTAAGAAGTGGGTCGAACCGTAGGCGACCTGGTCTTCATCCCTGGAGCCAACAGCAATCCAGAAACCGATGGAGGCAGAGAGAGCACCGGGTACTTCTTCGGTAAGGATGCGAACGCCACTGGGGTGAACCGTTCTCGAAACCAGAGCGTCTCCGCTGGCGGTGAATTCTAATTCGGGTGTGGTGAGGTCAAACTCGATGGCTGGTGACATGGCGCCCTAACCTTAGCGCCTCGACCTTGCCAACAAAGGCAGAAGGCCCAGAGCGTGAGCTCTGGGCCTTCTGGATGCGATCGGAAAGGACTAGGCCTCGACCGAAGCGCCAGCCTTGACCGAAGCGCCAGCCTTCTTTGCTGCCGAAACAGCGATGATGCCGAAACCAACCTTGTTGAGCACGTCAGCAATGACATACACAATGGCGGCGATGGCAACAGCGTTGCCCACGTCAGCTCCGCTGAGCTTCATGAACTCTTCCGTTGCTGTACCGATGGGGTAAATCGCCCATCCGAGCATCACGAAGTTACGCATGATGCGCACGGCGTTGGCTGCGTAGTCGGGCATACCATCGAGCTTGATCTGGAACACTGCCCAGACGATGTAGACCCAGGCGGCGCTGGAGATGATGAAGAAGATCCACGCGGAGGCGGTTCCTTCTGTGGCGACCTCACCGAGGTAACCGGTGGCGATCATGATGATGTCCGCAATAACAATGCGGCGCACGAAGCCCTTGCTGGCAGCACCAGCAATGGCGACGATCAGACCAAACTCCACCAAGAGCAGTGGGGTGGTAAGCAACCAGTCGATGTAGCGGAATGGCATGGTTGCGCCAATCGCATCCGAGCTAGCTGCAGTGCGGTCGAAGAATCCGACGATGTCGGTCATGACCCAGTACATGATTGCTGCGATGAAGGTAATGATTCCTGCATACGTAGCGGCAATGCGGTGCTCAGGCTTGAGGTCGCCTCGTTCAAGAACGAAGTAGACCGTACCTGCCGCCATAGCGACAAATCCGAGCATAAAGAAAGCCTGCGTAATAACAAGCAGATCCATGATTCTCCCTAACATGTTTCTCAAACCCACTCGAGGGGCTAAATGCTCGGCGAGTGGCCGGAGAGATTTCTCCTAACCAGATCCTACCCGAAGGCGTTCTCTGGCATCGCTTAGGTTACTCCGAGATAAGAGTTTTCGCCACATCCACGCCCCGCCATGTCTGAAGAGAATCTGAATAGCTACTGAACGAATTGCTCTCTCTCACCGTTTCCCACCCAACTCAGACCCGCTAAATTGCTAGAAAAATTAGTTTGAGTGCACAACGCAAACGCCCAGCGGTGAGGAATCATCGTTAACGCACGAGTGGTCCGGCGCCCTCACGGGCAACCGGACCACTCGTGTGGAGGTTCTACTCTGCTGCCGCTTCGCCTTCTTCGGCAACGACGGGGCTCAAGGAGAGCTTTCCGCGGTCATCGATCTTGGAGATTTCAACCAAGACTTTCTGTCCCACAGAGAGCACGTCTTCGACATCGTCCACTCGCTTGCCACCGGCAAGCTTGCGAACTTCGGAGATGTGCAACAGGCCATCTTTACCCGGCACCAAGGAGATGAACGCACCAAAGGCTGCGATCTTGACGACCGTTCCCAGGTACTGCTCCCCCACCTCGGGGTTGACAGGGTTAGCGATCGCGTTGACACGGGCACGCGCTGCTTCAGCGCTGTCCCCATCAACAGCTCCGATGAATACGGTGCCATCATCGTCAATCGAGATTTGAGCACCGGTCTCATCCTGGATCGAGTTGATTGTTTTGCCCTTAGGCCCAATCAACTCGCCGATCTTGTCGGCAGGAATCTGAACCGTGATCACGCGAGGCGCGGTGGCTGCCATCTCATCAGGAGAATCGATAGCTTCATTCATCACACCGAGGATGTGAAGACGGGCCTCCTTCGCCTGAGTCAAAGCTCCTGCCAACACGCTGGCAGGAATACCATCGAGCTTCGTGTCCAACTGAATGGCGGTCACAAACTCGCTGGTACCAGCAACCTTGAAGTCCATGTCTCCCAGAGCATCTTCTGCACCCAAGATGTCGGTCAATGCGGCGTAGCGCATTTCACCGTCGACCTCATCGGAGATGAGGCCCATGGCGATACCCGCGACGGGTGCCTTGAGGGGCACACCAGCGTTGAGGAGCGACAAAGTAGAAGCACACACCGAACCCATCGAGGTGGAACCATTAGAGCTCAATGCTTCCGACACCTGACGAATCGCGTAGGGGAAGTCTTCACGAGAAGGCAACACCGGAACCAACGCCCGCTCCGCCAAGAAACCGTGACCAATTTCACGACGCTTAGGCGTCCCCACACGACCGGTTTCACCGGTGGAGTAGGGCGGGAAGTTGTAGTGGTGCATGTAGCGCTTGCTCGTGACGGGGTTCAGCGAATCAATCTGCTGTTCCAACTTCAACATGTTCAAGGTGGTGACACCCATGATCTGGGTTTCACCGCGCTGGAACAAAGCTGAACCGTGGACGCGAGGAATGATGTCAACTTCGGCGTCAATAACGCGCAAGTCGGACAATCCACGGCCATCGATACGGATTCCTTCAGCCAGCACACGAGTGCGCATGACGCGCTTGGTGACCGACTTGTAGGCAGCAGACACCATGGCGTTGGAACCCTCGGGCAAATCGCCTGAGGCAACCTGTGCCGCGATGGCTTCCTTCACGCTGGACTTCAGTTCATCATCTGCGCTCTGACGTTCCTTCTTGTCGGCGATTTGGTAGACCGCTGCAAGCTTGCTCGCTGCGAGACCATCAACCGCTGCCAACACCTCAGGGGTGTAGTCAGAGAAGACCGGGTAGTTCTCAATTTCCTTTGCGGACTGATCAGCAAGCTTCTGCTGCGCATCAACAAGCTGCATCAAGAACGGCTTAGCTGCTTCTAAGCCCTGGGCAACAACTTCCTCGTTGGGCTTGGTTGCACCCGCCTGGATGAGCTCCCAGCTGACGTCCGTGGCTTCTGCCTCGACCATCATGATGGCAACATCGCGTGAACCATCGGGCATGCTCACCACGCGACCAGCTACGACAATGTCGAAGACGGCTTCAGCCAGCTGGCTGTGCTTGGGGAAGGCGACCCACTGGTCACCAATGAGAGCCAAACGCACCGCAGCAATCGGTCCGCTAAAGGGCAGACCAGAAATTTGGGTGGACGCAGAGGCTGCATTGATGGCAAGGGCATCATAGAACTCATCGGGAGCCATCGAAAGAACCGTGATGACGATCTGAACCTCGTTGCGCAAACCGTCAACGAAGGACGGACGCAAAGGCCGGTCAATCAGACGACAGACAAGAATTGCATCCGTCGATGGGCGACCCTCGCGGCGAAAGAACGAACCGGGGATTTTGCCCGCGGCATACGAACGCTCTTCAACGTCAACGGTCAGCGGGAAAAAGTCGAAACCCTCCCGAGCGTTTTTTGAAGCACTGGTTGCCGAAAGCAACATGGTGTCTTCGTCCAGGTATGCGGCGACCGCACCCTGTGCTTGCTGGGCCAAGCGGCCCGTCTCAAAGCGCACGGTGCGCTTGCCATAAGAGCCGTTATCAAGAACAGCTTCGGCGAATTTAATTTCTGGACCTTCCATTAAGGTCACTTCTCCTTTATTTCAGCAAACATCGCCGGCATGATTGCCGGTAATGGTGGCTCGCCCAAGAAGCAGGCATGAAGATATGCCACACACGAGTGAGGGACTGTGCCTGGCCAACAGTAGAAGTGCACTGTCAGGGACAGTAGACCACCACCGGTGACCAGCTCCTTACCCACCTACTCTGTGGAGAGCCGTATTTGTTTATGTGCCCGCTATGCGGACATCCCAAGGCTACCGCCTACACCTTTAAAAAGCGATACCCCCACGCCAGGTGGGGGTATCAGCGGTGTGCAACCTAGCGGCGCAAACCAAGCTTTTCGATCAGGGTGCGGTAGCGAGTGATGTCGATGCTCTGCAGGTAACCCAGAAGGCGGCGGCGGCGGCCGACCATGAGCAACAAGCCACGACGCGAGTGGTGGTCGTGTTTGTGCGTCTTGAGGTGCTCGGTCAACTCGGTGATGCGATGCGACATCAAAGCAATCTGGACCTCGGGAGAACCGGTGTCACCGGCGTGGGTTGCATAGGTCTCGATGATGGTTGATTTTGCTTCTTGGGACATAACCATGTCAGCTCTCCTTTTGTCTCGCTGCGCGGCGCCACACCGATGTTGGTGGGGCTCTCTTAATCCGCGGCCGTTTCACGGCACAAGGAAAGACCTTAGCACCCCGTTTCGATAAACGTCCTCGAGATCCATCACCCACACAGGGCACGAAACCGTTATCAAGGTGTGACCATGAAAACCCTTGCCTGTGGCGTGAGCTTTTGGAACACTGGAGGTCAGTTACTCGCCGCTCAGAAGCGCCGGAGGCCATAGCCCCGCCACTGGGCGGCGAGGTTCTTAACCAGCCTGTTCAGGTTCCTCGTTCATGGGGGGCAAAAAGATGATTCCGGTAGCCAGGGAAAGACCACTCAGCCGTTGTGGGGATAAAACAGTGTCGAGTTCGGCTTCATCCATCAGCCCCTGGGCAATGACGAGTTCCCGCACAGTCCCCCCACCGGCAAGAGCCTGGTGAGCGATTGCAGCAGATTTTACATAACCGATATAGGGAGTGAGAGCCGTGACAACTCCCACGCTTTCCTCCACCATCTGGCGGAGGCGGTCTTCGTTTGCCGTGATGCCGTCGATACAATTCAGCCGCAGAGTTTTGCACGCATTGGTCAACCACACAATCGACTGCAGCAGCGACGACGCAATGATGGGTTCAAAAGCGTTGAGCTGCAACTGACCTGCTTCTGAGGCTGCCGTCACGGTGGCATCAGCTCCGATGATGGCAAAGGCCACCTGGTTCACCACCTCAGGGATCACGGGATTTACCTTGCCGGGCATAATCGAAGACCCCGCTTGGCGAGCAGGAAGGTTGATCTCTCCAAAACCCGCTTGAGGCCCGCTGGAGAGTAAGCGCAAATCGTTACAAATCTTTGACAGTTTGACCGCTGCCCGTTTCAGGGTGCCGGAGAGTGTCATAAAGACGCCGGCATCACTGGTGGCTTCAATCAGGTCAGGTGCCGTTCGAATATCAAGCCCGGTGAGATCGGCTAGGTGGGCGCGAACCGCTTCGGGGTAACGCGGATCGGCGGTGATGCCCGTTCCGATTGCGGTTGCCCCCAGGTTTACCTCACATAAAAAGGGAATCGTTTCGTGGATTCGCTCGTGGTCTTCAACCAACGTCGTCGCGAAGCCCCTGAACTCCTGTCCCAGAGTCATCGGGACAGCGTCCTGGAGCTGGGTTCGCCCCACCTTCAGGACGTCCACAAATTCGCGCCCCTTCGCTGCGAAAGATTCGGCCAAAAGTTTGTGTTCGGCATAAAGTCGCCCCACCCCAAAAACCATCCCCAGCTTGATCGCACTGGGGTAGACGTCGTTGGTGCTCTGAGACCGGTTCACGTCATCAATCGGGTGCAGGTGCTGATAATCACCTTTGTCATACCCCATTATTTCGAGGCCACGGTTGGCGATGACTTCGTTGGCGCACATATTTGTAGAGGTGCCAGCCCCACCCTGGACAGCGCCCAACACAAACTGGTCGTGCAGCTTCCCGGCGACAAGCTCTTCACACACCTGGTCGATGATGTCGGCTTTGGCGGGGGACAAAACACCAATGTCTCGGTTAGCCCTAGCCGCTGCTTGCTTGACTCTGGCGAGGCCTCGAATCATGTCTGGGTAATTTGAAATTGCGCGGCGAGTGATGGGAAAGTTTTCTAGCGCCCGAGCGGTGTGAATCCCCCAGTAGGCATCTGCGGGGACATCGCACTCCCCCAGCGAGTCTTTTTCCCGACGCATGGGGGTTCCGACAGGCGACGCGCCTTCATCCATGCCGGGTCGGTATGTCGCGTGCCCATCATTTTCAGCGGAAAAAGACGGACCGGGGCCTGTGGTTTTCACCACAACACCACCTCTCTGTGGTGGGCGCTGATGCGCCCTCCCCCACAGTGTAGGAGCCAGGCACGTCTCCGGGGTTCCCTCCAGGACACTGTTACGCTGTGGGCACCCCTTCCCCAGCGATTAAGGATTCTGGAATGTCTGAGACTGCTCCGATCGATTTCTATGGTGCCAGCTGGTGTGGTGACTGCGTGCGCGCGCAAGCACTGCTGGAGCACTACGGCGTAGCGTTTGAGTACCACGATATTGAAGCAAGCGATGCTGACAAGGCAAAAGCTATTGAGCTTTCTGGCCGCCCCAACATCCCGGTTTTGGCTTTCTCTGATGGTTCAGTCTTGACCGAGCCGAGCAACCCTCTGTTGAATGAGAAGTTGACCTCTCTAGGACTTATCTGAGCTCACCGCCTGGTCGGAGGCTCGTCCTATGCACTACCTCGATGACGCATCGTGGGTAATCTCCGCGAGTGACCTGACAGCGTTTGCACAATGCCCCTGGCGCCTGGCACGGGTCATTGATGCCAAGCTCGGGAAGCTGGACCGGGTCCCCGTTCTCGCGGACCCGATGATGGAGCTGGTTGCCGAACTCGGGCTTGTGCACGAACAGCGGACGCTCCAGGAGCTCAAGCTTGCCCTCGGCATCGTCGTCGAGATTCCCTACGAACAGGCGCCCTACGACGCGCCTGCGGCCGCATGGCGAGGCGCCATCCAGGCGTCGTGCGATGCCACGGTGGTGGCCCTGCATTCCCCAGCGGATGCACTTTTTCAAGCCACTTTTTACCAACCTCAACTCACCGGAACACAACTATCTGTGGGGTTCCAAGGTTTTGCTGATTTTATTGTCCGCGATGGCACCACCTGGGAAATTTGGGACACCAAGCTCGCCAGGCGAGCGAAAGAGCCAGCGCTTATTCAGCTGGCTGCCTATGCTGATCAACTTCACCAACTAGGAATCTCCACCTCGCCCACCGTTCGACTTATTCTGGGCGATGGCACCGCCAGTGTTCACGTAATCGAGGATTTACTCCCCGCTTTCCAAGCGATCAGGGATGACGTTCTGGAGTTGATCGAAGACCGCTGCCTCGACCCTGAACCACTTGCCTGGGGCTCACCCACCTACCCCGCCTGTGGCGGCTCGGGATGCGCAGAATGCCAGCAGGCCATCTTGGCTCACGACGACTTATTCCAGATTGCTGGCCTGCGAAAGAGTCAACGCACCACCCTTCGCATCGCGGGCTATATGACCCTTGCCCACTTTGGCGACTCCTCCATAGATGAGGTCAGAGCGGCAGTCCGGGGAATCGGAAGAGAGACGCTGTTGGCGCTGCATCGGCAAGCGCGGCTTCAGGTTGCCACCCGGGAGTCAAACCCTCCCACCGTGGCGTGGGAGGTCCTTTCGCCCTCGACACTAAACAACATCCCCACCCCCGACCGCGGGGACCTCTTCTTTGATTTTGAAGGCGACCCGACCTATCAAGAGTGGGATTCCAACGGAAATCCTGTGACGGACGCGGGAGAAAACGCGCCCGTCAGGTTCGGAGTTGAATACCTTTTTGGAATCTGGGGGGAAGGGGTCAATCCCGGCGCAGATAACCCGGACTTTCTGTCACTCTGGGCGGATGGGTTTGGCGATGAAAAAGCAGTGCTGGAGCAGTTCTGCACACTGGTGTCCGCCAGGCGCGAGGCCTACCCGGACATGCGGGTCTACCACTATGCAGCCTACGAAAGGACGAAACTACGTCTGTTGCGCACCCGGCATGACACCGCCCACGCTTGTGTGGAGCTGCTGTTAAGCGAGTTATTGGTCGACCTGTATCCGATTGTGACCAAGGGCGTGGCGCTGGGCCTCCCCCGTTATGGGCTGAAGACCCTCGAGCCGCTGTACTTACCCGAGGGCACCCGAACCGGAATCGCTGGGGGTGGAGAATCGGTTGTTGCCTTCCATCATTACCGGCAACTGCGTGACGCATCGGATGAGGCCGGGGCGAGGGAGCTCAAGAACAGCATTCTGCGATACAACGAAGTTGATTGCTACTCCACCAAACTTCTGCGGGATTGGCTTCTCACGCTAGTCAAGAGCTAAACGAAGCGAATACGGGCCCTTAGTTGCTCCCGAAGCTCGAACATGTCATCGCCTACCAACGACGTCCCAGCCTCCGACGCCGACTCCTCGAGAAGCTCTCTCAGAAACCCTCTTTGCACCAGGGACACGGGCAGCCCTCTGAGGGTGCCCACCTCGTTCAACGGTGCCGCAGCATCGGAGTCCGGGACCACATAGGCGATTGCACTAAAGCGAACACCCAGCGAACGCTGCAACTTCTTCACCATGCCCACAAGCTCTTTGGCCGGTTTTTCACCCTCGAACAGGCCCTCCCCAACAATTTCACGGCGGACCACCTCCACCGGTGAGCCCCAGTCTTCGCTTTGGATAGCCCACAAACGGCTGGGACCGAGAACCACGTGGTCAATCTTTGCCACCCCCGAGCTTCGCGAGCCCTCCACCACAACGTCGTGCCACACCTCGAAGGCCGGACCAAGACGTGCCAACGCTGCGGCAGTTTCTTCTTCTGCGATTGCCGCCTGGAGAATATGGCGCACCGTGGCGGGTGCACGGTTCACAATGTCTGGATCAAAAATATTTTCGACTATTACTCCCCGTCCCAGCCACTCTCGCGCCTCCATCCCAAATCGCTCTCGAAACCAACCGCCCGGGTGCCCGTGACTTCTGGCACCCAACCGTGAGCTGTCAGCGGATGCTTTTCTGGGTGAGGCAGCATCCCTTGGAACCCGAGAAGAACCGGAGGGCCCCTCAGCGACAGGGGGCAGCGACTCCACCACAGCCCACGCTTCTTGGACCGCCGTGAATCTCTCCAGGCTGCCTCCTCGATCAGGATGGGCATCGCGGAGCGCCCTGAGGTATGCGCGTTTGAGCTCTTGGGGGGTTGAGGTTGCTTCAGCGCCCAACCTGGCATATGCCTCGCGTGCTGAAACCACCGCTACCCCTTGAAGTGTTGTTGAACCATGTTAGGAAATTGGCTTTAGTTTCGCCTGAGTGTCTGGAACTTCAAATCCGCAGTGTGCACGGTGTTCTCAGGGCTAATTTCAATGGTTGCCTCCAGGTATTCCCCTGCCAGTACCCGAGGCAGCCACAGCTGCGCGTCGGCCCACATCCGCTCCAGAGGAAGCTTCTCCCGTGGCCACCACTCTGGGGCCAGTTCGAGAGAGTTCTTCGGTTCTCCCTGGAATGTGCGGCACACGAAAGCATGCGAGCGCTGGGAAAGCTCGGGACGTCCGAGGAAAGGGTAAGAAATGATAGCCAGGGGAATCAGGGATTCTGGAGTGAGACGAAGGCCCACTTCTTCCCAAACTTCTCGGAGGGCGGTTTCGACCGGCGACTCGCC
>Ga0222649_1000326_pt1 | contig 17000 bp, 23 predicted proteins | sample AntAcemetagen337_FD_179865 | JGI IMG/M metagenome (GOLD analysis project Ga0222649, IMG submission 179865) | Saline water microbial communities from Ace Lake, Antarctica - #337 | ecosystem: Environmental > Aquatic > Non-marine Saline and Alkaline > Saline | place: Antarctica: Ace Lake... | reverse complement strand
TCTGTATCCACTCGTCCAAATTCATCTAGTATATCACATTCTGTTGTATCTCGATTATACATTTTATCCACCTTTTCTTCTAAGAGTGTAGCATATTCACAAAGACTTTCAACCATTATTACACTCCTCCAAGTTTCTTTATCTCGATTTGCTTTGTAAGTTTCTAGTAATACTGGATAATCTGACCCTTCTTCAAACCTTTTACGCCAGACATCCCTTTGTTCTTTGAGCCCACTCATTTGAATCTCCTTATAACAGCGGTAGTAGTAACGAGAATCAACCACACAACTACCAAGATTGTGATGGGTAGCCATAAAGGGGCAGTAACAAACCACCATGACCAAGTAATAGTTCCGACCAGCTTAAGAGTTAAGAAGATCAGGAATAGGGTTGAATTAAAACTTATGTTCACGTTCATTATTTCTTTACCTCAACTGTTAAAGATAATTCTTTGTTCAAATACTTTTCATATAATTCAATCTGTTCTGGTGTCATTTTAACTCTATCATCACAAACCTTACCGAATATCATCGCATCACGTACCACTGATAGACCGCAGATGATTGAATCTAGGTTATGAATTCCTGTATCACTTGTGTAATCCTGCCCCACTTTAAACAATAACCAGTGTCTTCTTACTGCGTTTATATATGTCATTAAAGACATTGTTCCATCTTCAAGATGTAACCAATTCCAAGCACCATATTTATCTGCTCCAGATTGAGCAGCAGCGGTTACAATCAAATCAAGTGTTGCTGTGATGGAATCGAATGTCATCTTCTTTGTACTACACGACTGCTTTGGATCAATCAATTTAGTCATCTGTTATCCCCAGTTCTTCGCAAGCTGATAAAAATAATCTTTTAGATTCTTCGGGCGTGAAGAACCTAATTTTAAATTCTAATGGATTATTCTTGCTATATTTAGAATATGTTCTAAAATGTTCTGGACGCAAAGCCAGAACTTCATCTAAGAACATACATTTATCAATCACGTCAGTGATATATTTATTCTCTTCAATGTCATATTTAGAATAGATAACATCCGAGAACTTTCTTTCCAACTCTTTATACTCAGGAAGCAAAACTTTCAATCCTGTCGGTAAATCCTTAAGATACGCTTCTGAAGCATCATGGAACAAGGCGTATCTCATCAATCGTTTAACAGTGTCCTCATCATAGTTTAAGCCTGTAACCACTTCGAACACATAGTTCATAACGTTTATACTATGACAAGACACGCTAAAGTATACATCCAGGGGTAACGCACCTCCATACCTTCTTTCATTTGCAAGATGATGTGCTATATCTTGTAGACAAACATCTCTTACATTAAAAGTGGTATAGTCGAAAAGCTTTCCACTAGCAGTTACGAACTTTGTATGCCTTTTCATTTTGTGTCCTCATCAAAAGTATCTCTTAAGTAATCAAGAGAGATAAAGCAAGGATCAAAACCACCTTCTATAACCCTATGGAGCATTATTATTCCTCTCCAGTGATGATTACCTTGGTATCCTTTATAACCCTCATCATGTAGGTAGCATGCACCAGCAACTATACCCCACTGTTTTTGACCTGTGACCAAAGTCCTAGTGGCAATATCTAACTTCTGTGTGTGACCTACTACATAACTGTGTCCAACTGTTTTAAGTACTGTTGATACCAGACCTGCGTATGGATTCCCAGTGTTAGGATTGGCCATAAAATGAGCATAACAAACTCCAGCAATGAAAACCGGCTTAAGATAATCATGGACTTCCCAATCTTGATAAGGTAAATCATCATAACTAATAACACCTTCAAGCTCTGCCTGATTCTCAACAGCTCTCATAATCCTATGTTCATGATTACCAAGAGTCAGTACCATGCGCGGTTTATATTGTTTAGCTTTAATCTGACGCTGATGCTCATTATATTCTCTTAAAGGACGTAGCAACATGTCCATACCTTTCTTAGCAGCAGCAATATCACTTTTATATCTTCTTCCTTCGAAAGACTTCTTACCCTTATCATAACTGCTGAGGCTAGGCATGTCTGCAAAGTCACCGATACAAACGATAACATCGGGTTTTTTCTTAATAATGTATTTACCGATCCAGGTCAAATATTCTAAAGGAACACCTTCCTTTACTTGACAATCAGGTATGATTAAATGTTTCTCAATCTTCTCCATTATTGCTCCTATTCGCGGTTAGAATTTCGAGTTCACGTTTCTTTTCTTCAAGCTTCTTAACTTCAAGTTTAAGTTCTTTTTTCTCTTTTGTTAAATCTCTTAGATCCTGTATATCGTAAAGTCCTGATTCCATTCGATTAACTAAAGTTTGAACTTCCTCAATCATCATAGAAGTTATGCTTCTGTATTGAGTTATGTTGACGGAATCTAAAAGTTTTAACTGATCTCGCATTTCCTCAAGCACACTGCACACGTATCTATTTGGTCCATAGCTTCTGCTCATTTCATCTAACTCCTAAACATTGTAATCACGCAGGTGTCTACCCATCTATATCTACCTTATCTAATCCTAAGATCTTTTCAATCCTCACAACATGTTCTCCCATCGCAATAAGGTAATCTTTCATTTTAGGGAGCTCATCTAAGACTTCAAACAAAGCTTCTCTTGTTTCATCAATCTTTTCGAGATGTTCTCTACAGTATTTAACGTTATCCATCAATTCTTTAATTTTATCAAATTTTGGTTTATCATCAATGCCATATTTAGTATAGTCTACGGTATCATTAGTCATTTGATTTTCTCCTGATTAGTTTTATTAACGTGACAAACCACGCACAATGAATTCCAACCGTCAATCTCGCAAAACATCCTATCAATTACACCCTGCCAATCATCGGCCGAACCTACAGGAACTTTATGGTCAAGTTCAATGCTTTCTCTCCTGAACCACTTTTGACATAATTCACATGGATATTCGAACTTATGCCTTCCTAATCCACTAGCTTCTGTTTTAACTCTTCTGATTGTGGCCAGATAGTCATCACCTGTACGCCAGTACATGGATAACTTCCTAAGAGCGTTCTTAATCGTTGCTTTATATTTTGCATCAGTCCAACGCCCACCGTTCCTACATTTGACACCCCATCCTTCCGCTCTTTTAGCCATTATTCACCTGTGAATTTTATTAATCGAACCTTTCCTCCACAACCACAATCTAAAGCTATTGCAACCTCTACCGCCTTAACTGAGTTCTTACCCAGGTGCATTGCAGCAAGTGCAAAAGGGCGGCCTGAACCGCAAGCTAATTTCTGTGATCGATCATAAGGAATTAAATAAGAACTATTTTCTTCCATCTCATACACATACTTTTTACCAATTACTACACCAGAGACATCATATTCAAAATTAGAAGCAGGGGTACCGAATTTTTCATCTTGAAGTATATCAATAACTTTATCAAAGTCTATAACCGCTCCGGCCATGCCTATACCAATCAGTGTGTCTCCACGATATGGTATACCTTCTTGGAATACTACCATCTTATCGGCTGAATCCGTAACTAGGTGTGACTCTGTTGTTACTCTGGAGTCGCTTGCCAACACATATCCATCCCAAACGATAATAGTCATCCCTTGCCCTCCATTATATCGTTTAGATTCCTAAGAACATCTTTTACATCCTGACCTTTAAGAAAGCCTTGGTTGAATCCAAAAGCTTTACCTTGTTCAAACGCTTGATTAAGAGCTTCTTCTAATCGATCAGGAAAGCTATCAAGAACTGTAGTTCCCACTAACATATCATTCACTGTTCCAGCTTCAATTAATACATCAGCCCACTTTTCAAAGTTCGGCATAGTAACCATAATCAGATCTCCGGTATGTAATTATTCTTTAGTTGCCAAAACTGTAATAGATTGCTAAACATGCCATATTCTCTCTCAAAGTCGGTACTCTCAGTAAGTTCAAACATACCGGGAATATGTGTTGAGATAAATAGGTTAAATCGTTCAGCATCTTGAATTTCAAATCCAAAAGCATAGGCAGCCGTTTGCATATGATGCTGGTCATAGGCAATCATTTTCTTTCTGTTATCTGTATCCTTTGTCTTATAATCAAGAACAATTGGTAGTTGACCCTCCTTACCTTTACTATGCATATCCACTTTACCACCAAAACCATAAGGGCTTGTAAAGCTCCCTTCGGGAATCCAATCAACATTTGGAAATCTATCAGTCATAAACTCAATTACTGGTACAATGAATTTACTCTCTTTCTCATTAACTTCACCGGTCAGATAATAATGTTCTAATGCATTATGAATCTCTGTACCGCGATCAGCAGCTTTCTTACCAATCAATTCTGATTCTGTTATGATTTTTCGTTTCCAGAAGTCCTCTTCATAGGTTTCTTCGTCATACGGACACTCAATACAAGCCTTAAGTATTTGATTTTGTTTCCATATTAATAAACCAGGCTTATCTTCTACACTCATTACTGTTGTAACAGATGGAACTAAATTCAATTTACGAGCATCTCGTAAAGTTGTCGCACGTATTTTTCCGTTGGCCCCCCGAATCGTGTACATCGGATCACCATTCTTATCATACCAATGTGACATTATGTGTGCCTCCTAGTTCTCTTCAACTTCATATCCTTGAAGTGCACCGTTTAAAGTGCACAACAGTCTCCTTCATTATAATATCGCTTGCAACCCTTCATCGCTGTCAGGTGGATTCAAGTCTTGATCACGCTGTTCCCCTGCATCATATTGTTCATGCAGATATTCATTGTAATCTTCCTGTGACATATTATCAATCGTATCATTATTGACACTCATAAAAACTCCTTATAACATATCCTCAGCTTCATCTTCATAAGAAGCATTAGCATCATCAATTTCTTCGGACTCAAGAAGATCTTTGTACTTGTTAAGTACACCACCTTGATAAGGAATCAAGTTCAATATTTGTACGCCTACAAGCCGTAAAACTTTACCTTTTCGTCCTTTAATTGACGCAAGTTCTGCAAGAACAATACCAGTAGAACCATTACCAATCCATTCAGTAACTGCTCGGTCGTATTTATCAATAACATCAATATCTTTAAAAACCATATCGCCTTTTAGTTTAGTAGCACGAATACGAATAAAGGTCTGACCAGTTTTTTCATCTTCGGTCAATTTGGTCAAAGCAGGGATACCAGCTTTTTGAAGCTCTTTGAACTTCTCTTTATCACATTCGACCTGTATAGAATAAGAAGTGTTGTTGGGTTCATCAACATCAATTTCATAAGGTTTCTGAGCTTGTCTTGGTGGAACATTCGCATAACGAAGCTCACCTTTAAATTTAACTGCGACTTTCTTATTTTCATCTGACATTTTAATTTCCTCGTAGTTTGTATAATTGAAGTATAGAATACTTATCTTAATCTGTCAATGTGTTTCTGCCCAATTCTTACCCACCTTGAATTCTCCAGTAAAAGGTACGTTTAAGTGTAAGAACCGACCAGTCGCTTCAATTGACTGCACACCTAACAAACCAACCTGCTCCGCTTCCGAAGGATTGGCCTCCCTTTGGAACTCATCATGAAAGTTACCAACAGCCGGAGCAATCAATCTATGCTCTGCAAGTAATCTCTCAAACTCTAATAAAGCTATCTTCATGATAATACTACCACAACTCTGGAACAATGTGTTAATTAGAGCGTGTTTATATCGAATGGTCAAAGGACGTTTATCAATTGACATCAAATATCCCCACTTCTTGAATGCTACTTCTACAATCTGTTTCAGTTTCTTTAGTCCCGGATTACCTGACCAGTAAGCTTCATACAGGTCGTTAGCCATCTCTTTAGGCTTACCCAGTGTGGTAGCAAGCTTAGGTGCACCACCGCCATATACCAAGCAGTATTTTCCAGCCTTAGCCTTACCTCTAGTACTATCAAAGATAAGTGCATTCTTACTATGAATATCACCATCAATCAACTCCATCGCACCATCCTTGTCAAAAGGAAAGATGTAATGAGCTTCACAACGTGCTTCAAGTGCACTGGCATCAATACCAACCAGCACTTTATTCTCTGGAACAATAAAAAGCGATCTCATTTCCTTACCGTAATAGACTCCTTCCTCTGCTTTCGGAACATTTACAATGATACTGTGAGTAAATCGTGTGGTGTTTGTAGCACAACTGTTGCCACGAGCTTCAACTCTGTGATCCATTCTCATGTTCTTTAGCCACCCTTGAACAGATGATAATCTGTGTGATGCTTTACCTCTCTCTGCAATCAATTTAATTGATGGTATATCAATCAACCTTCCAACTTCATCCCACTCTTCAGCATCGGCTGGTAACTTAGGTGATGTTTTAATGAAAGATCCACCCTTTGCATAATCTCGAGTTGGTTTATTATGCTTATCCTTCTTTACATTCCATGTTTTTGGCTTCCAACCGAACGATAATAGGTAATCTTTTACCTGTTTATCTGAATTTAAATTCATACGTTCGAATGAAATTCGGCTAAAATCCCCCATAATCGAAGGTTTTTCACCTAAATTCACGCAATCGTATGAATTTTTCAACCAATTACTTGCACTATTTGTTAAGGTCTTTCCATCTTTTAGGAAAGCTTTGCAAGGAGCTTTATATTTAACCTTCAATTGCATAGGAAGTAGTGGTAATAATTCCTCATCAATAGGTTTAATAATACCTTCCAGTTCCTCAATCAATTCATAAGCATACTGAGCATCAAACAGCCAACCATGAGCAGCCTGTTGTTCAATCTTCTTCCAAACATTTTGCTCCATCTCAAAAACTGAATCTAGCATCAATCTTTTATCATGGCTCGTCAGGGTATCAATATAGTCTACGATATGTTCATATATCATAGCTTGAATTTCAGTGTCTTTTATGTTACGATTGAGCATTTCACGACTGAATGTTGACCAGTCACTATGTGAAGGTTTACTTAACCCTAAACGTACACCCCATGACTCAACTGAATGAGGGCCTTTAATCTTAACCTTCTGTCCATTATCTTTAGTATGTAATGGGGACTCCAAGTCAGGCCATAGAATACGTGACATAAGAACTGTATCTCTATAAAAACCTTTAAATTCATAATTGAATATCTTTTTCAATACTTTTAGGTCGAATCCAATACCATTATGGCAAGATAACGAATTTAAAGTATCTAAATAAGCTGGCAATTCACTTATATATTTAACTTCGAAGTCAAACATTAGGGATGATTCGTGCCAGTTATCAGGAATGAATACTATCCACTCTTTTGTTTCTGTGTTCAAGATAGATGCACAATGGATCTTTGTCAGTGTATCTAAGAGACCATCTGTCTCTAGGTCGAGAATATTCATAATCTTTATCCCCTCACTCCTGCGGTTTGAAATTCATCATAATGATGTTACCTGATCCAATGATCAAATTGAGTTACCGTGAGTAATTATTGCATTACTTTCGACTTGTTCACCTTCATCTCTACTGTTAGATTTTTTAAGTTCATCACAATCTCCTAATCGCTTAGTTGTTCTATCGTATTTCATTTTCCAGTGTTTACCTTCATCTGATCCCGGGGGGTTTCTATCTTTCAAAACCCAAGCTTGAAGTGTATTTTTAATCTTATCATTATCTGACATTTTATCTCTATGAAGTCCAATAACAAGATCTGAATACAATTCGATACCCTGACTGCCACGAATGTTTTTAATATTTACTGGGCAATCACCGTCACATATTGTAAGGTCAGTCTCATCATCCCTTTTAAAATGACATACGTTAATCAAAGTATAGTTGTACTTTACTGTACTATCTTTCAAAGCAACCATTGCTTTATCTATACCACGCCTTTCATCACCACCTATGCTTGTTGCACTGTAGGTTAAGTTATCAAAAACTATCATTTCACAATTTAAACCTTTAACCATATAAGCGATGTTATCAACAATAGCCTGAATATCACTGCCATAGGTTATATGATCATATATAACTAATTGATCTGCAACCCATCTGCACGATTCCTTTTCCTCATCCGTGAAAGCTCTGTTGGTTATATTGGTCAGTGTAGTACCAGTTAAACTGTCTGTCAAGCGAACAAGCACCCCCTGAATGGTCTGTTCTAATGCTATTACACCTATTCTTCCACCACTACCTATAACACCTTTCATCATTTCCGATACAAACTCAGTCTTACCAATACCAGCTTTAGCAGCAATCGAGATCACTGAAGGTATGCGAATCGGTCTAATAGCTTTGTTAGCAGCTTTCCAAGGCCAAGGTCTGGTTTGTGCAACGGCACCTTCTAGGCTTGTCATAAGTTGTGCACCAGTTAATATAGGAGCTGGAATATATTCAACAGCACCATATACAACTTTTCTAATACCAGCTTCATCTCCGAGTTTAAGCATATCATTTGCATCTTTATCAGGCCATCTTGCAATTCTAACCTTCCCCGGCTCTAGTATCTTTAAGCAAGCGGATGTAGCAGCATTACCAGGACCATCATTATCGAATGCTAAAATAACGTATTTAAATCCGTCAAGATACTTTTTGTTCTTGGCGAGAACTTCCGCAGCACGGTTGTTTCCGCTATTATCTGATCTAACCCCATTTGGTAACGAGACAACTGGATACTTGCAATCGAAAGCCTGTGCCACGCTAAGTGTATCAATTTGGCCCTCTGTGATTGTAATAAAGACTCTTTCATCTGGGGTAAAAAGGTGCGCACCCCATAAGGTATCATTAAACTCTTTATTTCCAAAAATTGGAAACTTCTTATCTGCTGTTCTTACCTGCTGCATAGCAAGTTCACCCGCTGCGTTACAGTAATTGGCAATGTGGATTTGCTTCTCCGCATTAACCATGTACCCATAGAACTTACAAGTCTTCTTAAGTAACGCACGACTTTTGATATCACGATATTCACCTTCCTGAAATTTACTTTTCTTATCAGCAACTTGCTCAACTTCTTTATCAACCCCATTAGACTCCTTCGATAACTTTTGATCTTTACCAATAGTGCCGTGACTGGCTATGCAAAACATCACTCCACTATCGAATATCTGCAGATTATCTCCATCACTATCTCTACCTTCTTCTTGGCATAATGGGCACAGCTCAGTTCTTACGACTGTCATAGTTCACTCCGGTAGTAATAAAACATGATCCTCTTCAAAATCAAATTCAATATCTAAAAATATTTTATCAAGTTGTCTTTGTAAACTTCTAACACCCTGATTACTTTTCATTGCCCTGTCAACAATATTATCTAACTGTTCATCTGTTATGTTTATATTGAAGATTCCAAAAGCTGCCATATCCATTTGTTTCTTTGGCAAAATCTTATCTAGAAGAATAGCACGATACTCTTCTTTTGTAAAGTCATCTAGCTGAATAATAGCCATCATACGTCCTACAAGCTCAGGAAGTAATCCGGCAGCAACTACTTTATTTTCAATATCAACTTTATGTTTTTTAGTTTTATCCTCTAACATATTAAATCCAATAGAATTCTTAATTCCCTCTTTATTAGTGATTGAAGTGAACGCACCAGCAAAGATAAAACTTACTCCAGCAAACTCTGACTTATTATCAAATAAGGTTAGGAAGTTACTTTGTACGTGTTCATTCCATTTACCTGAAGAATCGAATGATTGACCTAACTTATCTATCTCATCAATGAACACGACGGTCTGATCTATTGCACCATCAACTGAGAAGTATACACTTGGTGATTTCTTATTAAATTCAATTGCATTATCTACAATCGCTTTCCGTATATCTTCCTCTTTAACTCCACCACTCGCACCCGTAGGATTGAGTTTAGTAGCATCGAACTTTAATAGAGGGAATGGAACAATCTGATTAAGGGACTCAACCAAATGTGTTTTACCAGTACCAGATGCACCTATCAATAATATCTTAGAGGTTTGAAGCAGGAAATCCTTATGCATCATAGATCCCCACTTTTGTTTATATCTCATCTTAGACCTGTTAAGCAGGGTAATCAAAGCCTTCTTCGCTTCATCATGACCGCTAACATATTCACCAAGAGCTTCATATATCTTTCTGTTGCTTTCTCCGAATAACATAACAAAGCTCCTTATTCGTTATCTAACGCACTTAAGATCGCGTCCTTGTTGCTGACAGACCTAAGCAGTAGAGTTTTTATTATCTCATCATTCAAACCCAATAATGCACAATCACCTTCAAACATATCTGAGTCAATATATCTTATTGCATCATCAGCAACTTTTTTATCAAGGTTATGTAGATCTTTACCAGCCTGTATGATTACCTCAATGAATAACTTTATCTCAGGATGCTCTTCTTTATAATTCTGTTGGGCAATCTCCAAGATTCCTGTGTGAAGATATTTCCTGGTAAGATCCCAAAAAGCATCACCAGTGGGAAAAGATCCATCACTCTCGTCAGCGCCATGCTTCACTTTATTCCAGTACTTTTCCATTCCAATTCACCTTAATTGTTAGATGCTCTGTCTCATACGTTTCTGAGAAGTTAGCAGATAAGAATCTGTTTGTTTCTTCATCATTGATGAGATTTGCTATTACGTTTAATATTCTTAAATAGTGGTTTGCACTATCTTTCTTTTTTATGACCTCTAATGTCTCTAACAAACTTTCATACCGTTCATCAATCATTGTAGTAATCCAATTTAGTTGTTAGGTTATTTTTAGTATACCATATATCGCCTAAATTTTCAATTTGACTCTTTTCTAGAAAAAGAATTTTATGATGTTCAAAATCTTTTTGGAAGATGGTGAAGCTTATTTTGTTTCTATACTTATCTAAGTAAAATATTTCTATCTTCTCATGGGGATTTGGTTTGTTCATATTATTCTCCTTCATGCTTATATTAACTATAGCTCATTCTCTATGAAATGTCAATATCAATGTTCAACCATGTTTACTATTGACATGAATATTTTTATATGTTATTTTAGATTACTTTAAGATTACTTAAAGATATCTTATAGATTACTTATAGATCACTTAAAGATATCTTATAGATTACTTAAAGATTATCTTTCTAATTAACTATAATAATAACTCTTTAAGATTACTTAAAGAGATCTTACAGATTATCTTCCGAAATACCTTTAAGAATACTTAAAGAAATCTTTAAATACTTCTTGACAAATTGTCATATCCTTACTATACTGTAATTATGAAATCATTGTTATGAGGTGTTATTATGGGTTTACTGAATGAATTATTTATTCTAGCAACTAATAAACTTAAAGAAGTTATGAATAAATCTGAAGTTACACAGGATATTAAACCTACATCCAATGTAGCAACAAATAAAGAAGTTGGGGATTTCCTAGCAGGATTTGGAGATAAACATCAGGACGTGCTTAATCCTGTGTCAACTCATTCTTTGGATAGAGCTAAATTTTATGCTGAATATAAGAAAGTTTTTAGATCAATAAAACAATCAAACGTGGATTGCCTTGAAGCTATCTTTGATATATTTGATAGGTATTATGAAGATATAAAGGATACTGAAAAGAAAGCTTATATGCTGGCAACGGTACGGCATGAAGTTGGTCCAGATATGATTCCTATTGAGGAGAACATGAATTATACCGCAGGTAGGATATGCCAAGTTTGGCCCAGTCGTTTTAAATCTGCAGCGGAGGCAGCTCCCTATGCTCATAACCCTGAGAAACTTGCAAACAATGTGTATGGTAATAGATTGGGGAACGGACCCCCATCATCGGGTGATGGGTATCGCTACCGTGGGAGAGGGATTGGCGCACAGTTTACAGGTAAAGTAAATTACATTAAGTTTGGAAAACTTTTTGGAGTCGATCTGGTTAACAACCCTAAGCTAGCAGTCGATCTCAACCTCGGTGCTAAAATCCTTTATAAGGGGAGTATTGAGGGTTTATTTACTGGAAGAAGTTTATCGCATTATATCACGAAGGATAAGACAGATTATATAAATGCTCGTAGGGTCGTTAATGCTGACGTTGCAGCTAACGGATCAAAGATTGCAAGGGATGCTGAGAAGTTCTATAACATATTAACTAAAGTGAGGATTTCATAATGGCAGATCAAAAGAAATGTAAGAAAGCTGGACGCTCTCGCCGTAGTTCAGTTTATCAAGGTCCAGCACGAAATAAAGCAAAAAAGATTGCTCGTCATTCAAAGAAACATCCTAATGATAATCAAGCAGTTGCAAGAAAAAGTAGGGATGTTAGTTGGTATAAACGTAAAAAACCTTTAAATGGTCTTGACAAAATTGAAGAAATGATTCATACTCAAATTAACAGGACAATGATATAGATTTTAAACTTAGCCTGGTGCAGCTAAGGCTCCGAAATGCACCATTGAATTCCAAACGTTGTTAGGTTATATATAAAATATAGCGGGGTAGTTTAACAGTAGAATAGTGGATTCATACTCCACCAGATGTAAGTGCAACTCTTACCCCCCGCTACTAAATTCTCTTGGGGAGGAGAATCAAATAAAATGATCCCTCACTGAAATGCGTTCCAGTGTAATCGATACGTATCGTGTGGCTATGTGATAAGCCTATAGCTGTTCCATGCCCTGCTTGGAAGGAATAGAACTCGTAGATTGTGATAGGTGAAAGCAAGAACATATTAGGTGTCGGACTTCGAAGAAACGGCCTTTTGGTGGTTGCCCTGTCAGATTTAGTCGTGACGAGTATAATTTGGATGACTTAATAGATTTGTTCATTTTTATTGAACATTAAGAAAAAATGGACGCTGACGTTTGCTCAGGTTAAACGATCTCCTACCGGGTAATACCTCACTGACCATAAAAACAAAAAAGGCCCACAAGAGGCCTTAGATTGAGCTACATTAGATAAGGTGAGGAACACCAATGAATCCGTTGTCATTTTGGGTCTGAGTGTTGGCTCCGGTGTAAAACGGAAGCACATTCTTGTCAATATACCCCTGAACCGTTCCATTTGGTCTTATTAAGATTGCTGGAGTAGTTCCTTGCATTACAAAAGTTGGAGCAGCATACCAACCACCACCTCTCTTCGGTCCAAGTTCATATCCCTTCCCATTATCAGTCATTAATAAAACTGAGTTACCTCCCTCTAGAGCTTTCTTCCCTTCACTATCATATAAATGAAAATTCCATTTACCATCCTGCCAACCGAATCCAAGAATTCCTCCTAAAGGAAACTCCGTTGCTCTTGGAGCTGCGATAGGACAATTATCACCTTCATTTGGGTTTCCCTCTCCGCAAACCAATCCGGTAACAGTAAAACTACCAGTAGCCCATCCAGTATTAATAGGATTAGAGTGCCATTCTAAAAGATATTCAACAAACCCTCCACCTATTTTTCCATCCATATTATAAGTATATACAACATTCCTATATGCTGTTACTGTATAATCAAAACCGACATGATAAAATCCTACCGCTGTATCAAAAACCGCCTGAGCAGCTGACACTCTTGAATGACTATAAACCGAACCACTGACATAAGTTCCAGCAGCAGAAGCCCAAAATCCTTGTTCCCAATCTTCCCATCCTGGCTCAATAGGAGGTGTATCAGAATCTTCCCATCCAGTAGGTATATTATCGAACTGGCTCAATTCTCTTAATAAGGCAGACACTTCTTTATCTCCTATTAAGCCAGCTATCTCTTTAATTCTTGGAGCATATGTATCACCATTTTCAGATGGATAAGGAGCTATGTCTGTAAATAAATCACCTATTCTATACACACCTTTGTCAGGACTAGTTATTGTTTCACCATCAGATGCAGTATTTAGATCTGACTTATCGGTTGATTGATCAGAGATTGGTTGATTATTACCATCTTTTAGAGCATCAGCAGCAGCGTTTGCAGCAGCATCGGCAGCAGTCTCAGCAGCCTTATCGGTAATACTTCCTGGATTTTTATCCTCATCTCTTGGGACTGTAGAACTTGGACTGGAACTACCAGCATCCAAAACAGCCTGTTGAGCTATAATCCTTTCACCGCTAAGTCCTGGCAAAGCGGTCGCTCGTTGAGCTTGGATTAATTTTTCAACTTTTTGTTCTAACTCTTTAGTCTTAGCGATACTTCGAATAGAGTTAATGATACCTTGAATATTAACACTACTCTTAGTACCAGTCGTTGAACGAGTAGCATTAGTAGCAGCATTTGATACACCAGTGTTATTATCAGGAGTAGACATTTGATCTTATCTCTAAATAGTCGTTAGGTATACTAACAGTAAAGTTATAATAACCTTCAAGATTTCTCTGTGTGGTCATTGATTCTGATATCTCTGGATAATCAACTACAAAAGCTTCAGAATACACTGTACGTACGATACTGGTATCGTTTCCTCTACGTTCAGTATTAGTACAGTTCCCAAAGAATCCATTCATTGTTTGTTGTCTTAGATTTTCTGCCAAACCAAGATGAGTGCCCAGCCTAACACTATAAGAAGTGTTTAGGTATGAATAATTATCTGCAATGTTAGGGTTGATAACAGTCGGAGACATAGAGTCCTGCGCTTTACATCTTGATAAAGTTAGCTTAACACTTGTTACCGCTTCACCAGTTAAGAAATTAATAGAGTGAACAATGTTTGAAACACGTCCTCTACATTTAATCATACCAGCATTTAATGAAACGGTATGAGTAATATCTATTTGTGGGAATATAGAGCGGTTGAATGAAACTTCACAATCTCTGTGTGATTTCATTATAGCTACTTTACCCTTATCGATTGCTATCAACAATCCAGTTTGAACATTAGCTATGGCAGTTTTCTTATCAACATACTTAGGACCTGTTCCTGTGATCCTAACTGTGTTGTCACTTGTCCAGCTGTTTGTATCATATTCAGAAACTACGTTATAAGTTTCTTCGGTTATGTTTAAATCTTGGAACTGATCTATAGAAGTTGGTGAAGAAATAGTTAGATTAAAATTCTCGCTGATAGGTTGAGTGTATTTTCTAATACTGTTCCATGAAGCACCACGACATAAGTAAGTTGAAGTATCGGTTACAGTAGAGCTGATTATTTCTGTAGTGGGATTACCATGAGCATCTAAAACTGGAGAAGATGTTCTATAAGGTTGTCCATTCCCATCTAGTTTAAATGTTCCATCAGAATTAGTAGCATAACCATTATCTCTTGTCACCGGAGCACTTTGTTGAGTTATCCTGTTTGGTTGCCATATGATAACACCACCAGCACTGTTTGCTATACCTTGAGCTGGCCATAACTCTACGTAAGAAATACCTCCATTAACAATCCAATTACCACCACCAGCAGCACTTTCAACAGTGGTCTTAGCTGGGAAAGAACCTCTCCCTTGATGTGGATAACTATTTCCAGAAGAACCGAAGTACCACCTACTTAAGTTACTGTATCCTGGCCAAGTAACTGCACATGACACTTGAACCAGTCGAGTATAACTATGACCAAATGTAACTTTAAAAGTATTAATCCTTGAAGAGGGATCTGAGAAAGTGACTTCAGGTTTATCATAATAAATCTTACTATCATAATAGGGTCCTGGACTATCAGTTAAAGTGAAGTCAGCACTTGCTTTAGGAATCCATGCCGTTAATTGTGGAACACCATTATTATCGAAGTCGAAGTCATATGGTATCGTTTGTAATCTCCTGTCAAGTTCGTCAGCCTGGTCTCTGGGTTCTCCGAATATAGCTACAGAATATTGTCCTACGTTAGAGATACCTGGAAAGGTTACGCTCGTTTGAGATAGATTTTTAATACGAAATGATCTTCTATCGGAGCAGGATAAAGTTGTCCTTTCTTCAATAAGATCAAGAGATGGGTTATTAACCCAACCATGAAAGAATTTAAATCTTCCTTGTATGGTATGAATGTAACCATTGATACGTTGACCAATATAACCTTCGGGATTTTGTAATCCGTAGAGGTTAAGTATTGTAAATTCTAATGTGGTTGCTTGACCAGATGTTTTATTATAAGAGAGAGTACCAGTTAACTGGCTTGCTGGGATAAGTTGATTACCGATATACAGCTCAACATCATATCCCATCCTGTTAAATCTTTCAGTGACACCAGAAGATTCATTGTCTGCTGCACTTATCGTAGCGATTCCAAAAACCATTATGGCATTACCTTTTGATTTAATATTACAATATTTTGTTCATTAGAAGTTTCTTTAACATTTTGATAAAAAGTGACGAAAGGACCTGATCCAGTTAGCGATCTTAGTTGTACATTCTGGTCAAAGATAATAAATACATTTTCACCTCTACTAATTCCAACGCTTTGTTGAAAGTTTACAATTGGACCTGCTACACGAGATTCAGTTACTGATTGGTACAATCTTCCAAAGATACCTCCGAAAGTTTCTCTAGGGGAAACATCATCTAATGCTACATCATTTATAGGACTCGCATTAAATCTCATTATAACCCCCAGTAATACTCTATTCTATCACCTGCAATAACTCCCTCACTAATTATAGGGAGTGGATAAGAAATTAAAACCGCGTCATCGTCAACATTATCTTGAACAACAAGTACCGGTACTGTAGATAATGCCATGATTAATTACCCCTTTTTTACCCACATAGAAGTTCCAAGAGCTGACCCCCCAGTTTCAATATACATTGCTACATAAGTTACTCCACCAATAACTGCTGTATCTAATGTAGCCGGAGAAGTTAAACAGCTTCCGAATTTAACATCCCCTAATAATTTACCAAATGCTCCATAATTAGCATCAGTTGAAATACCGCAAGCATGTACAACTGGAGTTAATAACGCCATTTTAACTGTTTCCGCTGCATCTCTGTAAACAAATCCTTTAAACGGAGCTGGTGAGGCGTCAAAACTATTACTCATCATGAAGAGTGCACTTGCGGATGTTAAATCACCGGATGCTTTTGGATTTTTAATTCTTGGACCATTACCTTGAGATACATCATTGCCAGTTACGAATGTAAAAGTTGTTGGATAACCATCAATAAAAGTTCCAAGAGTGTTGTCAACTTCAAAAGCACAAGCAGGAGATTGATAAACACCAGATA
>Ga0222649_1000323_pt1 | contig 17033 bp, 13 predicted proteins | sample AntAcemetagen337_FD_179865 | JGI IMG/M metagenome (GOLD analysis project Ga0222649, IMG submission 179865) | Saline water microbial communities from Ace Lake, Antarctica - #337 | ecosystem: Environmental > Aquatic > Non-marine Saline and Alkaline > Saline | place: Antarctica: Ace Lake... | reverse complement strand
TAGTGGTTTAAAAATGTGCGGAAGTCAAGTTAGTAAACACATGAAAGCTAGCAAATAAAATGCCTTTTAAGTTAAATAGTGCGCCATATAATAAAGATGCTACACCTATATATGAATCAGACTTAGGGGCAGGTATTCTTGGTCAAAGCAATAACAATGGAACTATCTTAATAAACAATAAGTTAGACCCAAAGTTTCACGATGAGGTTATTAAACACGAAGAAGTTCATATTAATCAAATGTCAAGAGGAGACTTAGACTACGACGAAAAAAATATTTACTGGAAAGGAAAGGCTTACTCAAAAAGTAATGCTAAAATAGCTATGGCTAGTCCTAAAACATCTCCTTGGGAAGCCGAGGCGTATAAGAAATCAGGTACTAAATATAAAGATAAAAAATACAATGTCTAAGAAATTTAAAGATACAAAGCTAGGTGTTTTTCTAGGTAAGACGGCTCCTCATATTTTAACAATAGCAGGTGATTTATTACCCGATGCAGGAGTTCTAGGAATAGTTAAAAACTTAATTGAAACAGACAAGACTATTAGCCCTAAAGATAAAGCCGAAGCACTTAGTCAAGCTAAAGAGATGTATCAGTTAGAAATAGCAGATAGAGATTCTGCAAGAAGTAGGGAGGTTGAAGTAAAAAAAGCAGGTAGCAAAGATATTATGATGGTAGCTACTGGTCTTGTAGGTTTGTTATCTTTTATTTTTATTATCTATGCCGTAGTGTACGAACCTTCTGTTATGGAAAATGATTTATTTGTTCACTTAATGGGTATGATAGAAGGTGTTGTTATCAGCAACATATTTGCTTATTACTATGGCACAAGTTCGGACAAACAATAAAACATAGGTAATAATATTAGTAAGATAATCTAATCAAATTTAATGCAATGAGAATAACTGACGAGGAACTAGAAGAAATCAGAGAGCAGCAAACTAAAATATCCCAAATTAAACAGGATTTAGGAACGCTAGAGATAAGAAAACACGAAATAATGGGTGTGTTAATGAATATTGACAAAGAAGTTGAAGAAACCAAAACTATCCTTGAGGACAAGTATGGTCGTGTTAACATCAATCTTGACGACGGTTCTTATACGGACGTTGAGGGTGAGGAATTAAAATCTAAGTAATGAGTAGTGTTATAAGAAAAATCAGCATAGGTTCTGATTACAAAAATGATGCAATGCACTACGCTGTAAGTCAGCAAGTGTACGGAGGTCACGAAATATCTAACATTCTCTTTGATGAGAAAGATAATTCTTATAACATCTACATCATAAAAAACGATGAGGTTCTTCCTTGGAAAAAGTTTAATAGCAATATGGCGGTGTCCATAGAGTACGATTTGCAGTATAGGTAGCGTATGAAGAGTGTTTATGATTTTATTGTAAAACCAGTCAACGGAAGATACGACAACGTTAAGAAAGTTGGAGATGTTGACCTTATAGTAAATACTAGAATTGAAGAATATAAAAGCATTAGCAAAGTTGCAGAAGTTGTAGCTTTGCCAATGTCTATTAAGACAGATATAAAAGTTGGAGATATTGTTGTTATACATCACAACATATTTAGAAGGTTTTACGATATAAGAGGTAATGAAAAAAATAGTAGAGCTTTTATTAAAGAAGATATGTACGCTTGCCCTCCAGAACAGATTTATATGTACGGAGATAATATACCTCATTTGGATTATTGTTTTGTTAAGCCTTTAGTAAGCCACGATATATTTTCAATTGACAAAGAAAAGCCTCTTGTTGGCATATTGAAGTTTGGAAACAAACAACTATCAAAACTAGGTATAGAAAAAGAAGATTTAGTTTCGTTTAGACCAACATCAGAATTTGAGTTTGTTATTGACGAAGAATTATTATATTGTATGAAATTAATTAACATTGTTGCGAAACATGGACGTAAAGGAAACGAAGAGGAATATAATCCTAGCTGGGCAAGCAGCAGTTGAGGAATTAATAAAAGTAGCTAAAGAGCCTATTCTCGATGAAGAAGATGACTTAACAGCAGACAAGTTGAAGAATGCAGCAGCCACAAAGAAACTAGCTATATTCGACGCTTTTGAAATTCTAAATAGAATTAAGGAAGAAGAGGATATGTTGGATGACAAACCAAAAGAAGAGACTGACAAGAAAAGTAATTTCAAGGGTTTTGCTGAAGGTAGGGCTAAATTTAATTAATATGTACGAACAAACTTTATACAAAGTTCTCGACAATTACATTAAGGCAGCTACAATAAAAAAGAAGAACAGACACAAAACGTGGAAGTATGGTTACGATGCTGACCACGATATGGTTGTTATAAGTAAAACAGGTAAGATAGGAGAGATTTACGAAATACAAAATCTTAAAATAGCATTACCTGCTGAATCTAAGATTCATAACTTTAAAGACAAAAAATGGAGTAGCATAGCCTACCCTAAAGAATTAAGTAGAATAAAAACAATCTTTGATTGGGGGCAATATCCCGATGAGTTTAAGGAGCAATGGTACGATTACATTGAGAAGGAGTTTGAAAGGAGAGAGCAAGGATTTTGGTTTAATAATAAAGGTGGTAGCACTTACATTACTGGGACTCATTATATGTATTTGCAATGGTCAAAAATTGATATTGGAGCACCAGACTTTAGGGAAGCAAATAGATTGTTTTATATATTCTGGGAAGCCTGCAAAGCCGATTACAGATGCTTTGGAATGGACTATCTTAAAAACAGACGGAGTGGATTTTCATTTATGTCATCTGGAGAAGTTGTTAATCTCGCAACCATGTCTACTGATTCTCGATACGGCATACTTTCAAAGTCAGGGCCTGATGCTAAGAAAATGTTTACCGACAAGGTTGTACCAATATCAATCAATTATCCTTTCTTCTTCAAGCCAATCCAAGATGGTATGGATAGACCGAAAACAGAATTGGCATATAGAGTACCTGCTTCAAAGCTTACAAGAAGGAAGCTTGACTCTAATGAAAAACCAGAAGATATCAAAGGATTGGATACTACAATTGACTGGAAAAACACAGGAGACAACTCTTACGATGGAGAGAAACTGAAATTACTTATACATGACGAATGTTACGCTCCTGACACATTGCTTTTAACTGAAGGTTTTAAGTTTAAAAAAATTAAAGATTTAAAAGAAGGAGATAAAGTAATTGTAGAAGGAGGCAGTATTAAATCCATTGCTAAAACAACTAATGGGAATACTCATTTATATACCATAAAGCAACCTTACGGTAAAGATTATACTGTAACTGAAAATCATAGATTAGTATTAAGAGATAATTACGGGAGTCGTAAAAATAAAACAATAACAATAACAGCAAAAGAATATTTTGGGTTTTCTAAAGAGCATAAACGACATATAACTAGGGTAACATCGGAAGGTTTAGAATCTAAAGATTTTGGTTTAACAATTCCACCATACCTATTAGGATTGTGGTTGGGAGATGGTAAAAGTAAAGCTTTTTCTATTATAGTGAATAAGATAGAAGAACCAGAAATATTAAATTATTTAGGTAGAATTTCTACCATGATGGGTGTTCCTTTTAAATTAACTAAAACAACATCTAAAAAATGTGTTAATTTTAATTTTGTTGGGATAAATCAAGAACTAAGAGACATCTGCGTTTATGGTAACAAGCATATACCAGACAATTATTTAAATTCCTCAATAGAGGCTAGGTTGCAAATATTAGCTGGAATTGTAGAGTCTGATGGTTATTCTAACAAGAAAAAAGGGTCTATCAATATTGGAATGAGTAGAAAGAATTTAATAGAGCAAATAAGATTTTTGGCATTATCTTGCGGATTATCTTGTTCTAATGTTTCTCATAAAATTACTAATTACAATACAGATGCATACATAATAAATATATCAGGAGATTTATCTATTATACCTCTAATAACTAATAAGAAGTCGTTTGAAGGATATGAGCCTAAAACAAAAGGTAGAAGAAATAAAGTTAATATAGAATATGTTGGTCAAGGCGATTATTGCGGAATACAAGTTAAGTCTGATGATGACAATGGTCGTAAATTAATATTAGAAGATTTTACTGTTAGTATGAACTCTGGCAAATGGGAGAGGCCAAGCAACATCCTTAATAACTGGAGAGTTACTAAAACCTGCCTTCGATTAGGTAGTAGAATAATTGGTAAATGTATGATGGGTTCAACTAGCAACTCGTTGGATAAAGGTGGTGATAATTTTAAAAAATTGTATTATGGGTCAGACGTTACAAGAAGAAACGCCAACGGACAGACTAGCTCGGGATTATATTCTTTGTTCATACCTATGGAATGGAACTACGAGGGATACATTGATTCTTATGGAATACCTGTATTCGATAAGCCTGAAGTACCCACAGAAGACCCCTACGGAACCCCGATAACTCAAGGAGTAATACAGTTTTGGAATAATGAAGTAGCGGGTTTAAAGGATGACCAAGATGGATTAAATGAGTTTTACAGACAATTCCCAAGAACAGAACAACACGCTTTTAGAGATGAAGCAAAAGAATCGTTATTTAATTTAACAAGAATATATCAGCAAATAGACCACAATGAGTCTATGGCATCAAGCTCGTTGGTAACTAAAGGAAACTTTCAGTGGGAGAACGGAATTAAAGACACAAGAGTTATGTTTATGCCACACAAAGATGGTAGATTTCATATTTCTTGGATTCCGCCTTTAGGTATGCAAAATAGAGTTGTACCAAAAAATGGTATACTTTATCCAGGGAATGAACACCTTGGGGCTTTCGGTTGTGATAGTTATGACATATCAGGAACAGTGGACAAAAGGGGTTCTAATGGTTCTCTTCATGGTTTGACAAAGTTTAGTATGGAGGACGCTCCTGCAAATCATTTCTTTTTGGAATATATTGCAAGACCTCAAACAGCAGAGATATTTTTTGAGGATGTATTAATGGCTTGCGTGTTTTACGGTATGCCAATACTTGCAGAGAATAACAAACCAAGACTTCTGTATCATTTTAAAAGAAGAGGTTATAGAGGGTTTTCTATGAATAGACCAGATAAGATATACAACAAGTTGTCAATAACGGAAAGAGATATTGGAGGAGTTCCTAACTCTAGCCAAGATATGATACAATCTCACGCTGCCGCAATAGAAACATATATAGAGGAACTTGTTGGAGTTTTAGGTGATGATGAGATGGGAGATGTTTACTTCCAAAGAACATTAGAAGACTGGGCTAGATTTAATATAAACAATAGAACGAAGCACGATGCGTCTATTAGTTCGGGCCTTGCAATTATGGCCTGCAACAAAAATAGATACGCACCTGTAAATAAGGTGGTAAGACAGAATATAAATTTAGGGTTGAAGAGATACGACAACTCTGGAAAGTTTTCAAAAATAATAAAGTAAATGAACGTAGGCGCAAATCCAAACAGTGTATTTCCTAGCCAAGTGGTTAGTGACACAGAAAAATCAAGCTACGAGTACGGTGTACAAGTTGGCAGGGCTATCGAGGCTGAGTGGTTCCAACAAGGAGGTAGCGGTAATAGATTTGCAACCAATCACAATAGCTTTCACACACTTAGACTTTATGCAAGAGGTGAGCAGCCAGTGCAGAAATACAAAGATGAATTAGCTATTAATGGAGATTTATCTTATTTAAATTTGGATTGGAAACCAGTACCCGTTATATCTAAGTTTGTAGATATAGTATCAAATGGTATTACAGAAAAAGAATACGAAATAAAAGCTTACGCACAAGACCCTAAAGCATTAAAAGAAAGAACGGACTACGCAATGAGTCTAATGGAGGACATGGTTGCTAAGGAAGAGATGATGCAGCTAGAGGCAGCTATTGGAGTAAATGGATTTAATACTGACAATCCTCAAGACTTACCTCAAGATGAAAAAGAGCTTTCTTTACATATGCAACTTGACTATAAGCAATCAATCGAAATAGCAGAAGAAGAGGCTATTAACCAAGTGCTTGCAAAGAATAAGTTTACAGAAATAAGAAAAAGATTTAATTACGATTTAACCGTATTAGGTATTGGTTCAGTAAAAACAACTTGGAATAAAGCAGAGGGAGTTGTGACAGAATATTGCGACCCAGCAAGAATGGTGTATTCTTACACCGACGACCCCAACTTTGAAGATATATACTATGTTGGAGAAGTGAAAGCTGTTTCCATTCCAGAATTGAAGAAGCAATTCCCCAATATAACAACAGAGGAATTAAAGAAAATAGAAGAAATGCCTGGCAATCGGGAAAACATCACTGGTTGGAATGGCTACGATAAAAATACAGTTCAAGTTTTATATTTTGAATACAAGACTTACAACAATCAAGTTTGGAAAATCAAAGAAGGAGTTAATGGCTTAGAAAAGGCTTTGCAAAAAAGCGATGACTTTAATCCACCAGAAAACGATACATTTAAAAAGGTATCAAGAACGATAGAGGTTTTATATAGTGGGGCAAAAATACTAGGTAACAATCAAATGTTACAATGGGAGCTTGGAAGAAATATGACAAGACCTTTTGCCGATACTACTAAGGTAGAAATGAATTATGTTATTTGTGCACCTAGAATGTACAATGGTAAGATTGATTCTATTGTAAATAAGATTACAGGGTTTGCTGATATGATTCAGCTAACGCACCTTAAATTGCAACAAGTAATGTCAAGAATGGTTCCTGACGGTGTGTTTTTAGATGTTGACGGACTAGCGGAAGTTGACCTAGGTAATGGAACGAGTTATAACCCAGCAGAAGCATTAAATATGTATTTCCAAACGGGTAGTGTTCTTGGTCGTTCTTTGACACAAGACGGGGACATTAACAGAGGTAAAGTTCCAATTCAAGAGTTATCTACATCAAGCGGTGGGGCCAAAATTGCCTCCTTGATTCAGACGTATCAGTACTACTTACAAATGATAAGAGACGTTACGGGACTTAACGAAGCTAGGGATGGGTCTACTCCATCTAAAGATGCACTCGTAGGACTTCAAAAGATGGCCGCTAATCAATCTAATGTAGCAACTCGACACATACTTCAAGCTAGTTGTTATTTATCTCTTAGGGCTTGCGAAAACATCTCAAGAAGAATTGCTGATTCATTAGAGTTTGCTTTGACTGCAAATTCATTAAAGAGTAGTATTAGTGAATACAACGTTGCAACATTGAATGAGATTAAAGACTTAAGCCTTCACGATTTTGGTATCTTCTTGGAGTTAGAGCCTGATGATGAAATAAAGGCTCAGTTAGAGCAAAACATTCAAGTGGCTTTGCAAACTGGAGGGATTGATTTAGAGGACGCAATTGATATTAGGCAAATTAAGAATCTTCAATTAGCAAATGAAATGCTAAAAAATAGAAGAAAGAAAAAGCAAATAGCAGAGCAAAAAGCGCAACAAGAAAATATGCAAGCGCAAGCAAACGCAAATGCAGAAGCTTCAGAAAGAGCTGCTATGGCAGAAGTTCAAAAGCAACAAGCACTTACTTCTGAAAAAGTTAGTATAGAGCAGTCTAAATCTCAATTTGAAATAGAGAGAATGCAAATGGAGGCTGAGATTAAAAGAGGGTTAATGGCTGAAGAGTTTAAATACCAAATGCAGTTAGCTCAAGCTAGAATAAAATCAGAGGCAGATAGAGAACGTCAAAACGAAGATAGAAAAGATAACAGAACAAAAATAGCTGGGACTCAACAATCGGAAATGATTGACCAAAGAGCAAATAATTTATTACCAAAGAACTTTGAGTCTAAAGGTAACGACAACTTACAAGGGTTTGGGACAGAACAGTTCGGCCCAAGATAATTTTTTTTAATTTATATTATATTATATTATGTCAGAAGAAGCAACAAAAGAAGAAGGTAGTTTCAAAATAAAGAAAAAGCCTACAATGAAGAAGTTAGGGAAACCAAACGAAGTAACAAAAATCAATTTACCAAGCAAACCTCCAGTAGTGGAAACAGAAGCGACAAAGGTTGTAATACCTTCAGTGAAGGTTGAGGATAAAAAACCAGATGCAGTCGAATCGGAGGCTATTGTTGAAGATAAAAAAGAAGAAATAGTAGAAGAAGAGCAATTTACTCAAATTCAAGAAATAACAGAAGATGAGGAAGAGGAAGTAAAAAAGGTTTCTCAAGAAATCAAAGAAGCTATAAGAGACGAACGTGTTTCTGGAAAGCCATTGCCTGAGAATGTTGAGAAGCTAATTTCTTTTATGGAAGAAGTAGGTGGAACTGTGGAAGATTATGTAAGATTAAATGCAGACTACTCTAAGGTTGATAACAACACTCTATTAAAAGAGTATTATAAAAAGAAAAAACCTCATTTAGATGAGGAGGAAATAAATTTCCTTTTAGATGATAACTTTTCGTTTGACGAAGATTTAGATGAAGAAAGAGAAGTGCGCAAGAAAAAACTTGCGTTCAAAGAAGAGGTTGCAGAAGCAAAGAGTTTTTTAGAAGACTTAAAGGGTAAATATTACGATGAGATTAAGTTAAGACCAGGCGTATCCCAAGAGCAGAAAAAAGCGACAGACTTTTTCAACCGATACAATGAAGAGCAAAACTTATCAAAGCAGCGAAAAGACAGGTTTAAAAAAGCCACGTCTGAACTTTTAAACGATAATTTCAAAGGTTTTGAATATAACATCGGAGAAAAGAAATTCAGATATGGCGTTAACAACCCAACTAAAATTGCAGAGCAACAGTCAGATATGTCTAACTTTATTGGGAAGTTTCTCAATGACAAAGGAGAGGTGTCAGACCAACAAGGCTATCACAAGGCAATGTACGCTGCGGAGAATATGGACAAGATTGCAAGTCATTTTTACGAACAAGGTAAAGCAGATGCAGTTAGGGATGTTGTAAATAGTTCAAAGAACATATCAGACACCCCAAGACAAACATCAAGCGACAGTGTTTTTATTAATGGGCTTAAAGTTAAATCTGTAAACGGTATGGATTCTTCAAAATTAAAAATTAAAAAATCACGATTTTAACAATTAACAAAAACAAAAAAAATGGGACAATTTGGAACGGATAGCGGGCTTGCAGCTTATAGCCTACAGCCAATGCCAACGAAAACAACGTTGACAGAAAATTATTTAAACTTTGCTGATGGAAGCGGAAACGACTTTGCACAGCAGTATTTACCAGAGCTTTACGAAGCTGAGGTAGAGCGATACGGAAACAGAACTTTATCTGGATTCCTAAGAATGGTTGGCGCTGAGATGCCAATGACATCTGACCAAGTAGTTTGGTCTGAGCAAAACAGATTGCACATTGGATACGAAAATGGTGATGGAAATCTTTCTGTTCTTGTGACTGCAGCAGATACTAATGAGGGCTCAACAATTACATTAGGTTCTGGTCACAATATGTCTATTAGAAAAGGTAACACAATCGTTGTTGCAGATGCTGCTACTGGACTTATAACTTTAAAGTGTTTCGTTTCTGAGATTAATCAAGGGGCTAAGTCTTTCACAGTATTATCTTACACCACTCCTAATTTAACTACTATTGGAAACAATCCTGTAAACTTATTTGTTTATGGTTCAGAGTTTGGTAAAGGTACTGCTGGTATGGAGGGTTCTTTAGAAGCTTCTTTTACTCAGTACAACAACAAGCCAATTATTATCAAAGACACTTATGAAGTTAGTGGTTCTGATGCATCTCAAATTGGTTGGGTTGAAGTTGCTACTGAAGATGGAGCAAGTGGATACTTATGGTATTTGAAGTCTGAAGGAGAAACAAGATTACGTTTCCAAGACTATTTAGAAATGGCTTCTGTTGAAGGAGAAACTGCAACTGCTACATCTGGAGTTGTTGCAAACACTGCTTTAGGTGCTGGCATTACAACTGCTGGAACTCAAGGTTTGTTTTCTGCTATTACGGAAAGAGGTAATGTATATCAAAACTACGCAAACGGGACTGGAACTGGCGGTGCTGGAAACAGAAGTGCTTTAGCTGATTTTGATTTTATTTTACAAAATCTTGACAAGCAAGGAGCAATTGAAGAGAATATGTTGTTTTTAGATAGAGCTACATCTTTAGACTTTGATGATATGTTAGCTGCTCAGAACTCTTATGGTGCTGGTGGTACTTCTTATGGAGTCTTTGAAAACTCTGCTGAAATGGCATTGAACTTAGGTTTTGATGGATTTAGAAGAGGCTCTTACGATTTCTACAAGACTGATTGGAAATATTTAAATGATGCCACTACTAGAGGTATGATTGACAATATCAAAGGTGTTATGGTTCCTGCTGGAACAAGTACAGTTTACGACCAGCAATTAGGTACTAACATTAGACGACCATTCTTACACGTCCGATACAGAGCTTCTGAAGCTGATGACAGACGAATGAAGTCTTGGATTACTGGCTCTGTTGGAGGTGCTCAAACTTCTACTTTTGACAAAATGGAAGTTAGCTTCTTGTCTGAGAGATGTTTAGTTACTCAAGCTGCTAATAACTTCGTGTTGTTTACGGCTGCATAGTATCAATTATTGTGATAATTACCCTCGTCATTTAGACGGGGGTAGTTGTTACTCTTATTATTTATTTTATTTTATTTTATATTTATTATGGCAACAAAAGAAAAAACAAAAGAAACTTGGGAAGTTAAAGATAGAAGATATTTTCTAGCTAACGGAAACACCCCATTAACAATGACACTAGCAAGCAAGCATTCAAATTTGCATCCGCTAATGTATTTTGATGAAGAAAGACTTGAAGAAAGAGAGCTTAGATATGCTACGAATCAAACATCTCCGTTTGTTGATGAGCAGAAAGGCCCAGTAACAATAGCGCACATTGTGTTTAAAGATGGGGTGCTAATGGTTCCTAAGGCAAAGCAGTCTTTACAGAAGTTATTATCGTTATATCATCCACAAAGAAATATAACATTTAAAGAGATTGACCAAGTTAAGGATGCAGTTGACCAATTGGATTTGATTAACTTAGAAAGAGAGGCTTTAAATTTAGCTCACGAATTAGATTTAGACCACGCAGAAGCAATCTTGAGAACAGAAATTGGAAGTGTTGTAGCTACAATGACAAGCAAGGAACTTAAAAGAGATTTGATGTTATTAGCTAGAAGTAATCCAGCTTTATTTATTAGTTTAGCGCACGATGAAAATGTAGAACTTAGAAGTTTTGGTATAAAGGCTGCTGAGAACAACATCATTAAGTTGTCGCAAGACCAAAAAACAATATCTTGGGCTGCTAATGGAAAGAAACTTATGACAGTTCCTTTTGACGAGCATCCATATTCAGCATTAGCAAGTTGGTTTAAGACTGACGAAGGTATGCTGGCATACAAAAGTATAGAGAAAAAATTCTCTTAACAAGTAACTATATTTATGAGGGGGTAAGTCAGTAATAATCTGACCTACTCCCTATAAATAAAATAAAAAATTACTATGGCAATAAATATAGATACGGCTTATAAAACCGTACTGTTAATACTTAACAAAGAGGAAAGGGGTTATGTTACTCCAGACGAGTTTAATAAAATTGCTAATCAAGTTCAACTAGAAATATTTGAACAGTATAGTGATGACTTAAACCAGCAACTAAGAGTTCCTCAGTCAGATACTGACTATGCCAATAGAATTGAAAACATTGACGAAAAACTTTCTATATTAAAATCATTTTCAACAACAAACTACAACGCTAACGACCCTAACGATATTCATTTTGAATTAAAGGATAACGTAAGCGTTTCTCTACCAATTTACAGATTAGGGACTGTAACATACAAAGAAGAAGTCGAACTACAAAGGCTTCAAAGAATGGAATTTTATAACATACAAAGGTCTCCATTAACAAAATCCACAGAATCTTTTCCAACATACTTACTTGAGAACAACAAACTCTACGTTAAACCTAGTAGCATAACTACGTCTATTGGTGTAAGTTATTTAAGAATACCAACTCAACCAAGATGGGGATACTCGATTGGTACGGTAGGTCAATTGCAATACGATGCAAGTGTTTATAGCCCAACTTCTTTGAATGTCGGTAATGGGACTTTAACGGACGGAATTGGGTATGCTGTAACTGGAGATGCATGGACTAATGGAACTTATACTGGTGATGTAGATAAGGTACTTAATCCAACAAATCCTTGGACATCTAACTCAGCTCAAGGTTCTGGATTAGAAATGTCTTTAACAATTCTAGGTGGAATACCAATTTCCGCAAGCGTTATAAAAGCAGGGGAAAATTATTTGTCAGGAGACGTAATAACTATTGATAGCACAGCGTTTCAGACATCTATTAACATTAATTTAAATGTAACCGTAACTCTTCAAGATGTTATGTTTAATGCCAATAGCACTTATGGCTCAACAGCTATGGAGCTTGATGTAACAGAGCAAACGAGTTTTGTTATTAAAACATTATTCTATTTTGGAGTTGTGGTAAAAGACCCTCAAATTATACAAGTTGCAGCAAGACAAATTCTACAAGAAGAAAATAACAAAAAAAGCTAATAAGATATGCCAAATCCAAACGGAGGTTTAATAACCGAGAACAACGCCCAATACTACTCTGGACAACAAGGGTTTTTAGGAGATGGTGTAACAAAATCTTTTTCGTGTAGCTTTAATACAGATTTAGTTAGTGCCATATCTGGTGCTGTTAATTCTAATTTTTCAGTTAAAGTAAATGCAGTCACTGTAACTGCTTACACGATGAGTGGGAATATCGTAACCTTTACGACTGCTCCAATAGCAAACTCAACCGTATTAGTTACTTTAAACTCTGACGCTCTTATGTCAAACTACGGAGGCTATCAGTACATTAGCCTTGTAGATGTCATAAATAACTTTATAGTAGCTTACGTTGGAGCTGGTAAACTAATACCTAGTGTAAAAAGAACAGACGTTATCTTTCATGCAAAAAGAGGTATGCAAGAGTTTAGCTACGATACTTTAAGGAGTGTGAAATCTCAAGAACTTAATATATCGCCAAGCCTTACTGCAATTATTCCACAAGATTATGTAAATTATATTAGAGTATCGTCAATAGATAGTCTAGGTGTTAAAAGAATAATTTACCCAAACAACAATTTGACAATAAATCCTAACGAAGTTAATATACAAGATATTGATGGAGTTCCAATACAAGGTGGTCTTGGAGAAAATATTGAAAGCGCTCCTGCAAGAACTGTAGATAGATGGAGAGGCGCTGACACATCAAAGATAACTGGTGGTTATACAACTGACCAATTAAACGATGGAGTAGACCCTTTTGAAAATGGATTCGACTCTGGATATTGGGGCGGAATTGATGGACAAAGATACGGACTTGAGCCACAATATACACAAGTAAATGGATTTTTTGGTATAGATGATAGGAGAGGTGTGTTTACATTCTCTAGTAACTTAAAAGGTCGGCTAGTAGTCATTGAGTACATCTCAGACGGGCTATCTTACGATTTGGACACAAGAGTACCAAAGATGATAGAAGAGGCTATGTACGCTCACATAATCCACGCTATACTTTCAGGTAGAGTAAATCAACCAGAGTATGTTGTAAATAGATTAAAAAAGGAAAGAAGCGCAAAACTTAGGAATGCTAAGATAAGGTTGTCTAACATAAAGATTGAGGAGATAACTCAAGTTATGAGAGGAAAATCTAAATGGATAAAATCGTAAAATATGGCTGAGGTTAAAAATATTTTTGTGGGGGCTAAGATGAACAAAGACCTTAACCCAAGACTTATATCAAACAACGAATACATAGAGGCAAGGAATGCTTCTATAATCAACTCGGAAGGTAGCGATTCTGGAATGGTTCAAAATGTTAGTGGTAACGCATTGCTTACTGACTTTGGATTAACTGGAGTGAACTTAGAAATAATTGGATTTTATGCAGACACTATGAATAATAGATTGTTTGCTTTTATTACCGATTGGAACGACAGCTCTCCTAACAATATGTCAAACTTTGCAGCACCTCAGTCTAATCACTACATTTGTATGTACGATGTTCAGACTAAAGAAGGTACTACTTTAGTTTCGGGAAACTTTTTAAACTTCTCTAAAACTCATACAGTATTAGGTATAGATTTAATTGAGGAGCTTTTATTTTTTACTGACAATAGAAATCAACCTCGAAAGATAAATGTAGAGACAGCTAGATCTAATGAGGATTATTACTCCGAAGAGTCAGATATTTCTGTTGCTAAATATTACCCTTGGAAAGCACCTAGATTATCTAAAAACAATTCTTTAGGCAAGCTTCAAACTAATTCCCTACTACAGCAAGATGTTATTTTAGAAGACACTTTTGGTGGAGCAAGTCCTTACACTGTTACTCAATACACAGTTAGCCCTGCTGGTGGCTCAGGCGCTACACTTAAAGTTTACACTTCGGAAGGTTGGGTTACAAAAGTAGAAGTTGTTGATGCAGGAAGCGGATATAGCGAAGGGGATGTAATTTCTATTAACTCAGTTAATGGTCTTAGCCCTCAAGAAAACCCATTATTGTGTACGTTAACGGCAGATAACTTTCAAAAGGAATCTACAATGTTAGATGTAACTTCTGAGAACTTGCCTTTGACTCAAACCTTGCTCGTATATAGCGTTCCTGACGATTCTGTAACTGAGTTTAGTACACTAACTGCTGTCAACTCTAATTGGGTTGGGACTACACTTACTGTTAAAAGCACAGATGGCGTTTCTCAAATAACTTCAGATAGGAAAATAAAAGTAACTGCCGTTGGCTCAACTAGCCCTTATTTAATTACGCACACAGAAGTATCTACTCCAATTGTAGAATCAGATATCGTAACTCTTGGTGCTAATCCTAACTACAATTCATCGTTTATAGGAGATACAAATTTTTTATCAGATAAGTTTGTAAGATTTAGTTATAGGTTTAAATATTACGACAACGAATACTCTTTAACTGCACCATTTACTCAGATAGCTTTTATCCCAAAACAAGATGGATATTTTTTAGAGGACAAAGTTCCTACTAACATTAACGATGATGATGCTAACTCTGATGAGAATAACGCTGTTAAAAGCACAATTATAAATTTCTTTGAAAACAAAGTAAACCAAGCTGAAATAATAATTCCAATGCCAGAGGGAGTTTCCTCAGTCGACAAATTGCAATCAAAATTAAAGGTTTCCGAGATAGAGGTATTGTACAAGGAATCCGATAAAGTAGCAATACAATCATTAGGGTTTATTTCAAGTTCTGATTTAAAAGCAGAAACTGGTTCTGAGTATGTATACAAATATTCCTCTCAATCTCCAATTAAAACGTTACCAGCAAAAGAGACAACAAGGACTTCGGATAAAGTTCCTATAAGGGCTAAGGCTCAAGAAATCACTGGCAATAGAGTTATATATGGAAACTACTTAGTAAGAACTACTAGACCTCCTGAATTATCTTACACTTCGTTTATTAGTGAGAAATCACAACAAGGACAGTTAAACTCTGTAAATGAAATAGAATATCCTAATCACGTTTTAAAACAAAACAGGTCTTATAGAACTGGGATTGTATTGGTTGATAAATTTGGAAGACAATCAGATGTAATAACATCGAAAAACTCTACGGTATATTGCCCTTACAACGAAGCTACTGGTAGCTTTATAAGAAACGAGGATGTTTATAGAGGTAGTTCTTTAAAAATCTTATTTTATAGCAGGATACCTTCTGAGTTAGGTATTCCAGGATATGCAGGGTTGTATAGCGAAACAAACCCTAACGGTTGGTATAGTTATAAAGTTGTTGTTCAACAAAAAGAACAAGACTACTACAATGTTTTTTTACCAACAGCTTTAAATAACTATCCTAATTACGCTACTAATATTGGAGCCATATCTCAAAGCACTGCTTTTATAACTTTGTTTTCAGACAACGTAAACAAAGTTCCTAGAGATTTAAAAGAAGTTGGTGCTCAAGATTTGCAGTTTTCAAGTTCCGCTAACTTATATGGCAGGGTATTTAACACAACATTTGAGGATGATACCCCAACAAATTCTCAATTTATTCCTAGCACTACTCCAGACAAGGTTGTATCAATAGGTCTAAGGGACGAAATTGGAATGAATCGAGATGCGGATGGAGTATTCTACGCAATGTCTCCTTTTTATAGTATCCCTAGTGTAATCAACGAGACTCCAGAGGAGGCGGATACTAATAATACTGGAAGCAATCCTTATATTGCAAAAGTTGCTACTAAAAAAGCTATTGGTTCTGTTGGTGGAGACTTAGCGACAGCGTCTACGGAGCAAGTTACGTTTAAAAATGTAAGGCTTAATGTATACGAAACAGAACCTTTTAATTCTAACTTAGATATATTCTACGAAACAAGTACTTCTGGATTAATTTCGGAACTAAACGACCAGATAAATATAGGCACTGGAGATTCAGTTCCTTTTGCAATTAGCGGTTGGTCTTTTAGTTTGAGTGAATCAGATGAGCCTGAGTCTTATGTTACGACTGCACCATTTGACATATTAAATGCTCAAGGACAATCTTTGACTTTGCAAATAGCTGGTCTACCTGAACCTAATATTACTGCAAGGATACTTTCAGTAAAAACAAGGGGTGGTGAAAATATTATTCAATCAGGTAGCTCAAACCCTGTTTTTATATTAGAGCAAGACGCTACGATTAAAACTTGGAGTATAAAAACAGCTGCATCTCAATATTTCACATATACTTGGGGTAGCGTTAGTAGAGGTAAAGATGTTTTCCAATTCGAATTTGAGTTTAAAAATACAGTTTCAGAGAATGGAGTTGATGTGGATTATGTTTCAATAATTAACCAAAATGATTTGTCAAATTCATTAACAAACGAAGAACCAATAGAGACCACTGTTTTTTATCCTGGAGGTAATGCTTACCCCAAACAAACTTTGCCGTTGTTTGCTTACGCAATTCCAGATAATAGCAGCCAATACTCATTGAGCACGTTAACTTGGGTGAATAATACAAATGATAAAACAGAATTATCTTGGGGTAGGTTAGGAAAAAATAAAAACAATAATAACC
>Ga0222649_1000317_pt1 | contig 17156 bp, 24 predicted proteins | sample AntAcemetagen337_FD_179865 | JGI IMG/M metagenome (GOLD analysis project Ga0222649, IMG submission 179865) | Saline water microbial communities from Ace Lake, Antarctica - #337 | ecosystem: Environmental > Aquatic > Non-marine Saline and Alkaline > Saline | place: Antarctica: Ace Lake... | reverse complement strand
CTATTGAAAATTTATCAGTAGCTTGCGTTCCACGTTCTGAATGCTTTGCGAAGCGTTTGTGGATATTCAACGGCGTTGACGATGTAATGATATGGGATGGTGCGGTTTTAAAGGTATATGAAGAGCCTGTAAAAGAAAGAGCAGCTTCTTTTAGTCGAATAGATAATAGGAACTTCTCATTTGTAACAGATTCCACTTTTGATATTACTAAATATCAGGACAAAAATATTGACTTGCAGGTTTTTCGTCAAAACAGAACAAGTGAGGCGGCTACATATCTTGTAACAGCCGTTGCCTTCGCTGAAGATACTTCAATTGCAACAATTACTGTTTCTGTCGATCTCTTTGATTTTGCACAGCAAGACTCTGTTTCTGTGTTTTACTTCGATAAACTCCCTAAGTTCAGCTTCATGAAAGGTGCGCATGATAGGCTTTGGTGCCTGGGTGAAGGTGCTGTAGGGTTAGAATATCGAAAACCTATAAACAACACCAATGTTGCTATGAGGTTTTATTATTCATATAACGCTTTCAGCGACGAGGCTGGTTTCGGTTTCTTCAATGAAAAAACAAAATCCGTTCCTAGTGAAGATATCTCTGCTAAGCATGGTGTTGCAGATAATTTAGAAGCTATTGTTCAGCTATCGGGCAATCTCGTCTTTATGGGTAGGCAGAACTCACAAGTATGGAAAGGTGTTGACCCTCGTGCTGAAGGTTCACCAAACTACTTTTCGTGGTCGGTAACTCTACCAATAGGTATCTATCATGGCGATTTAATAGTTGAGTTAGCCAATGATGCTCAATTCTTATCTCAAAACGGCTTTGCTTCTTTTGGCACGTTAAATATAGCCAAGCAATTTGCTGCTTCGAATACGCCAAATATGGACAAGATAGCTACAGAGTTTATGTCAATAATTGATAATAACTATCAATATCGTGCATGTGCTTCCTTTAAATATAGCGGTGGATCATTCTGTGGTTTCAAAATTGGCACGAATGATGTGATTGTCTCTAGATTCCATACTTCCTTTTTCTGGTGGGGTCTATTCTCCGGTGACTTTACTTCCTCATCTTGCTTCCTCTCTTTCCAAGAAGATTCCTTATACCTGTATATCGGTAATAAAATATATTTCTATGCCGACGGTTTCAGCAATTCAACCGTTATGTATGGTGATAGAGATGAAACCAGATATATCAATTTCTCTGAAACAAAATATGTAAATAATATTAAAAGACGTTACGCAAACAAACGATATGAAGTTGAGTGTGACTATTCTTCAAGTATTATTGTTAATCCTGAAAACAATATAAACATATATATATCAGGCAACTTAAGAAATACTTTTGTTCTGCAAGATGTATATAAACTTCCTATGCGAGGCGACTTGTTGGGTACTATTACTCTGGTCGATGGAAGTAAATCAGGATCCTTAGATTACCCAAATCCTGCCGCTCTAGGTTTGAGGTTGGACATCCCATCTCATACTAAAAAAGGAAGACTTCAATTCGTCAGTAATAACTTTTTAGTTACAATCGCAGGTCAAATTAAGAATGGACCATTTGTATTAAATAAAATCCGATTATTCGGTATTGTAGAAAGATAAACTTAGATGGCAGAAAATTATCACAGGCCAGGTACCGATTATGTCCCAGAGTCTCGACCAAATGACAACCAGTTCAAGATATATACTCGGAATCTCAAAAGACCAGTTCCCGATCAGATTTATGACATAAACTTTGGGTATACGATTGACCGTTTGAATGACTTAGATATTCGAATTGGTAATGCGCAAATCCAAGCTCTTCCAGGTATTGACGATGCTTTAAATGTTGGTAAGCTTCTTACTCTTAGCCAACTTAACACTATATCTTGGGTGAATGTAACGAGCGATAACATTCTTGATGAATCTATTTTAGGTTTAAAGTTAGTCCCACAAACTATCACGCAAAGGGAATTAGCTGACGGTGGAATCCCTACTTCAAAAATAGCGCAACAGGCAATAACTACTGGATTGTTGGCTGATGAGTGTGTGACTACCGATCAGTTAGGCGAAGGAGCGGTCACTACAGATAAGATCGGCGCGTCTGCGGTTACTTCTGATGAAATTGCCGATGGCGCTATTAGAACAGCAGAGCTAGCAAATGGTGCCGTTACTTTAGCTAAATTAAACGCAGACGTTATGGATTTTATGAATGCTCTAGTCCCTATTGGCACGATAATTGAACTGCCTATTACGATTGCTGTTCCATCTATTTACAAAGAAGCTAACGGGCAATTGCTTAGCCGTATTACGTATGCCTCTTTGTTTGCTGCTTATGGCACAACTTATGGAGCAGGTGATGGCGCAACAACATTTGCTCTGCCAGATAAGCGGGGCAGATCATCAGTGGGTATCGGATCAGATAATAGCACAGCCGGACGGATTACAGTCGCAACAGCTCCTTCTATTGTTCTTGGTGGTGCCTTTGGGTATGAGACACATACCCTAACTACGCCTCAAATCCCCGCCCATACCCATGGATTGGCATGGAGCTTCAATAATTTAGATGGCAAATTGGATGTAAATTTTACATCAATTAACAATGTAGATAATGGCGTGGAAACTGCATCGACCGGTGGTGGATTGCCACACAACAACGTTCAGCCTTCAATATTCACTAAATATTATGTAAGGGCTTTGTAATGATTCAATTCACAGAAATATCTAAAGACGAAATCTACAGCACACATAATGAATATTATAACGATAATGCGCGTTATTTTAAAATCAGCAAGCCAAATAAACCTTTGTGTATTTATGGAATTTTTGAACATAGCAAGGATATAGTCGAAGCTTTCTGGGTGCATACTTCTTTCAATAGAGATGTTGTAAGCAAGACATTCTTTAACAAGTTGTTTTCACATGTTTTTTCATTAGGATATAAGGTGGTTTTCACCTGGAGCAGATGCCCGAAGTTAATAAATATTTTTGGTAAATACGCAGATTTTGGAATTGTAAAAGTGCCATGTCCTGCTTGGGATAAGGACGAAACAAAAACTTGGTTTATGAAGAGGATATAAAATATGTGTTGGGGAGATGACGCACCTGAGATGCAAGCCATACCAAATCCACCTTCTGAGAAGGAGATGATGGATTTTTTCAACTATGTCACAGGAACTCAGACGGTTACTGTAACGGGAGCTGATGGTAAGAGACAACGTTTAACTACAAAATTGCCGGCAACACCGGAGGAACAAAGAGCCATTGATGTCGGGCAAGATTTAGTTATTACTTCTCTTGAGGATTTGCAGAAGCTTTATAAATATGATCCTAGGTCAGTTGTTAGCTTTGCACCATTAGTCCAGGCAGCTAGTAACTTAAATCAAGAAACATTGCAAGACTTAGGCCAGTTTGCAAATCTGGGTGATATTGAGCAGAGGAAGCAACAGTTCAGAGAAATGAACCGAACGCTAGTTGACGAACAATTCGCTAGGGAGAGGATGTCTAATGAAGAGCGTCTAGCACATTCTGGAAGAGGTTCAGGAACTTATGCAGCTGAATCGAGAGCAGCCATGGCAAGATCGCAAGGATTAGCTCGTGCTGAAGGAGATGCCCGTGCTGTTATGGGGGCTGAAGAATATGCCGCTAAACGTCTCGGTACAGATGCTCAAGCATTTGGATTAAGGCAAGGTGGAAGAGAAAACACTTTGGGTGTTGTCAAAGCTGAATACGGTTTGAATAAAGCTGACGAACAAGATCAGAACCAACGTCGACTAGAAGCTATTCAAGAACGAGGCAACCAATTCAAAGTTGGTTCTCATGTTCGTAAATATAACGATTGGTTGGCTTTGCAAGGCAATACCCAGCAAGATGCACTTAATACATATCAAGCTGAAAATAATGTGCAAAATCAAAGATATGGCATGCAAGTTAATGCTATTCAGGCTAATAATAAAGCTAAGATGGATGAGTACAATAATAGGGCCCCTTCTTTTGGTGAATGGGCTATGGGTACGGCTGGTAAAATAGGTAGTTCAATGTTTACAGCTTCTCCCGAATCAATGGCGGGACGTGCTGGTAAGAAAATATCGGGGGCATTTGGATTCTAATGGCTAATAATGATAACAAACACAGTGCTTTAATGGGTCTTGAAACTTCTATAAAGAATTCAGGTGACCTTGAAAACAATAGATATAAAAACGAAGCTGCCTTACGCAGTCCACATGAGGATGATGCTGATTTATTTGATGACATAGGCAATAGCGTTAGTGCTCCTGGACAACGCCCTAGGGGTCTTGGTGCTAACTTAGCTGCTGGTATCTCTAAAGGGTTAGCTTATGGTTCTCGTACTCAGGCTACTGCTGAGAAAAAAGGAAAATACGATAAACATGCCAATGTTGTAAATTATCTACAGAAAGCTCAAGGAGAAGCCCTTAAGCAGAACCAATGGTACGAACAAGAAGAGCGGCGCATGGAAACGGTCAGACCATTTGCTGTGGGTGGCTTAGAAGTTGCTTACAGTGGTATGGATTACGCAACTGGCAACGAACGTATGCGTAACATCATTGAGCAGGCTAAAATTGCTGATCCTCGCATAAAGGGTGATTACATAGGATATGTTCCTAATTCACCTATTGTAAATTTGCGTACTCAAGATGGTGAGATTATTGCTTATAGCTTGAGTAACCTTGTTGGTGAAGAAACCGTTAAGAGGGTTCAACACAACTACATTGAGGAACAGAAGCTAGCGGACAATAGAGCGGAAGCTCCCTTGAAATACGGAACTATGCAAGACAAGCTAGCACAAACTAAAAGAAGAAATGACTTTATGGGATTAAAGAATGACATGAAGTTAGTCGAAACATTTGGTAAAAAAATTGATGCTTCCAAAGATTTCTTGACTATTGTTCCTCATATGAAAGACATTCTCAAAAATCATTCCGATATATTCCAGTCTGCTGGACAGGTTGTCTGGCAAAATGACAAAGAGCCGGGGTATATGGATAATTTCCTAAAGAATGTTCATTCTAAAATGGCGTCAGATAAAGCCGATGCTATATCTAAAATGGTCAAATACGTCAATAAGATGACCCTTGATGTAGCTAATGGATTTGCTAGGCCAAATATGTTTATTGAAAAAATTGGTGGGAAAGCAGTCCCCAACCTTAATATGACGGCTAAAGGATTCTCAGAAATTCTTGATGAGATGGAATTAGAATATAAAGAATCTATGATGAATAATCTTGAGAGAATGGAACGTCTTGAAAGCGATGTTGGAACAGGTATTACAGACCAATATAAGGATACTACAAATAAGGTGAGAGGTGGGCAAGCTTCTGCTCCTTCTAATCCTCAACCTCAAGATGAATGGTCTAACATTTGGAAGCCCGTATCATGACACCATCATCTAGACTAACAATCTATAGAGTAAGACGCCCTGACACAGGTCAAATCGGTGAAGTCGAAGACCACAATCTAGATCAAGCTATTGCTATGGGTGGTGAAGTCATTGATGATTTACTCCAAAATGAACCTGTAAATCAAAGCGCAAATATTAACCCACAGCCAGTTGAGGAACCTCAAGGTATTCAGACTCAAGAAACTGTAACCCAGAGCCAACCAGCTATTAGCCCTGAAGTGACTCAACAACCAGAGAAGATGTATAAGGTTAAACGTCCTGATACTGGGGAGATTGGCGAAGTTTCTGAGTCTAATCTTGAAAAAGCAAAGCAAATGGGTGGTGAAGTAGTCGATGGAGAAGAATTAGGATATGGAGATCGTGCTTTACAGTTTGCTCAAGGTGTTGCTAACATTCCTGCCTTTGGTGCTGATCTTGTTAATAATTATGTGGCTGCGCCGGCCTTAAACGTTGCCGGAGGCGTAACGGAACTTGCTGCCAAAGGTGCTGGTCTTGTGTCGTCTGGTGCTGAAGATACTTTGAATAAAGCGGCAGAAGGCATATACGGTGCTCGTGACTTTTATAAAGAATCAAATCTTACTGGTGATGTAGCTAATGCAGCAAATGAACTAGCTGGTAAAGACATTGCTCCCAAAGACACAACTGGCAAAATATTAAACGCAGCAGGTGAATTTTCAGTCCCGTTAGGTAATGTTGCTAAGGGAGCCAAAACTGGGTGGGAAGTATTAAAAGCTGCTGGTAAGCATGTTGGCGTTGCCTTTTCTGGAGCCGCTGCTCTTGAAGGAACAAAAGGTAGCAGGTTGACCGAAGAAGGTACTACTGGAAGAGTAGTTGAAGATTTTCTTGCTACGCTTAGTGGTATGGCTCTAGGCGACAAAGGAATGTCTCTTGCAAAGAAGAAGATATTAGATAACTCAGAAAAAATTATGAGCAATGTTTTAAACAGAGCTGGAAAAGGTGTTCCAAAAGTTCCTTCTTCTGATGATGTCAATATTTTGCAAAAAGGAGCCGCTAAAGTTTTATCTTTGGGGGCCGATGTTAAGCCTGATGTTATTGCTGCCGCTAGGTCTGAAGGTGTTGATTTGCCTTTCCAAATTGCCTTAGATGGGATGTGGCCAAGATTTTTAGGTAACACTTTCTTAAAATCAATATTTGTCACCAAAAATTACAATAACGTTGTTAAGAATGCCGATAGAAATATGATCGACGCTGTTAAGCATAAGATTAGCGAAATTAACCCTATGCAACTTGATGGAGAACTCTCCTCCATACAAGCTAAAGAGTTTTTAAAGAAGGAAAAGGATTCCCTTTCTAAAAAGGCTGCAAAACTATATGAACATTCAGATAGCTTCTTAAAAGAAACTGATGCTGTGAAACCAATTAATGCTTTCAAAGAGGCTGAGGCCATTTTACCTAAGGTTTCTGCGGCTTCACCTTCGGATCAAATGCAGTTTGTTTCTAAAAATATTTCAAGGATCGGCAAGGATTGGGGTTGGTTGCCAGACCTAAGCAAGTACGAGGATTCCCCTGAGTTAATTAAGAAAATTAAAGAATCTTGGGGTAAGGGTGATAAAATAAAAGAAATAACTGCTAGCCAACTAGCAGTTGAAATTAGTGCTCTCAAACAGAGCATGCGGAACAAGGGTGCTATTCATGGAGTTGAAACGCTCTTGAACAGGTTTATTGATGCACTTGAAACCGACATTAGCTCGGTATCGAACAAACAGTTTGTTGACTCAAGGAAAGCAGCAAACACTTTCTTTAGACAAGAAGTTGGAGAAAGAATGCGAACTGACATAGCGACTTCTCTTTTAAAGGGAGAAGTTCCGAAAGAAGCTTTTATTTATATGAGTTCAGCTCCAAATATACGTCAATTAGAACGTATAATGGGGAAATCCGAAACTGCTAAAGAAGTCATGAGCAGCTTAAAAAGAGCTAAATTAGAGCAAGTTCTTGTTTCTAATATATTAGATGCTTCAGGAACAATCACATATGGAAATCTAAGTAATTTGTTCAACAAATCGCCTGAAAAACAGGCGTTACTTAAACAGTTGTTAGGAGGTCAGTATGCTGGCATGAAAAGGCTTGCAAACATATCTCAAGAATTCTCTGCTGCTGGTAAAGAATTCGGTAACTCAAGTAAAACAACCTTCTCTTCTAGAGATGCGACTGGTTTTATGGATATAGTTAAACTTGTGACAAGTACTGTAGCTACTGTTGCGGGATCGGCTTATTATCATGGATTTAGTCCCACCATGATTGCGGAGCCTTTAGCTATACGCGGTTTGTCCTATATTGCCTCTGATAAGAAAATAGTTAATACTGCTATAAAATACGCTGAAGCATCTATGAACAAAAGATCAAAAGAAAAAGAAATATGGGCTAAGCGTCTTACAAATCTCACGAGTAGGTATTTGAAGCATCAATGGAATGACATCCAGAAGTATCCACAAGCTAGCAGTGTTTTTTCTCAAAAATATAGAGATGATATGAAAAAAGATAAACAAACAGGGATATATAATGAAAAAGAAAAATCCCTTCAGTAATTTTCAACAGTTGGTTAAAAAAAATCGCACATTCTTGCTTATTTCCACTCATATTATTGTTTATTTCTTATCTCAACGCGAAGATTTGCTTAAAGCATATGATTTATTCATTTTGTTTGAAATAATGGCAATTTTAGAAGCTCTATACATAATTTTTAATATTTTTAAAAAATTTTTGGAGACATTTTTATCTGTCACAGCTATGGCTTAGCTAAATTTTTTGTCATACCATTCGAGTAATGAATCCATCATAGGGCCTATAATTGTGCAGAATATTATGGGCATTGTTAGCATCATTCCCAAACCACCTATATATGTCATAACTATATTCAATATGCCTGTCGCAATTTGCCAAAAAACTATAGCTATCAATATAAATACAGGTATTGAAAATAATCGAGGCCATTTCTTGTGGTTTTTGTTTAGTATCTTTTCCATGTTTATATCTCCTATAATTTGTTTCGTCTTTTTTTTATTATATGTTCTGTTAATTTAAAAGTTGCTATGTACGCTAATGTCATTATTGGTGTGTGCTTCTTAAAACTCACTCCCATTAACATTAAGATAAAAACTATCGACATAAAAATTGTTAATGTAATTATGAATATGTAACAAGAATCTTTAACTTTATCCCAATTTATTTTCATCTGCTCTCCTAAACCGATATCGGTTAGGACGAAACCGAATTCGTCCTATTATATACCGACTTATGCTAAAATATTCTCTGCAATTTCAATAAAATTTCATTCATATTTTTAACATCAATTTTAAGCTTTTGCAATGATTTTAGGTGTGACACGTTGACACTGTCTAATACTTCAAGAACTTTCTTACCTTTTTCTGTAAGAACAAGATAAACAGCACGCTTATCTTCTTTGTCTGGCAATTTATCTATATATCCTTTTTTCTCTAAATCTATTGTGCTGTAGGTTATGTTTGTTCCAAGATAATACCCAAAATCACCTGAATCTTTAATGTTCTTTGGGTTACCCTCTATGTTTCTCAACAATAAAGCTTGCATAGGTTTTATATTTTTAATTCTATTGTTTCTTAAATTAAGTAGAATATCTTCTAAAAACAATTTGTTTAATTTATTTATAATTAATGTGAATTCATTAAAACCACCATCCATTATTCATTCTCCTCAAATTTAGATATTGTCGTAATTCCTGTCTTATATATCATTTGGCTTCCGCCTCTTTTTTTGCTAAGCAAAATAGTATGATCATCTGACCCGAGAATTTTACCTAAAAGCCTTGTCCCTCCAAATAAATGAACTTGAACTAAGCTGGCATTCGCCTGTATGCAATCTATGAAAGTTTGTTCGCTGTGTTCGCAATCATGCATATCAAAATCTTGTTCATTCTTCAATCTCAACGTTCCACCATTATAATTTCCATTACCCATTACCATTTACTAAACTCCTTGATTAAATAACTTATCTAAATGAATCTTCCTAAGCCAACTAGTTGCTTGCTCCACTGTGAATCCTAACTTTATTAGGTCAACAACTTTATGCTCTTCGGTGTCATAGGAAGTATTCAATAATTCTCTGTGTACTTTATTTTTTTTCAATAAAGAATCTTGCTGTTTCTGTTTCATAGCACAATTTAATTCCACTTATATTTTCTCTAGCTAGCCAGTAAAGCGTCGCTCTTACACAGTTTATTGAGACATAAGGTTTTTTTGTATTATAGGTTTTCAACTTAGCATAAACTGCCTGACAAACCAACTTTTCACCTCTATGTTTGTTTAAAATATCGATAATTGCGTCTTTATTACTATACCTGAATGGGTTCTTTTCAGTTTTGATCTTTTCTAATTCATTGGCAATATTTTCTATTCTCTTACAGAATATTTCTGTGTCTTTAATTTTTCCTTTTCTAGATGCTTCAGCGTATTTAGCGGCTGCATTAACCATTTTCTTATCAGAAGGCATTGATTCATATGATGAAAGCCTCTCTTCCAAATTTGCTACTTTATCACCCAAATTCACTATCATATTACTTAATATATTTACTCTGTCGAATACAGTTTCGACATCTTTTGACACGCGATCAAATGATTTCTCAGCACTTTTATGAGTAAAAAATCTTTTCTCTAAAAACTTTATAATAAAATTCATTTACTTCTTCCCTATATTTGAAAATTCAACAATATTCTTGTGCAAAGCAACCTTGCCCGCTCTTGCCTTATTACGTTTACGACATTTGTTTAATGCAACTATTCTTAATTAAGCGATTTCCTTAAAGAGCATATCAACATTGCCTAAATTAATAATCTCAGCTTTACGGTACTTATTATCATTCCTGATAACATAGTCTAAAGCTGGAAGGTCTCCTATTTTAAGGTCTCCATACTCAGCTGTGCTTTTTAAGCCTATGATCTCCCCATGTGTAAGATCAAATTTAATAAACTCGTTTTGATTGAAAGTTTCTTCTATCTCCTCTCTCATTGTAAAGAGAAGCCTAACCACGTCGTTCCTTTGGATAGGGTGCATGTTTTCCATGCCAGGTATATCCAATACTTTTAATTCGTCATTAATCATTTCTTACTAACCTTTTTAGTTTTGTTAAAATGCTCTTTAGCTTCCAATATCCTTATTCGCTCATCAAGTTGCTTCACTAAAAGATATAGTTTTTGTTGACTATCAGTTAATTTTTTACCCAATCTTTCTTCTGATTTTTCAAGCGAAAGGATAATCTCAGTTACTGTTTCTCTTTTCATCTCCATCAACTCCCTGCGAGGCTGAATTTCTAATTCATGCAATCTCGAATTAATATCTTTTAAAGTGCAATCTGAACGGTTACTAAATAATCCCATTTTATTTTCTCCTAAATAATTCAATTTCTCTTTTTCTACGCGTGATTAGACCATCTACCGGTACTAACACTTTCTTTTCAATCCCTGTCACGGGATCAACTGCATATTTGCTAACGTTAATCCATTTTGCCCAAGGCACTGTGGCTTCTTCAAAATGCCCTAGCTTCAGATTCGTATAAACAGTTGACTTGGAAAAATTAGTTTCCCCAATGTTAAAGAGGAAAATAACCACGGCATCAAACTGGTTTTGCGTCAATTCTGCTGGGATGTAATAATTAATGAAATTTTCAAACGGCTTAGCATCTTCCATCATAATCATTATGGCCGTACCTTTTGTTATAGTGTCAAACTTCTCACCAGTTTTGATCTTATGACCGAAACCAATTGATAAATGGCCACCACTACACCTGTATGGTTTGCTCTCAAACCCCTCCATGTCCATTAACAATGCTTGCCCTGCGTTTGAAAATTTCATATTTTTTTTCATAATTATCTCATCATTTCGCAAAATTGACCTATTTCGTTTGGGCCGCAACACTCAAACAACATATAATACATTAATCCTACTGCTAGCGTTACCGCAGCTCCCGTTAAATAATTTACTTTCAAAACGGCACCTCATCATTAAGCGTTTTTATTCCAGAGAGCGCTAGAATAGCCGCTGTCTTTTCTGGGTCATGGGATTGTTGGGGTGTTACATTCTGCCCTACAGCTTGAGCGTCCTCTTTCTTGGTTCCTTCCAGTACCATTCGAACTGTATTAGCATACCTCTTGCCATCTTTTTTGCTGATACTGCCCTTGATAAGAATATTAGCAATCTTATAAAGGAAGTTATCCTCTGTCGGCTGATCGCCTTCTTTCAAGCCGCCAATTTCTACACAAAATCGACTAAAATTGTTTATGGCAATGTAGCGCACCTTTGAATCTTCATGCTCTACGCTGAATCTTTCTTGATGAGTCGCGCCTTCATAGTCGCCAGGGGTCAATATTTTCCATTTGACTATATGATAATTCCCGTAATTGCTTCTAACATACTCAATATGGTCAACCTGCGCTCGGTATTCGCCGTCTGGCAATTCTTGAAATTCTTCAACTTTTTGTACTGTAAAATTTAATGACATTTTTTAATTCCTTTAGTTATTGTAAAAATTCAATATATTTGTTGTTACCTGCTCCCAATCCATAGGCATTTTTGCCGGTAGATTAAAAACGTTCTTTCCGTAATATGTCGGTTCTCCTCTTGTATGCAAAACCCTCCTTTCAATACTTTTTGCTTTCCTTTTCCCAAATCCTACGCCCTTTTCATCTTCAAGAATGACATCTTTCATTGCCAAGAAAATGAATTGAACCCAGTTACAAAAACCAGTGCGCATCTCTTCGTTTATTCGCATGTCGTAACGGTCATATCCTTCGGTCATAGGGTTGTTGGCTAACTTTACCTTCCAATGAGCTGTAAACAGAATGCTCATGCCCTTAGAATTGCTTAAAGCCTCTAGCTTGGCAACCAAGTCTTTAATATGTTTAGCCCATATACCTGAACTTTTACCGTAGCTTAAATCTTTGTCGCTATACTTCTTCCCAATATATTCCCCAAGGAATGTCTGCAAAGAGTCGAGAGAATCAATAATAAGACTTTTATAACCATGATCTTGGGTTTGCAATACATTCAGCAGATCGTTAAAATCGTCAAGTGATGTTACTCGGCACTTGGGAGCATCTATGTGACCGCAGTTCCCCTCCATGTCTACAATAATCGGGCTCCTGGCTGTAGAAAGAAGCGTTGTCTTCCCAACTCCGTTGTCTCCATAAACAATTCCCTTTAATGGGGATACTCTTTTGCCACCGGCAATTTCAAACCCCTTGAATATTAAACCTTTTTTAATTTCATTATTCATTTCCGTCATTTTTTCCATGTATCTTATCCTTTATCGTTTCGTCTTCATCGTAAATGCTTTTGCCAATTTGCTTAATTGTATTGCGTATATTAACCGGGAACATCCACTTACCATCATCCATAAGGACATTTAGATTTAAATCCCGCTCTCTCTGGCACTCCTCAGCCCACCATTCGCTAGTGCCGTCCATATATTAGAACCACTTGCTAGAAAGGTGCTCAACGGCCATCCTGAAGCCTTCATTTAAAATTGTCTCTACGCCCTGCTTCCTTTTTGCTTCGTCCCTGTAATATATAGTCAACATTTTACCATGCTTAATTGCCATTATATCTTTGTTGAAATATGCCTTCTTATTGGGGTCTTGGTTAAAGTCTCTTACAATATCCATAAAGTGCGAATCCTCAACATCCCTAATCGTCATATCGCTTTTTTCGTATAATTCAATTACATAGTACATACTAACCTCTATCTTATATTTTTAATCCTGTTAGCATCATATTTAATTTCATTTATAATTACATCTATTCTTTTTTTGTCTAAGTTGCTGCAATTTTGCAACACCTTTTTATTTACCAATTCAGAGTATAGCCTTTCGGTTTTTTCGTAAATGCTTTTGCCAATTGTGTTTTCTAAAGATGCTATCGCTACCATTCTTATCTCCATTAACTGTTCATCCACTTACAACTACAATATATTGCACACAAAGAAGGTTGTCAACAAAAATAATTAAATATGTTATAATATTTTTTTATATTAATTTTTCACAGGAAATAAAACGATGCTTTCATTTATCACAGACTCTTGGGGAAAAATTTCAGCAATCATAGCGAGTATTTTTTTGATAATTTATACCTATCTTGTTAAAAAAAATGCTAGACTGGATGTGCAGAACGAATCTTTAAAGAAAGAGATAGAAGACATAAAATATGACGCAGACAAAATTATTACGATCCAAAAGAAACAAGCAAAGATTGCGAGTGCTCCCATGCCTTCTCGTGATGATCTATACGGTAAGCTGCTCGACATATCAGTCAGAACAGAAACCAAACATTGATAATCTGATTATCAAGTCATTGCCTGAATTTCCCAAGCCTCATGAAGATATGATTCAGGAGCTCAAAGATGCTTGCCCTGATAACAAGTGTATAGCCCTGCATAACTGGCTATGGAAATTAATTGTCCTTGAAAAACAAATGGCTCTTTATAAAATTGACCAATAACCTTGCGAAACTCCTGATTCCCTATAAAACCATAAGCTACGCTTCGTTGAAAGATGAACAGCAGATGTGTGTAGAATTTGCGAACCACTTAAGGCAGTTAACGTTATCTGGTAAGTTCCCATATGTTTGGTTCCACGTAGCTAATGAGTTTTTGCCCTCTGCGCGTCCTAACTATAGCTTTGATTTAAAGCAAAAGCATATGGGGAAGGTTTCTGGCATTTCAGATTATTGCTTCATGAGTCCTAATGATTGTTTCTTTATAGAATTCAAAACTGCTTCTGGTAGGCAAACAGATAACCAGAAGATGTTTGAAGGATGGTGCGACCTTAAGAAGGTGCCATATTATATATGCAGGAGCGCGAAAGAGGGGATTGATTTGGTTGAAGGTAGACTCAAATCACTTTAAGCAGCAGATTGCAGGAGTGGTGTAAGCGGAGAAGATCATTAACGTTAAGGAGATTTAATCCTACGTATCTCCGCTTACAATATTTGTGTAACAAATCAAAAAGTATATGTCAACCGTAAAGATGTCGTGCTAATCACAGGGTCAATCTTTGCTGCTTGGTCTGCAACCTGATAACTGATTGTTTGAGATGTGTTAACGTTATGATCAATGCCAATTCCCCAGTTGTTATTCAATTTATGATCTGCGCCGAAACCATAAACAGAACCATAGGAATTTGTTTTGATCAAACTTGCGTAGTTACCGGCAAAAGGGTTATGACCTTGGTGGCTTAATCTCCACTGGGACTTAAACACACCTGCTTTTGCGTATAACATAAGGTCGTTAACGGAAACGCCTAATTTGAATACTCCGCTTAATGAGTATTTTGTTTGAGCTGTCATCTTCTCTTGAAAATTTACCCCGTGAACTTGGCTTAAAAGCACGCTGGAATTATTAGATGCAATGTTTGCTTCCAATCCCATGAAAAGAGGCGTTCCTGTAATCAAGTGGTTAAATCCTACAAATGCCCCTGCGCCTCCGCTATTCTTGCCAGAGTTCGAAGAATAGTTTAATCCGTTAAGAGCTGTTCTGTTGACGTCGGCTTGTGCGTTAACATTGCCTAACGAAATTCCTGCATACAGACCGTCAGATGCAACAGCTGTAGAAGCGAAAACCACCATTGCAGCAAGTGCTAATTTACTCATTTTTATCATTTTCAGTTCTCCTTGTTGATTTTTTAGTACGTTCGACCCTATTGTTTTCAATATAATCAGCAACTCTTCTTATATTCAACAAATCAAGATCAACCTTTAATTCGTATCTATTGGCATGATTATTGCATAATTCTACAATCTTTTCACGATAATAAAAAGGATCACTTGCAATTATCTCTTTTTCTTTTTTCGGGAAGTATCCATAAGCATACAAAAGAATGTCGGGTTTTATCTCTAGGGCTCGAGCGATTGCCAAGACATTTTCCGGAGACGGGTTTAATGTGCCGTGCTCTTTTCTATGAATTCCGTGTATTTGTTTTCCGTTTTGATAGGTTAGCTTTTCGATTGGTATGCCCAATACATTCCTAAATATTTTCATGATAGGCTTGTATTTCTTAATTTTAATATCTTCCATAATTTATTTGTTCCTTGATTGTTTAATAGACAGAAAATAATGTCATGAAAACAATTGCACGTCAAGAAGATTATTTTTATAAATGCAAAAAAACGGTCTATTAATCGGCATGTTTTCCATGCAATAAAATATTATTATCTGATAATGTTACTATTCTGTTATGAAAGGTCATGTCCTATGGCTCTCCCTCGGCACGCTATCCACCCTAGGTGCGACACAGTGTCTTCTGTTAATTCAGTGTCCGCTATCAAAGGTGTACTCTCCCAAATAAGGAAATCGCCCGCACAGATGCAATCATCATTTTTCAAATACAATATGGCTATCCACAATACACTAAAGTCCAAGTCTGCGGCTTTGTTGTTTTCAGCTTTAGAATATCGTTTCCAAAAAATGCCTCATGGATTTTATAAGTTCATAGCTCCTTGTGAGAATTCATTCTATCGCAAAGGAGATAGTCTGTCGGAAGAGCTTGGAGTTGGTCGCAGAACGATCCATAGAGCTTTGCAATCTATTTGCACCTCATATGAAAGCAAAAATATTTACTATCAAGCATTAGGTGAATTAGGTGAATTAGGTGCATTCCAAGGGAAACCTTACTTGAGTTATCGTGACAACAAAACAGGCCAAACTTTCTATTTGAGAGATTATAAAGCTGTAAATTCAGTTCTTAACGGTACGTATAAAAGTGACATATATGTCACAAAATGTCCCATGCTGCGTGAGACAAAAATGTCCCATGCTGCGCGAGACAAAATGTCCCATGCTGCGCGAGACAAAATGTCCCATGCAGACCCCGTGGAACCCGCAGCCAGCAACGCTGAGAACACCCTCTCAGAGAAGACTTTACAAAGAATACCTATCTCTCTATCTCTTTCAAACGACAATTCGCCCCAGGCAGAACAGCCTAAGGAGGAGAGTGAAATTTTAGTTTTGGTGGAACAGCCGCGGGTCACAATCTCAACCATTGATCAAATGCTTGTTATTTGGAAGAAGACAGTTTGTCTGGATGGTGAGCCAACCCCCAAGAAGGGGACTGTGGATAACCTTGCTAAGGCATTCATTGAGGTGTTTTCCGAATCTTTAACGAAGTGGGGAGAATTTTGTAAACTGGTAGCTTCCTCAAAATATCTGATGGGTGAGACAACCCAGCAATTTAAACTTAACCTGGCTTGGGTTGCTAAGCCTGAAACCATTGATAAGATCATTAACGGCCATTTTACGACTGGAGATAAAACTAACGTGATTTACTACGAACTTGACCAAATTTCAGACCCTAACCCCGTTGTTTTAAAATTCAAGCATGCTTGTTTGGATAAGTTCGGGAAAGGTCGCTACATCAGCTGGATGAAGAATATGCGCATAACTTTGAACGAGAACAAAGAGATTGTTTGCGTAGCCCCTACCTCGTTTCACGCAAAGTATGTTGGTGACAATGACCCACTCGGGTTTAGTTATTTTGTTGATCAATTACCAATCGCAGCAATTGTGTTTAAAGAACCTAACGGCAATGTTGTGGGTAAGATAGCGTCTAGGAATGCAAATTAGAGCCGCCTAGGGGTCGTTGGAGTGTTTATTTAGGACTTATATATAAATTTCCTTAACGGGCACTCAGTGACGCTCTATGAGAATATTTTATAAATTAGATTTCTGATGTGGTTAATAATTTATTTCATTCTTTGTGCAATTTATTGTAGACAAGGAA